>ERZ777011.632-NODE-632-length-51269-cov-13.750810_pt1 | contig 51269 bp, 28 predicted proteins | sample MGYA00374964_ERZ777011 | MGnify/ENA primary metagenome ERZ777011 (study PRJEB29310, sample SAMD00008975) | mouse gut metagenome | study: EMG produced TPA metagenomics assembly of the Metagenome analysis of fecal microbiota from mouse which was promoted...
GGAAGAACGTATTTTGGAAACAGTCAATAAATACGGGGCTTCGTTGATTGGTCCGAACTGCATCGGATTGATGAATACATGGCATCATAGCGTGTTCAGCCAACCGATTCCTAACTTAAACCCCAAAGGGGTGGACTTGATTTCCAGTTCCGGTGCTACGGCGGTATTTATTCTCGAAAGTGCCGTAACAAAGGGCTTGCAGTTCAACTCAGTCTGGTCGGTGGGAAACGCCAAGCAGATCGGCGTAGAAGATGTGCTGCAATTTATGGATGAGAACTTCGATCCCGAAAAAGATTCTCATCTGAAACTACTCTATATTGAAAGTATTCAGAATCCGGACAGATTGCTCTTCCATGCCTCTTCATTAATAAGAAAAGGCTGTAAGATTGCGGCAATCAAAGCCGGAAGCTCTGAGAGCGGAAGCCGGGCGGCATCTTCCCATACAGGTGCAATTGCCAGTTCCGATTCGGCAGTGGAGGCGTTGTTTCGTAAAGCTGGGATTGTGCGTTGCTTCTCTCGTGAAGAATTGACTACTGTAGGTTGCGTGTTTACTTTACCCGAATTGAAAGGAAAGAATTTTGCCATTATCACCCATGCCGGAGGACCGGGAGTGATGCTGACAGATGCCTTGAGTAAAGGCGGACTGAATGTGCCTAAACTGGAAGGAAAAGTGACCGAGGAATTAAAAGCCCAACTATTCCCCGGTGCTGCCGTCGGGAATCCTATTGATATTCTGGCTACCGGAACACCGGAACATCTGCGTCTTTGCATCGACTATTGTGAAGAGAAACTTGACAATATAGACGCCATGATGGCCATCTTCGGAACTCCGGGATTGGTTACTATGTTTGAAATGTACGACGTGCTTCACGAAAAGATGCAGACTTGCAAGAAGCCGATTTTCCCCATTCTTCCTTCCATTAATACAGCCGGAGCGGAGGTTTCCGCCTTTCTGGCAAAAGGACATGTGAACTTTGCAGACGAAGTGACCTTGGGTACTGCCCTTTCACGCATCGTCAATGCTCCTAAGCCGGCAGCTCCTGAGATAGAACTGTTCGGAGTGGACGTTCCGAGGATTCGTCGTATTATTGATTCCATTCAGGAAGATGGTTATATCGCTCCTAATTATGTACAGGCATTGTTGCACGCTGCCGGTATTCCGTTGGTAGATGAATTTGTTTCCGATAATAAAGAGGAAATAGTAGCTTTTGCCCGTCGGTGCGGATTTCCGGTAGTTGCCAAAGTGGTTGGTCCTGTGCACAAATCGGATGTCGGTGGTGTCGTTCTGAACATTAAAAGTGAGCAACATCTGGCACTGGAATTTGATCGTATGATGCAGATACCTGATGCAAGGGCAATTATGGTACAGCCGATGCTGAAAGGTACGGAACTGTTTATTGGTGCAAAATATGAAGAGAAATTCGGACATGTGGTACTTTGTGGTTTGGGAGGTATTTTTGTAGAGGTGCTGAAAGACGTATCTTCCGGTCTCGCTCCGCTTTCTTATGAAGAAGCTTATTCAATGATTCATTCTTTGCGTGCTTATAAAATCATCCAGGGAACACGTGGACAAAAGGGAGTCAATGAAGACAAATTTGCCGAAATTATTGTCCGTTTGTCCACTTTGCTACGTTTCGCTATAGAGATCAAAGAAATGGATATTAATCCGCTTTTGGCAACACAAAAGACCGTTGTAGCAGTTGACGCGCGTATTCGAATAGAAAAATAGGACTATTTTTTCATTCATTGAGACATATTTATTATCTTTCCGATGTGATTTTGCCTACATTTGGTAGCGCTAACGGAAGGATGGAAAATACGTATATTTATGAAGAAAGTTCTCATATTTTTAATCTGTTTAATCGGCTATCAGATCGGCTGCCATGCGCAAATGGCGGACGAGCATTATTTCAAAAATCTTAGTGTACAGAACGGATTATCTCAAAATACAGTCAATGCGATTTTGCAGGATAGGCAAGGCTTTATGTGGTTCGGCACAAAAGATGGTTTGAATAGATATGACGGTTTGTCATTCCGCAAATTCAAACATGATGACCGTACACAGCGGAGCATTGGTAATAATTTTATTACAGCTCTATATGAGGATGCGAAAGGAAATATCTGGGTAGGTACGGACGTAGGACTTTATATTTATAACCCGGAAAAAGATTCTTTTCGGTATTTTGCTGATTTGAGCGCAGAAAACACGAAAATAGAACGTACTGTAACTGCAATCTCCGGAGACAACAAAGGGTGTATTTGGGTAGCGGTAGAGTCGCAGGGACTATTTTGTTATGATCTGGAGGAAGGAAAACTCCGGAACCATACATTGAAGAACTTTTCTTTTATCTCCACCAATGTGCAGTCTTTTGTTTTCGATAATAGCGGAACCCTCTGGATTGCATGCTATGGTGACGGGCTTTTCTATTCGAGAGACCGTCTGAAAACCCTTCATCCTTATGTTTCACCTGTAGACAATCAAAAAACTTATGAAAATGATGTTGTGATAGGCTTGGTGAAAGGAGCATATAATTGTTTATATATAGGCTCTTTAAAGGGAGGAGTAAAAGAACTGAACCTGACTTCTAACAAATTGCATGACTTGCTTTCAGAAGATGAAAATGGAGAGTCTGTTTTTTGTCGTGAGTTGTTGGTCGCTTCTGATAACGAATTGTGGATTGGCACAGAATCGGGACTTTATATTTATAATCTCCGAACGGGTAAATACGTTCATTTGCGCAGTTCGATCAATGATCCTTATTCCTTGTCCGACAATGCTATTTATTCCTTATGTAAGGATCGCGAGGGTGGCATTTGGATCGGTTCTTATTTTGGAGGTGTGAACTACTATCCTCGTTTTTATACGTATTTCGAGAAATATTATCCCAAAGGAACTGATAATGGTTTGCATGGCAAACGAGTACGTGAGTTTTGCCAGGATAATCAGGGTATTCTGTGGATTGGTACGGAAGATGGTGGCTTGAACCGTTTCAACCCTAAGACCAAAACTTTCTCCTTCTTTACGCCCAGCAGTGCTTTTACCAACGTGCATGGTTTGTGCTTGGTTGGCGATTATCTTTGGGTGGGAACCTTCTCAAAAGGAGTGAAAGTAGTGGATACACGTACGGGAGCTATTGTGAAAACCTATCAGAAAACAGATTCTCCCCGTTCATTGATGGATAATAGTGTTTTCTCTATTTACTGTACAACGACCGGTGATATTTACTTGGGAACTTTGTTCGGTTTGCTAAGATATAATAAACAGTCTGATGATTTTGACCGGATATCGGAACTGAACGGCAAGTTTGTATATGATATAAAGGAAGATTCCGGAGGCAATCTATGGCTGGCAACCTATGCAAATGGGGCTTATTGTTACAATGTGAGCGAAAAGAAATGGAAAAACTATTTGCATGATGAAAATAATCCGAAGAGTCTCCCGTATGATAAGGTATTAAGTATCTTTGAAGACTCTCACCGGCAAATTTGGCTGACCACTCAAGGAGGAGGCTTTTGTCGTTTTCAGCCGGATACGGATACATTTGCCAATTATACTTTGTCGGCAGGACTGCCAAACGATGTTGTATACCAGATTGTGGAGGACAAAGAAGGTTTTTTGTGGTTGACAACTAACAATGGTTTGGTCTGCTTTCAACCTACTACCGGAATGAAGAAGGTATATACCACCTCCAATGGCTTGTTGGGCGACCAGTTTAATTATCGTTCAAGCTTGGAAACCGAGGATGGTACGATTTATTTGGGTAGCATCGATGGTTTTATAGCCTTTAATCCCAAGAATTTCTCCGAGAACAAGTCTCTTCCGTCTATTGTAATTACTGATTTCTTCTTGTTTGGAAAGGAAGTATATGCCGGTGAACCGGGTTCCCCGCTAGAAAAGAGTATTACTTTCTCTGATCAGCTTGTTCTCCAGTCTAATCAGAACTCTTTTTCTTTCCGGGTGGCAGCATTGGATTTTCAGGCTCCTAAGACAAGTCGGATTATATATAAGCTGGAAGGCTTTGATACGGACTGGCTGACCATTGGAGAAAGTCCTATTGTTACCTATTCTAATCTTCGATATGGTGATTATACCTTCCGGGTGAAGGTTTCCAATAGTGATGGAGTATGGAGTGACGATGAGGTGGTATTGGAAGTACATATTCTTCCTCCTTTCTATCTTTCTATGTGGGCGTACTGTGCGTATGCTTTGCTGATTATCGGCTGTTCTTTACAAATTGTTGTGTATTTCAAGAGACGCAGTAATAGGAAACATCGCCGGCAGATGGAGAAATTCGAGCAGGAGAAGGAGCGTGAAGTTTACTATGCAAAGATTGATTTCTTTACGAATGTGGCCCATGAGATACGTACACCGCTAACATTGATTAAAGGTCCGTTGGAGAACATTATATTAAAGAAACGGGTCGATGCGGAAACGCGGGAAGACCTGAATGTAATGAAACAGAATACGGAACGATTGTTGAACCTGACTAATCAGTTGCTTGACTTCCGTAAAACGGAAAGTCAGGGATTCCGTTTGAATTTTGCGAAATGTAATGTAACGGAGGTCTTGAAGGAGACTCATGTACGTTTCACTTCCCTTGCCAAACAAAAAGGTTTGGAGTTCACCTTGCAAGTACCTGAAAAGGACTTCTATGCACATGTGAACCGGGAGGCGTTTACGAAGATTATCAGTAATCTGTTGAACAATGGGGTGAAGTATGCTGAAAGCTACGTACATATATCTTTGGAGGTGCCGGAAGCGGATAATAATAATTCATTCCGTATTCGTACAGAGAATGATGGAGTGATTATCCCTAATGAGATGAAAGAGGAAATTTTCAAACCTTTCGTTCGTTTTAATGAGAAAGAAGACGGAAAAGTGACTACCGGAACAGGGATTGGCTTAGCTCTTTCCCGTTCATTGGCCGAACTGCATCAGGGGACTCTGGCCATGGGAAAAGGAGAAGAGAATAACACCTTCTGTCTGACTTTGCCGATCGTTCAGGATATGACAATAACCTTAACACCGGAACCGGTAGTTGAAATAGACACGATGAATGAAGTTCCTGTTGGAGAGACGGAAAATAAAGACAATCGGTCTACAGTGCTGATTGTAGAAGATAATCCGGATATGCTTGCCTTTGTGGTGCGTCAGCTGTCGAGAGAATATACTGTATTGACTGCCACTAATGGTGCGGAAGCGTTGCAAGTGTTGGATGGTAATTATGTGAACTTGGTGGTTAGTGATGTCGTGATGCCTGTGATGGATGGTTTTGAATTGTGTAAAACGATCAAGTCTGATTTGAATTATAGCCATATTCCTGTTATACTGTTGACTGCGAAGACGAATATCCAGTCTAAGATAGAGGGAATGGAATTGGGAGCAGATGCTTATCTGGAGAAACCTTTCTCTGTGGAATATTTACAGGCTTGTGTTTCCAACCTTATTCAGAATAGAGAGAAACTGCGTAAGACTTTTGCGCAATCTCCTTTTGTGGCTGCCAATACGATGGCGTTGACAAAAGCTGACGAAGATTTTATAAAGAAACTGAATGAGGTAATTCTGACGAATTATAGCAATCCGGAGTTTAGCATGGATGATATGGCGGATAGTTTGAATATGAGTCGTTCCAATTTCTATCGGAAGATGAAGGGCGTCTTGGATTTGAGTCCGAATGAGTATCTTCGTCTGGAGCGTTTGAAGAGAGCTGCTCAATTATTGAAAGAGGGAGAAAAACAGGTAAATGAGATTTGTTATATGGTAGGTTTTAGTTCTCCATCTTATTTTGCTAAGTGTTTCCAAAAACAATTTGGAGTATTGCCAAAGAATTTCATGAGTTAATATTAATTTATAGCTATAAAGATTAGGTAAAAAGTATCTTTTAAAAGAATGATGGAATGAAAAAGTATGTAAATTTGTTTGTCTTCGTTTTTATGATAGGTGTTTGCTTTTCGCAGGTGAAAGCACAGACAAAGTCTGCAGTCAGTTATAAGAATCCGGTTGTAGATATTGATATGCCCGACCCTACGGTGATTAAGGCGGCAGATGGGTATTTTTATGTGTATGCTACCGAGTCTACCAGAAACGTTCCGATCATGAAGTCGAAAGATTTGGTGGAATGGACGTATTGCAACACAGCATTCACGAATAAAACTCGTCCCAGGTTTGAACCTAAAGCTGGAATTTGGGCACCTGATATTCATTATATGAACGGTAAATATGTGCTTTATTATGCAATGTCAGTGTGGGGAGGAGAACAAACGTGCGGCATTGGGGTGGCTACTGCCGACTCTCCGCAGGGACCTTTTACGGATCATGGTAAGATGTTCCGTAGCAATGAGATCGGTGTGCAGAACTCGATCGATCCCAGCCTCCTGCAGTATAAGGGGAAAAACTATTTGGTATGGGGCAGCTTCCGGGGAATATATGTTATTGAACTGACTGCGGATGGACTGTCGATCATGCCTGGAGCGAAAAAGAAGAAAATAGCAGGAACTGCTTTTGAAGCTGTCTATGTTCATAAGCACGACGGTTATTATTATATGTTCGCCTCCGTAGGAACTTGTTGCGAAGGAGTCAAGAGTACATATAAAGTCGTAGTGGGACGCTCTAAAAAAGTATGGGGACCGTACAAAGACAAGACTGGCAAACCGATGTTGAAAAATGGTTATTCTTTGGTGATAGGTGCGAATGATCATTTTGTAGGCAATGGGCACGGCTCGCAGATTATCCGGGATGATGCCGGACAAGACTGGCTTCTGTATCATGGTTTTTCAAGATCGGCTCCGGAGAACGGACGTATTCTGTTGCTGGACCAAATCAAATGGGATAAAGAAGGATGGCCTTATGTAGAAGGAGGATCTCCTTCTTACGAAACACAAAAAGCACCTGTATTTAATAACTGATTTTTCAAATAAACTAATTATAATCTTAAATACCACAAGCATGAAACATACCCCTATTAGCAGGCGGGATTTTCTAAAGAATTTAGGCATAGCCGGGGCAGGTACCCTTCTTGCAGCAAGCCCTTGGCTGTCTGCTTTTTCGGAGGTGATGAACACCTCAAACGAGAAGTGTCGTCTGGCAATTATCGGGCCCGGTTCCCGGGGACAGTTTTTAATGGGATTTTTGGCTAAGAACCCCAAAGTCGATATTGTAGCATTGTGCGACATTTATAAACCGTCTATCGAGAGCGCATTGAAACTTGCACCTAATGCCAAAGTGTATGGTGACTACCGGGAAGTGCTGGAGGATAAGTCGATAGATGCTATACTCGTAGCTACCCCTCTTAGCTCGCATTGTAAAATCGTATTGGATGCCTTCGACGCAGGAAAGCATGTGTTCTGTGAAAAGTCAATAGGTTTCACGATGGAAGAATGTTACCGTATGTATCAGAAGCATCGTAGTACGGGAAAGATCTTCTTTACAGGGCAACAGCGCCTGTTCGATCCTCGTTACATCAAAGCAATGGAGATGATTCATGCCGGTACCTTTGGCGAAATAAATGCCATCCGTACTTTCTGGAACCGGAACGGGGACTGGAGACGTTCGGTACCTTCACCCAATTTGGAACGCCTGATAAATTGGCGTCTCTACAAGGAATTCTCAAAAGGACTGATGACGGAACTTGCTTGCCATCAGCTTCAGATCGGAAGCTGGGCTTTGCGTAAGATACCCGAAAAGGTAATGGGACACGGTGCCATCACTTATTGGAAAGACGGCAGAGATGTGTATGACAATGTGAGTTGTGTATATGTGTTTGATGATGGGGTAAAGATGACATTTGACTCTGTCATTTCCAATAAATTCTATGGACTGGAAGAACAGATCATGGGTAATCTCGGAACGGTAGAACCGGAAAAGGGAAAATATTACTTTGAAAGTGTAGCTCCTGCACCGGCCTTCCTGCAAATGGTGAATGATTGGGAAAACAAGGTGTTTGACTCTCTGCCTTTTGCCGGAACAAGCTGGGCGCCGGAAACTGCCAACGAAAACAAAGGAGAATTTATTATCGGAGAACGTCCCAAAAGCGACGGTACGTCATTGTTGTTGGAAGCTTTCGTTGAAGCCGTCATAACACAAAAACAACCTAAAAACATAGCGGAAGAAGGATATTATGCAAGTATGCTCTGTTTGCTGGGTCATCAGGCGTTGGAAGAAGAGCGGACGCTTTATTTCCCTGATGAGTATAAAATAGATTATCTGAACCATCAATCTGTAAAAACACCCGAAGCAATATGAAAGACACGATTATAACCGCACGACGTAAGAAAACAGAGTTAATTACTTTACTCGTTTGTTTCGTAGTTTCTAATTTGCTACATCTTTATGCAATTATTGCTTATCATGCACCATTTACGGAGATGATAACGTCTATATTTTATATCGTTATATTTACTTTTGTGCTTTATGTTTTCTGGGGGATTTTGCGTCTCTTGTTTTATGGAATGCAAGCACTGTTTAAAAAGAAAAGCAGGAGTTGATAGTTTTCTTGCATAATTTTAAAGAAGAACTTAATCAATATCAATGAAAATAAATAATTTATGGTAACACGAAGGGATTTTTTGAAAACGATGTCGATGGCTTCAGCCGGATTGGCATTGGGAACCGGTGATTTATTACATGCGCAAACCGCTTCACCTAAAACAGGAAGAGGTGACAAAGTGAAGATTGCTTATATCGGCATTGGTAACCGTGGAGAGCAGATTATTGAAGACTTTGCACGCACAGGCATGGTGGAAGTGGTGGCTTTATGTGATGTAGACATGGGCGCCAAACATACACAAAAGATAATGGCTAAATACCCGAAAGCAAAGCAGTTCAGGGATTTCCGCCAAATGTTTGATAAGGCCGGTAACGAATTTGATGCCGTAGCAATTGCTACTCCCGACCATTCGCATTTCCCGATCAGCATGCTGGCTTTGGCTTCCGGAAAGCATGTATATGTAGAGAAACCGCTGGCACGTACTTTCTATGAAGCGGAACTGTTGATGCAAGCTGCGCGTAAACGTCCGAACTTGGTGACGCAAGTAGGAAACCAAGGTCACTCCGAAGCCAACTATTTTCAGTTCAAGGCTTGGATGGATGCAGGTATCATCAAAGATGTTACTGCTATCACTGCCCACATGAATAATCCGCGCCGTTGGCATAAATGGGACACTAATATTTATAAACTTCCTTCCGGTCAGCAACTGCCGAAAGATCTGGATTGGGACACTTGGCTCGGAGCCGCTCCTTATCACGAGTATAATAAAGATTATCATTTAGGACAATGGCGTTGTTGGTATGATTTCGGTATGGGAGCATTGGGCGACTGGGGAGCACATATCCTCGACACGGCTCACGAATTCCTGGAACTGGGATTGCCATACGAAGTCACCATGCAATATGCAAATGGACATAATGATTACTTTTTCCCGTATTCTTCCACAATTCTCTTCCGTTTTCCGCAACGTAAAGGAATGCCACCGGTAGATATTACCTGGTATGATGGTTTGGATAATCTTCCTCCTATTCCTGCCGGTTATGGAGTGTCGGGACTAGACCCGAACATCCCGGCAACTAATCAGGGAGATACTCCGAAATCTAAGTTGAATCCGGGAAAGATCATTTATACGAAGGATTTGATCTTCAAGGGCGGTAGTCATGGAAGCACTCTATCCATTATTCCGGAGGAGAAAGCAAAAGAGATGGCAGACAAGTTGCCGAAAGTTCCTAAAAGTCCTTCCAATCACTTCGAGAACTTCTTATTGGCATGTAACGGTATTGAAAAGACACGCTCGCCGTTCGAAATCAATGGAGTGTTGAGTCAGGTATTCTCACTGGGTGTGATGGCTCAACGACTTAATACACAGTTGTTCTTTGATCCTCGTACGAAGCAGATTACAAATAATGAATTTGCCAATGCAATGCTGGCGGGACTTCCGCCGCGTAAAGGTTGGGATGAATTTTATAAATTATAATAAATAGAAACAGCCTTTTCCATTCCTCCTCTTCAAGAGAAAAGGATGGGAAAGACTAATCAATGATTATGAAGAAGAATATCGTATTAACTTTACTTTTATTCTGTGCCGCTTCTTTAGGTGCACAGAATTGGGAACCTCTTTTCAATGGGAAAAACCTGAAAGGATGGAAAAAATTGAATGGCAAAGCCGAGTATAAAATTGTAGATGGTGCCATTGTCGGTGTATCTAAGATGGGAACACCCAATACTTTTTTGGCAACGACAAAGAATTATGGTGACTTTATCCTTGAGTTTGACTTCAAGGTAGATGACGGTTTAAATTCCGGAGTACAGCTTCGTAGTGAAAGCAAGAAAGATTATAAGAAAGGTCGCGTACACGGTTATCAGTTTGAGATCGATCCTTCCAAACGCGCTTGGTCAGGTGGTATCTATGATGAGGCACGTAGAAACTGGCTTTATCCTTTGACGCTGAATCCGTCGGCAAAAACCGCTTTTAAGAATAATGCATGGAATAAAGCTCGTATTGAGGCTGTAGGTAACTCAATCCGCACCTGGATAAACGGAGTACCTTGTGCTAATATCTGGGATGATATGACTCCTGTGGGTTTCATTGCTTTGCAAGTGCATGCCATTGGAAATGCGGCAGATGAAGGTAAAACAGTTAGTTGGAAAAACATCCGCATTTGTACGACGGACGTAGAACGCTATCAGACACCGGAAGCGCAAGCTGCACCGGAAGTGAATCTGATTGCCAACACGATTTCTCCGAATGAGGCAAAAGAAGGATGGACTCTATTATGGGATGGCAAGACTACTGATGGATGGAGAGGAGCTAAACTTTCTACTTTCCCTGCAAAAGGCTGGAAAATAGAAGATGGAATTCTGAAAGTAATAAAGAGTGGTGGCGCTGAATCTGCTAATGGCGGTGATATTGTGACTACCCATAAATACAAGAACTTTATTCTGAAAGTAGATTTTAAGATTACTGAAGGTGCCAATAGCGGAATTAAATATTTCGTAAACCCGGATATGAATAAAGGTGCAGGCTCTGCCATCGGTTGTGAATTCCAGATTCTTGATGATGACAAACATCCTGATGCAAAACTGGGTGTGAAAGGTAACAGAAAGCTAGGTTCGTTGTATGATCTGATTCCGGCTCCTGAGAATAAACCTTTCAACAAGAAAGAATTTAATACAGCTACCATTATCGTAAAAGGTAACCATGTAGAACATTGGTTGAACGGAGTTAAATTGATTGAATATGACCGTAACAATGAGATGTGGAATGCATTGGTAGCATACAGTAAATATAAAAACTGGCCTAATTTCGGAAATCCGGAGGAAGGAAATATACTTCTTCAGGATCACGGAGACGAAGTGTGGTTCAAGAACGTGAAAATTAAAGAACTGAAATAAGGCGTATTCCATATTATTGTGGGAGATACGTCGAAAATTCCTTATGAATTTTTATTCAGGCACGGATTGCGCGGATTTCACGGTTGTTCTAATGAAATAGCAACCGTGTAGTTCGGGTAATCCGTGCCTGATTTGTCCTGCTATACGATGCAAGTCCCTATTCAACATATCTATAAGCCATCCCGTGAAGGCAGTGGACTGCTTTACGCCTGGTTTCTTTCCATGCATACACGGGTGGATATTATCCTATATAGCAAGAAAACGGAAGGAGAATTGTTGCTTGTGGTTAATCGTATTTATGATGCATTGTGCCGGTTGGAAAAGATGGCGAACTTTTATGATCCGGCCAGTGAATTGGCTTATGTCAACCGGACAGCTTTTGTTTCTCCGGTCGTTCTTAGCGAAGCACTCTATTCAATGATTGATTTATGTCTGGAATATAATGAGAAGACTCTGGGGTGTTTTGATATTACAGTCCATTCAGAAAATTACAATCAGACCACGATACAATCGGTCCATTTATCAGCCGAAGATCATAGTATCTATTTTTCACGACCGGGAGTTGCTGTCAACTTATCCGGTTTCCTCAAGGGATATGCTTTGGAGACAATTAAAAGCATATTGAATGAGTGCGTGATAGAAAATGCATTGATAAATATGGGAAACAGTTCTGTCCTTGCATTAGGTAATCATCCGGTAGGAACGGGATGGAAAGTCAATAATATACTTCTTCATAATGAGTGTCTTACAACCTCTGGCAATGACTCTTCTGAACGTCGGCACATTGTTTCTCCTCGAGATGGAAAATTGGTGGAAGGCGCCCGACAGATATCTGTAGTTACAACGAATGGGGCAATAGGAGAAATATTGTCTACCGCTTTGTTTGCCGCTGACGGCGAGCAACGTAAAGCCTTGATGGGCATATATGCACACTGTCGTGTATATATATATCCACCGTGCTGAGTATATATACTCACCGTGCTGGACATATATCCCCACCATACTGTATTGAGCATCTATATCCAACGATACTTATCCGACTCACTTAGATAGCCTGTAGACGAGTAAAATTAATTGTTAAATACGGGCAAATATCCCCATAATTGAATATGACCTGTTATTTCTGTTTTTTGAGACAAAAATACTATTTGAGATAAGCTCACATCTTTTATCTTTGCCGCAAATTGCATTGTTTATTAATATAGGCATTGGAATATAAAACGGAAGTAAGTAGATGAATTCAATATAAGCTTGAATATTATCTTATTAATATTAACTCAAATTTATTTAATATGAAAAACAGAAAAGAAGGTTTCACGTCTCGGGTAGGATTGTTCTTACTATTGGTGACTTTTTGTCTTGGTGCAATACAGGCTCAAAGTTCTAAGATTACGGGATATGTGAAAGACCAATCGGGTGAACCGTTGATTGGAGTAAATGTGATGGAAAAAGGGACCACTAATGGAACCGTAACCGATCTGAACGGATTCTATAGCATTGTGGTAAAGGCTTCAAATGCTGTGTTGAATTTCAGTTATATTGGTTATAAAAATCAAGAAATTCCGGTAGCAGGTAAAAAACTGATTAACGTCACGATGAAAGATGATTCAGAGACGCTGGATGAAGTAGTTGTAGTAGGTTATGGTACGATGCGTAAAAAAGACCTGACTGGTTCGGTCGTCCAAGTCCGTCCTGATAAAATTGCGAATGAAAATCCTAAAACTGTTCAAGACATTTTACGCGGAACACCTGGATTGGTGGTAGGTTATGGTGAAGGTGATGCAGGCGCAAAAGGCGGTGGTGAGATGAAAATCCGTGGACAGCGTTCTGTTTATACAGATGGTGGTCATAACAATCCGTTGATTATCCTCGACGGTATGTTCTTCCAAGGAGAACTCTCGGAAATTAATCCGGATGATATTGGGCAGATAGATGTTTTGAAAGACGCGTCGGCAGCTGCTGTTTATGGAGCACAGGCTGCTAACGGTGTAATCATCATCACAACGAAAAAAGGTAAAAAAGGCAAGCCTGTTGTTAATTTCACAGCTAGCGTAGGTTTAACTCAAAAGGCTGCCTATCGTGATAGATGGCAAACTACGGACGAATATCTGCAGCACTATGTAGACTGGAAAGAAAAAAACACTTATGGTGTGAATGCTGAAACAGGAGAATATGCAGCTTATTCAAGGCCAGGTAATGAATATACTTCAAAGCCGGAGTATTTCCGGAATCCTAATAATTTGTCGGGAGTGTCCTTGGAACAGTGGCGTAATTATTCGACCAACCGGGAAGGAGAATCTGATCTTAGTATATGGGCAAGACGTTTGGGATTTAGATATGATACGGCTGCACTTGACAATCTTTTGTTGGGAAAGACCGTCGATTGGCAAGATGAAGCGTTCCGATTAGGTTTCAACCAAGACTATAATGTAAGCATTAGCGGTGCCGGTGATAAAGTGGATTATTACCTGTCTTTAGGTTATCTGCGCAATGAAGGCGCATTTGTCGACGATACTTATCGGGCTATTCGTGCAAACTTGAAACTAAATGCAAAAGTAACCGATTGGTTTGAAGTGGGTGCAAATGTAAACTTTCAAGATCGTTCGGATGGTGAAATCGGCATGGATAAAGGTGGTTTTATGGAAAACAGTCCATACGCCATGCTGAAAGACGAAAACGGAAACTATACACAAGACCCCTTGATGTATCAATATGACCGTGCTAATGAAAAGAACTGGTATTTTGAGAAGCAATACATTCAATTGGAAAAAGGGTATACTACATTGAATACGATCTTCAATGCTAAAGTAAAACTGCCTTTCAACATCACTTATCAGTTTAATATTGCACCTCGTTTCCAATTTTTCTACGACCGCTATTTTACGTCTGCAGAAAGACCTAATTCCAATCCTAACGACCGTGGAACAAACCGGGAACAAGCCAAACGTTTTAACTGGTCGCTGAACAATACTATTACTTGGGATCAAACTTTTGCCAACAAGCACCATGTTATTCTGACACTTGTGCAAGAAGCGGAAGAACGCCAATATTGGTCGGACCGAATTGAAGCCCGTAATATCTTGCCATCTGATGCGCTTGGGTTCCATAACACCCAGAATGGAGATAAGGCTGTCAGTACATTCAGAACAGATGATAATCATCAAACGGCTGATGCATTGATGGCACGTGCATTCTATTCTTACGGTGATCGTTATATGATTACCGGTACCATCAGACGTGACGGTTATTCGGCTTTTGGAGCAAATAATCCTTATGCATGGTTTCCTTCGGGAGGTCTGGCATGGTCATTCACCAATGAGGATTTCTTCCAAAAATATGCTCATATCATGAATAGCGGTAAACTGCGTGTTTCATACGGTAAAAACGGTAACCGTTCATTGGAAAATCCTTACGAAGCACTTGCCAATCTTTATCCGGGGGGTGGTAAGATGCAAGGTTATATCACTTCTTCAGGTGACTTATATTTAATGCGTTATTTGATGGCCCAACGTATGATGAACCCGAATCTGCAATGGGAAAAGACACAATCGTGGAACTTTGCATTGGACTTTGGATTCTTGAACGACCGTATCACAGGTACATTGGAATATTATCGAATGAGTACCAAAGATATGATTATGAGACAACCTCTGTCTAATTTCACAGGATTTGAGAATATCACCACCAATTTAGGACAGGTGGACAATAGTGGTTTTGAGGTGGCATTGAATACGCTGAATATTGATAAGAAGAATTTCCAATGGAGTTCGTCATTCAGTCTCTCATATAATAAAAACAGAATCAAACATTTGTTCGGTGACCGTCAAGATATAGTAGATGCTAATGGAACTGTGGTAGGTTCCAGAGAAGCGGACTATGTGGCAGCCGGATGGTTTATCGACAAGCCTATTAGTGCGATTTGGGATTATAAAGTAACAGGAATCTGGCAGAAAGATGAGGTTGAAGAAGCTAAAAAATACGGGCAGGTTCCTGGTGACCCGAAAGTATGGAACAATCCGGCTAACGACCAATACGATGCTGATGGCAATTTAGTAAAGGTTATCTATAATAATGATGATAAAGTGTTCCAAGGACAAACTGCCGCTCCGGTTACATGGGCATTGCGTAATGATTTCACCTTGTGGAAAGATTTGACTCTCTCTCTGAATATTTACTCTCGTATGGGGCATAAGAGTCTGGAAAGTATGTATTTGAACAATGATGACGACGGTGGTGGCATGACTTACAGATTGGTGAACAAGAATGCGAAGGAATATTGGACTGTAGACAATCCGACTAATAAATATGCACGTATCGAGGCGCAAGGTCCGGAAGGTGCAAAAGGTGCACGTAGATTATATAATCGTTCTTTCATTCGTTTAGAAAATATATCTGTCGGCTACACATTGCCAAGGGCTTGGACGGAAAAAGTACAAATCGATCGTGTGAAAGTGTATGGCTCTGTTCGCAACGCTGCTGTATGGGCTAAAGATTGGGAAGGATATGGCGACCCTGAAACCGGAAATTTTGCATCTCGTATTTGGACGCTTGGACTTAATTTAACATTCTAATCTTTTAAACAGAAACGTATATGAAAAATTATATTCAAAAATATATTTGTAAAAGTGTCACTTTATTGGTGGGCACTTCATTAATGTTGGCCGGATGTTCGGAAAGTTTTTTAGATCCGGATCCTCAAACAATGTTTGAACCGGAAACTGTGTTTTCTACGGAAAATGGTATAAAATCTGTATTGGCTATTTGCGACCGTCAGCTTAAACGTAATTATGTGAGTGAAGATTCCAGAGAGATGATAGCGCTGCCCACAGAATATACTTTTTCAGATTTGATGGTACCGTCTGCAACTGATAAAAGCGGGTTGTTGGATAATGTTGACAATTTGTTGAGGCCGAACAGTGATCAAACTGACGAAAAAAATCTGGGACGCACAAACAGTATATACTTCTTCTGGAGACAAAATTTTGAAGGTGTTAGAAATGCTAATACAATACTTTCATTTATTGACAATGTACCAATGGATGAAACTTTGAAAAACGAATACATTGGCCGTGCTTATTTCCATCGGGCTTATCGTTATTATTCATTAGTCTTTCAGTTTGGACATGTACCTTTGTTGACAAAACTTCCGGAAGTTCCTAAGCAGAACTATCGATCTACTCACCGTGATGCTATTCTGAAAAAAATGGTAGCAGATATGGAATTTGCTGTACAATGGGTTCCTGAACAGAAAGATATGGACTATGTTGGTATGGTAAATAAAGGCGCTTGCCGCATGTTGCTTTCTAAACTCTATATGTCTATTGGCGAATTCGGGAAGGCAAAGGAACAATTGGATATCTTAATTGATAGATCAGGCTATTCTTTGATGAAAGAACACTTCGGTACCTTTTTTGAAGGCGGCGAATCGGCATCATGGACTATTACCCGCAATGTTATCTGGGATTTACATCGTCCGGAGAACAAGCTGATTGCTGCCAACAAGGAAGTGATTATGGGTATGCCCAACCGGGGAGCAGCTAAAGAATCATTCATCCCGATGTTGACTATGCGTATCATGTATCCTTTCTTCTTTGATAATAAAATCAAAATGCCTGATGGAAAGCAAGCTCTGTTCAACTATACTCGCAAAGATGGTAAATACCGTAAAGAATATGATTATATGCGCGGACTGGGACGTGGTATATCAACATTCCGTACTACCACTTTCTATCAAGACGATTTGTGGGCTGTTAATAATAAAATGGATCAAACCGATTTGCGGCATAGCGCGGAAATGGGAAACTGGATGCACATGGAAAACCTGAAGTGCAATAATCCGGATTCTGAATTCTTCGGGCAAAATATCAAGCTTTACGCAGAAGAGGATTATTACAATGAGAAAAATGAACTGGTTACCCGCAAGGGAGATTTGATGTGTTCTGACACTATTCGTCGTTGGTATGACGTCCCTCATTATATTTTCTGCCTGAATGATGTCATCAATCAAGCGAAAGAAACCAATAATGGTCTGGAAGGAGCTACGGATGGTAGTATTGCTGACTGGTATCTGTATCGTTTGGCGGAAGCTTACCTGTTGCGTGCAGAAGTAAAATTCTATATCAATCCGGATGATCCGACAATCAAGGATGATATAAACATCATCAGAGAACGTGCTCATTGTACTGAACTTTATACAGGTCAGGTTACTATCGGTGATATCATGGATGAACGTGCGCGTGAACTTTTCTTTGAAGAATGGCGTAATGTAGAGTTGACCCGTGTATCTCTCTGTTTGGCTATCAGCGGCAGAGCGGACGAGTTTGGGAATACATATAAAGTGGAAACATTCGACAAGCAATCTGGCACCGATGCTGAAGGTGGTAGTTATTGGTATCAACGTTGCATCAAGAAAGGTATGTACAACAAAGGCGTTACTATTAACGTAAACGCTACTAAAACAGACATCAACTATATCATGGGTAAACATAACATTTATTGGCCTATTCCTGAAAAAGCAATCGTTTCTAACGGAAAGGCTCCTTTGTATCAGAACTACGGTTATGATGGTTATGATCCGAATGTGCAGATATGGGAAACCTGGGAAGAGGCTGTGGCCGATGAAGACAGATTCTGATAGATGAAGACAGCTTTTGATAATAGATAATAAATAACCACCGTAATTTCGGATTTCGAGTTGCGGTGGTTGTTTTTTGAACATATTTTGCTATTTATAGGTCGGTTTCTTTTATCCGTTTAATTGCTTTTTGCCTTACTTTGCGTTATTAATAGTCAATCTAATGTGTATATGAAAAATAAAGTTTTATTGCTGGGCTTATTTTGTTGTAGCCTGATTTCGGCAAAAGCACAAGTTCTACTCGACAAAGGAACCGGAAAAAATAGTTTTCCTATTGTTTCTTCATCAACGAATGCAGTTGTTTGCTTTGATGGAAAAGATGCAACTGTAGTACGTAAGAGTGCTTCTCTTTTTGTGGATGATGTTCGCCGTGTGACGGGGCAAGAGTTGAAAATGGATGAAAGCAAGCCCGGAAAAGTATCTGCACGGTATGCGATTATTGCCGGCACTATAGGAGAAAGCGAATGGATTGATGCTTTGGCATCGAGAAATAAAATAGATACAGCAGCCATTGCCGGAAGTTGGGAACGCTATATGATAGAGGTGGTCAACAATCCCGTTCCGGGCATTAAGAAAGCAATTGTCGTAGCCGGAAGTGACAGACGTGGTACTGCTTACGGACTTCTTTCCATATCAAAGGCAATAGGAGTATCTCCCTGGTATTGGTGGGCAGACGCTCCAATCAAACAGCAAAAACAAGTTAGTGTAAAAGTTGATAAGTTCATTTCTAAAACACCGTCTGTCAAGTTCAGAGGTGTCTTTATCAACGATGAAGACTGGGGGCTTTATCGTTGGTCGAAACGCAATTTTGAGAAAGAACGTGGAAACTTCGGACCGAGAACGTATGCAAAAGTGTGTGAACTGCTGTTGCGTCTTCAGGCTAATTATCTTTGTCCGGCTATGCACGATGCATCTATGGCATTCCACCGTATTCCTGAAAATCGCCTGGTAGCGGATAGCTTTGCTATTGTCATGGGGTCCTCCCATTGTGAACCGTTATTGTTTAATACGGCAAGTGAGTGGAAACGTGATAAAATGGGTGAATGGGACTATATCAATAATAAGGATGGAGTCAACAAAGTGTTGAAATCACGTGTAGATGAATGTGCTCCGTTTGAAAATGTATATACTTTGGCTTTGCGTGGATTGCACGACCGGGCAATGAATGCAAGCAATAATATGAGCGATAGAAAGGAAATGCTTCAGGAAGCTTTGATGGCACAAAGGCAAATGTTGGTGGATGCAATCGGCAAGCGTGCGGAGGATATTCCTCAAGCCTTTACTCCTTATAAAGAAGTGCTCGATGTATACGATCAGGGATTGGAACTTCCGGATGATGTGACTATTATCTGGCCGGATGATAATTATGGATATATGAAACGTTTGAGTAGTCCGAAAGAGCAGAAACGTTCCGGACGTTCGGGAGTATATTATCATTCTTCTTATCTGGGTAAACCTCACGATTATCTTTGGATGAATACAACTTCACCCACATTAATGTATGAAGAACTACGTAAAGCATACGACTTGACGGCCGACCGTATCTGGCTGCTCAATGCCGGAGACATCAAATCGTGTGAATTTGCTGTTGATTACTTCCTGACGATGGCTTTTGATATTGATTCATTCAACTTTGAAAGAGCGGCAAACTATCGTACCGAATGGTTATGTGGCATGTTAGGCAACGATTATCGCAATGAATATCAGGATGTAATAAACTCTTTCTATAAACTGGCCTTTGCACGTAAACCGGAGTTTATGGGATGGGGTTACCAGTGGGCTACTGACAAACACGGCAGAGAACGGAATACAGATACTGATTTCTCACTTGCCAATTATCGTGAAGTAGATACTCGTCTGGCTGAATATCGTCGGATAGGGAATATGGCAGAGAAAATTCTGAAAGCTCTGCCGGAAGATAAGAAGGCATGTTATTATCAATCATTATATTATCCGGTCAAAGGATGTGAACTGCTGAACCGTATGGTTCTCAACGGACAGAGAAACCGTTGGTATGCTATTCAACAGAGAGCGACTACTGCTGAATTGGAAAAAATGACCAAAGCTTGTTATGACAGTCTGGAAGTAATCACAAAAGGATATAACTCATTGCTTGGAGGTAAATGGGATCATGTAATGACTATGAAACAGGGATTTGCCGCAGCCTACTTTGAACTCCCGGCTCTGCGGAAGGCTAATCTGGCATCTACAGCTTCTTTGGGCGTATTGGCAGAAGGAGAAGATATTCTGAAAGGGCAGAAAAGCTTCCATTCACTGTCATCTTTCAACACATATTTCCGTCAATCATATTACGTAGACGTTTTCAATAAAGGAGCGACTCCTTTGAAATGGAAAGCATCGGTTTCAGATAACTGGATTCTATTAAGTCAGAAAGCCGGAGAAACTGCTACAGAAAATCGTATAGAAGTCTCAATCGACTGGGCTAAGGTTCCGACTGGTGAGAAAGTATTCGGAACATTGGAAGTCACCTCTGATCGTGGTGAGAAGGAGAATGTCTATATTTCTGTCTTCAATCCTTCCTCTCCTTCATTAGCGGAAATGGATACTTTGTTTGTAGAACACAACGGATATGTTTCCATTGATGCTGCCGGTTTCCACCGGAAAGTAGAGAACAAAGCTATTCAAATGAGAACGATTCCTAATTTGGGAATAGAAAATACAGCTATTCAGCTAGGTGATCCGACAGCCGCTCCACAGCGGACTGCAGGGCGCAGCACACCTCGCCTGGAATATGATTTCTATACATTCGAACAAGGATCGGTTGATGTTTACACATACGTATTGCCTACATTTACTCTAAGTAAGGATCGTGGGTATGCCGGACATGAAGCGACGAATGTGGAAACAAAATATGGAGTATGTATTGATGAAGGTCCTGTAATGAACCCTTCCACTTCTTCTTTTGAGTATGCACAAATCTGGTACGAAAGTGTGTTGAAGAACTGTAGAATAAACAAGACCACTTTGCATATCGACAAACCGGGTAAGCACACAGTGAAAATTATATGTGGCGACGCCGGAACTGTCCTGCAAAAGATTGTTTTGGATTTCGGAGGTATGAAGCGTTCTTATTTAGGTCCGCAGCCGACAAGACAGGCGAAATAGTAAGCTGAATAATATAGTAGAGCTATGAAACACACTTTTTTTATATTATTTGTCTCCATCGCTATTTCATTTATGGCGTGTGAAGGCGGTGGGGAGAATGATGAAAATTTACCTGCCGATAACGGGAATACGGGGAAACCAAAGGATGATGAAACCCAAGAGCCTGTGGTCTGTAGCATCACACCTATAGGGGAATTGAATCAGGGGACTCCTATTATAAATTCCCATGCAGATGTTACGAAACGTTCATCGCTGATGATGAATTATCGGACGCTTGTGACTATGGAAGATTCTTATCCCCGTTATCCTCGTATAAAAAAAATGAAAAATGGCGACTATATTCTGTTCTATCACAATGGCAGTGCTAACAGTAATATTGGTCGGCGTTGTGTTTATGCGCTCAGTAAGGATCTGAGAACGTGGACAAAGAAAGGAGAGATATTTAACAGTTATGATATTATCGATAGCAAAGGCAATAAGAATATACACTGCTATGCTAATTGTGATGGACTGGTGCTTTCTAATGGAGATATATTAGCGGTTGCATCTTGCAGGGCTAATTCCGGTTATCGCGATTTACCGGAAGATGCAGGAATTGAATTAAGGCGCAGTACGGATAATGGTGTCACCTGGAGTGAACCTGTCAAGATATATCAGGGAGTTAATTGGGAACCTTTCTTGTTGGAGTTGCCTACAGGTGAACTACACTGTTACTTTACAGATAGCAGTCGTACTGGTTTGGAAGGACATGACACAGATACAGGTACGGCAATGGTTGTTTCTGCTGATGGAGGAAAGACATGGAGCCCCGACTTTAGCTCTTCTCCTTATTATGTATTGCGAATGAGATGGGAGAAAAATGGAATTGTCGGCTATAATCATCAGATGCCTTCTGTTGTGAGACTCAATGATAATAAAGGATTAGCTGCAGCTGTAGAAACCAATAATTCAGGATATCATATTTCGCTTTGTTATTCAGATAAAGACGAATGGGAATATTTGGCTGCCGATCAGGAAGGGCCTGCCGATAGTAATAATTGTGTTTTCTCCGGTATGGGACCATATTTGGGACAGTTCCCCTCAGGAGAAACCGTCCTTTCGTACGAATCGTCAAGTAAATATACTCTTAAAATAGGCGATGCCACTGCCCGTAATTTCAGTAGTGCTTATCAACCTTTTTCAGGTGGTTATTGGGGATCACTTTGTATTATTGATTCACATGCACTGGTTGGAACTAATGTTAGAGCGAAAGAAGGACCGGTTCAGATGGCACAGTTCGTACTTAATCATCGCATTGATGCCGTGAAAAGAGAGGTTACGGTAGATGGTAACAATAAAGAGTGGACAAATACAGATCATGCACTCTTTGTGGGCGGTAAGTCACAAGCGCAAGGAACGCTACGTTGTTCGTATGATGATGATAATATTTATTTTCTGTTAGAAGTACTTGATCGAAACTTGCTGGCTTCTGATTATACTTCCTTATACATAGCTCCTGTGGGTAATAATAAACTGTCTAAAGGGGCTTGTTGCATACAAGTAACAATGAATGGACTGAAGAATTGTGAAATATATGATTCATCATGGAAAGAAGCGCAATTGGATGCCCAAGTCAAAACTTATGTCTGCGATGAAACAAACGAGAGGCGTATTGATAATTATGGATATATTGCTGAAGTTGCTATTCCACGTTCTAAATTAACTATAACCTCCGGGCAAATACTTGTCAATTTTTCCGTTACAAAGCGCAATTCAGTAGATGCTATTTGTGATGTAACATCTACCAGCACGGCACGTTGGATACCGGTGATTGGGTTATGATTTGGAGAATTTATTATTGGATAATTAATTATATAGAACACTATGATTATGAAAAAGAATTATTTGATTTATGCTTTATGGATGGCCGTTTTTTTGAGCTCGAATGTGGTTTCCGCTCAAAATTATTTTGGAGATTTTCCTGTAAAGGCTGATCCTAAGACTGTTGGAAATAAACTTAGTAAGCGTTTAATGGAGACCAAACATCAATTGTATGGTGATAGAGGAATACATTATGCAGAGGTGTGTACATGGTACGGAGCCCTTCGTTTTGCAGAATTGACAAATAATAAAGAATTGATAAAGCTGTTGAGAAACCGTTTCGAGTTATTGTTTCATCTGGAAAAAGAACTCCTTCCTCCACCCATACACGTAGACCAGAATATGTTTGGTTGTCTGCCTCTAAGATTTTATAATATAACGAAAGATAAGCGTTATTTGGATCTAGGACTGCCCTATGCTGATACTCAATGGCAACTTCCTGCCAATGCAAACGAAGAGGAGCGTAAATGGGATAAAAAGGGATACTCTTGGCAGACTCGTCTTTGGATTGACGATATGTATATGATTACTATTGTGCAGTCGGAGGCTTATAAAGCTACTGGTGATCCTAAGTATATCAATAGAGCTGCCAAAGAAATGGTTCTGTATTTGGATGAATTACAACATCCCAACGGTCTTTTCTATCATGCACCGGATGTACCTTATTATTGGGGACGTGGTGATGGTTGGATGGCTGTCGGTATGACGGAGCTGCTTTATAACTTACCGGAAAAAGATCCTAATCGTGCACGTATCATGAAAGGTTACTTGTTGATGATGGATAATCTGAAAAAATACGTCAATAAAGATGGACTTTGGAACCAGCTGATTACCGAACCGGACTTTTGGACAGAGACATCTGGCTCGGCAATGTTTGCCTATGCTATGATTGTGGGTGTCAACAACGGCTGGCTGGATAAAGAGGAATATGCTCCGGTGGCACGTCGCGCATGGCTTGGCTTATGTAATTATATTAATGACAAGAACGATCTTACTGAAGTTTGTATTGGAACCGGAAAGAAAAACAGTAAACAATATTATATGGATCGCCCCCGTATTGCTGGTGATTATCATGGACAGGCACCGATAATATGGTGTGCTTATGCTTTACTGAACCAATAAGTATTGTCTTCTACATATAGAATCCTCTTGTTTCTGCCCTAAAGCCTATGCTTGGTGGAGATAAGAGGTTTCCTTTTTATATATATATGTTTATAGTTAGAGTCTGTTTAAACTTCCAGAATTTATTTGTATTTTTGCTATGTCTGATAAAGGTTTGTTTGATTTTTACAGCAACACTAAGTTAAGCGAATCTTCTGATATGACAAAGTCCTGAGCAATAATAGCGTGTTGTGTTGATCAGGATTTTAACTAATTATCCATGGTAGAGTGTTGCGGAATTAAGAAAACAAAAGAATGAAGAGAGTTAGCATGGGAAATGCAAATCGCATTTGCGGAAATCTATTTTTGTTGTTGGCAGTATTTCTTTTTGCTGGTTGCCAAAGTGCAAGTAGAAAAGTGATGGCAGATAACACACCCACAGTCGTAACAAAAACATTACGACTCGCTACGCAGAATTTGTGGGGTAAACCGACTGCTGTGGTTCTAGATTATTTCAACAGGATAGATGTCGATGTGCTTTGTGCGCAAGAATGTGGCAATCTTTCCGAAGCGGAGATTAGGGAAAAAGGGCTTTATGTGCATACCCATATTAACAATGGGCAAGTTGAATGTAGTATCATCTCGCGCTACCCGTTTTCGGGCGTTACCCCTCATAAATATGGAGTTTATATCGATTTGGGCGAGGGAATTGTCGCTTTGGTGATGAATTGTCACGGAGCATATAAGCCTTATGGACCATATCAGTTAGAAGGAATAGCGTATGGCGGTTATGAACCTTCCAGCGATGTGGATAAAGTGGTTGAGATGAATAGGGAAGTGCGTCAGGAAATGGTGGACAAACTGCTGGAGGATTTGGCTTCGGCCACTACTTCATTCATATCTGTCTCCGGTGATTTCAACGAACCGTCTTGGCTCGATTGGACGGAGCAAACGCGATCGGCCGGTATGACGCCTCACGCCTTGCAGTGGCCTGTCACTTGTGCGTTATCGAAAGGTGGTCTTGATGGTGATGCATACCGGACTATACATCCCAATCCGGTGACGCATCCCGGATATACCTGGACAACCTGTCCGAGTGCGAAGGATACGAGGGACCGCATTGATTTTACGCTTTATAAAATATCTTCCAATACAGCTGTAAGGAGTTGTCAGATAATAGGCGAGAGTTATGAAACCTCCGACATCGTTCTCCCTTCTTTTACTTTCGAAAAAGTGTTCGACCATAGAGGAGTACGAACGGAGTTTGTATATTCTGTCTTAAAGTAGATATGTTATATAGACATTTGTAGAATATAATGGGATTGAATGACGATGGTGAATAGGTTGTTTTGTTTTATTATAATTGTTCTTGTGGTGTGTAATGCATACGCACAGTTAGTGTATCATGACGCATCCCTTTTTCCACTGTTAGGAAAGGCTACAGATTTTTCCGGAGCACGTTATGAAAGATTCCCGGATTCATTAAAGCATATATCTCGTACTCCATTATGGAATTTGAGCCGTAATTCTGCCGGAATGGCGATACGTTTTCGCAGTAATTCTACTGCAGTAGCTGTCAAGTGGACAGTGCTTTCCAACACTCACATGAACCACATGACTGATACAGGGGCTAAAGGTTTAGATTTGTACTGCCTTCAGAAGAATGGTAACTGGCGTTTTGTCAATAGCGCCCGTCCGAAAGGAAAAACCAATCAGGCAATCATCATAAAAAATATGCATCCTGAAGAAAGAGAATATATGCTTTATCTGCCATTGTATGATGGTCTTGTTTCTCTGTCTTTAGGAATTGACTCATTAGCTACTATCAGTCAGCCATTAATGGATTATCCAATTCGTAAGAAACCTGTTGTTTTTTATGGGACCAGCATTCTTCAAGGAGGCTGTGCTTCACGTCCGGGGATGGCACATACCAATATCATATCAAGAAGATTAAACCGTGAATGTATCAATTTAGGATTCAGTGGAAATGCATTTCTAGATTTGGAGGTGGCCAAAGTAATAGCTGAAGTAGAAGCTGGTGCTTTTGTTTTGGACTTTGTGCCTAATGCTTCTGTTGCAAAGATGAAAGAACGGATGGAAACATTCTATCGTATCATTCGTAATAAACATCCGGATACACCGATTATTTTTATAGAGGATCCTATTTTCCCTCATACATTTTATGATGAAAGGGTTGCTAAGGAAGTGCGACGAAAGAATGATACGTTGAAAGAGATATTTAATCATTTGAAACAACAAAAAGAAAAGAATATTATCTTTATTTCATCCAAGAATATGCTAGGAGGGGATGGAGAAGCTACTGTAGATGGTATTCATTTTACGGATTTAGGCATGATGAGATATGCCGATTTAGTTTGTCCAGTTATAAAGAAAGCATTTAGATAAAATGCCAATTGTTATTAGCGTGAGTTCGGAATTTGATATAAACTCTTATTCCGAACTCACGCTATTTGTTTAGGGGTATATTCACTATCACAAAATAGTGGATTGTTGAAGAAGAAATTATCCAATAAAAGAAAGATATTGTTCAGATAGGTACTAATAAATGCTCTTCTGTATTATCTTTGAATACTTTAGATTAGTTTGGGACTAATTTTTCATTTATTGACCTGTATTTAATATTCTAAATAACTCCGTTTTTCTACTTTTGTATCAGACAATAGGGCTGATAGGACCTTTGTGAGAGTAATGATCATTATTATATACTATGAGTTTAGTTTTTTAGATACAGTTGAAAAGGCTGTTTAAAGGATAACACTTTTTATTTTATAAAACACACTAAGTATTATTTAAATCTATGTGTAATGAATAACAAATTAATAAAAAAAACATTCTTAGGAATTGGCACAATGTGCTTAATGGTAGGATTATCTCTATTCTTTTCTTGTGAATCAGATGATGCCTCTGGAGGTGATGGGGAGACAAAACCTTATTTATCATTAAAACAATATGGGTTAAACCGACTTTCGGTTGCTAATGTAGAAGAGGCAACGTTTTCTTTGACAGTGAAAAGGCATGGTGGAAATCTTAATTCTGAATTTACTGCAAAATTAGATGTTTGGAATGAAGATGAATTAAATGCTTATAATGAAAAAGAAGAGACTTCTTTTGTAATTCTTCCAGAGACATATTATTCTTTGACTCCATCGGAAATTGTACTTGCATCAGGTATGAAGGAAGTAAATGTTGATATAAAGGTGAAAGCTTCTCAAATTATATCTGCGATACAGCAAGGAACTCACTATTTGATTCCTTTACGACTAAATAGTGATGTTATGGAGTTGAGAAAAGGGCAACGTGATCTGCTACTTCAACTTGTTATCGATTATGCCAATGTAGAAATAGTTAGTCCTGAAATTGTAGAAAAGGTAAACGTGAACGATGTATCTGTTACTACTACAGTAAAAACGATACTCGACTATAAGGTAGATGGCAAGGATCTGGCAAGTAGTTGGGATTTCATTTGCGACCTGAAAGTTCCTGAAAATGCATCTGAATTATTAGAGGCTTATAATAAACGATATAGTACTGACTATGAGTTGTTACCAGAAGGTAGTTATAGCTTGGGACAAGTGAAATATGCTATTGGAGATCGTGAGGCAGAAGCTAAACTTACAATCCGGCGCAATGCTATTGAGGTGAAGTACTATTTGTTGCCGTTAATGTTGGATAATCCTTCTACCAGCTCGGTGACTTGTAAGGATAACATTCATTATATAGTAGTGGGTCAGTTTTATACTAATCCGATCATTTCTGATAGAAGTGTAGCCGATCCTACAGTGATTAAAGCACAAGACGGACGTTTCTATTTGTATGCTACCCAAAATTCGAAAGATTGGATGCCTGTCTATAGCTCTACTGACTTGGTGAATTGGAAATATGAAAAGAATGCTTTTCAAAACGCAACCAAACCTGGATGGGGAGAGAAAGACCATGCTTTTTGGGCACCAGATATGCAATATATTAATGGTAAATATGTTCTTTATTATTCATTTGCTATAATGAATGGTGCTGCAAAAAGCCATACATGTGTGGTGACGGCTGATACTCCATTGGGAACTTACACTAGTGCTTATCCCAAGGGTGCTTTTTTGGATAGTAAGAAATTGCTTTCAAATGAGGAATTTGGAGCAAACTGCATTGACCAGTTCTATTATGAAGAGGATGGACATAAATATTTGTTCTATGGAAGTTTCACTGGAATTTATGTAGTAGAGCTTACGGATGATGGGCTTGCTGTGAAACGTGATGTGGATGGCAATCCTGTCTTGAAAGAGAAGGTGTGTGGCAATGCATTCGAGGGTACCAATATCTATAAGAAAGGCAATTATTACTATTTGTTTGCTTCTATTGGGAACTGTTGCGCTAGCCAAAATAGTAACTATGAAGTGGTTGTTGGGCGTTCGACAAGTTTGTTTGGTCCATATGTTGATAAAGCAGGAAAGAGAATGCTTGATAATAAGTGGGCGCCTGTTGTAGATGGTGGTGATAGAACAAAATGGGTCGGTCCTGGACATAATTCCGTTATTATTAAGGACGATGCGGGTACAGAATGGATGATTTACCATAGTTATTATTATAAGGAAAAAGGAAATAAATCTACGTTCGCAGGACGTCATGGAATGCTCGACCGCTTGCAGTGGACGGACGATGGATGGCCTTATATTAAAAATCATTTGCCTTCTGAGTCAGACTTGATCCCTGTGTTCTATAAATGAGAAAGTAAGAATTATTAATTATTAATTTTAATATATGAAAAAGGAAAAATGTTGGAAAAGTCTGCATGGTTGTCTGTGTGTCGCTGTGCTTGCCTTATTTACATTTGGCTTTGCGTCTTGTAAAGACGATGATCTGAAAGGGGGATTCGACCCAAGCAAACCGATTGTGGTTACCGACTTTATGCCGAAGGAAGGTGGCTATGGTAACAATCTGATGGTATATGGCGATAACTTCGGAAATGATATATCAAAGATTAGGGTTACTGTGGGTGGCAAGCAAGCCAATGTCGTTTCGGTAAAGAATGATGTCTTGTATTGTGTGGTACCTAAGGGGGCGTATGGAGATGAAGTGGAGGTCTCAGCTTGTGATGATGAAGGTGAAGAGATTGCTTACGGTGTGGCGGAGGCCAAGTTTACGTACAAAAAACAGTGGCTGGTGACAACGATTGCCGGACAACGTTTTGAGGATTGGAAGGATGCCGTAGAGGCGGAAGGCTCTTTTGACAACTGCGGATATATGGAAGGAATCACCTGGTTTACGTTTGATCCCAAGTCTAATTTTGACATCATGTATATCACCGGTGCTGACAAGGGGCCCGTCCGCAAGGTTAACTTTGCAAATGAGACAGTGGAGTTTTTAAGCCATATCTCCTATTCTGCGGAACGTCCTACTATTATCAACTGGACACCGGATGAAAAGCAGGATATGATTGTAACTCGTGACTTAAAGTCTGCAGGAAATGTGAATATCGTGTATAGCCGTGCTTCCGGTTTCACAGAAAAAGTAGATTTGGAAAGCACATTGGGTAAATTGCAATCTGGAAATGCGGCAATGGTTCATCCCGATGGACAACTGTATTATACAGCGTATAATACACAAGAGATTTACCGATATGACTTTGCAACGAAAGAGACGGTCATTGCTAGCAAACATGTAAAAACAAAAGAGAATCTGCGTTTTGCTCTTCATCCCAGTGGCAAGTATGCCTATATGATGCGTTTGTATTATTCTGGTAATAATTCCGGTTATATTGCGCGTCTGGATTATGATGATGAGGCTAAAACATTCGGAATTCCTTATATTGTTGCCGGTAGCGATGGTTCTTTCGGATATAAAGATGGCGTGGGGAGTACAGTGCGGATGCAAGGACCCGGACAGGGCGTTTTTGTGAAAAATCCCGATTATGCCGGTGAGGAAGATGAATATGATTTCTATTTTACGGATGACCTTAATAACTGCGTGCGTGTATTGACACCGGCAGGACGTGTCTATACTTTTGCCGGACGTGGAAACGATATTGCGGAAGGTGGGTATGCGGATGGTGCATTGCGTACGGAGGCTCGGTTTGATCGTCCATGGGCAATCGCTTACGATGAGAAGAGAGGATGTTTCTATGTGGGAGAGCGGGAGAACAAAGTGATACGTAAAATTGCGTTGGAAGAATAATCAATGATAAACACATGTTTTATGAAAAAATTATTATTTATAGGGATGCTGCTGATAGGTCTTTCCCTGCAAGGATGGTCGCAGGAGAAAACTATTACAGTAACAGGTATTGTGACGGATACTGAGAAAGAACCGCTTATTGGTGTGAACATCTCTGTGCAAGATATGCCGGGGCTCGGTGTCATCACAGATATCAATGGAAGATATCGGGTCAATGTGCCGGCATATAATCGGTTGGTCTTCTCGTACGTTGGTTATGAGACAGTGAACGTGTTGATCAAGGAGCAGACAGTGGTAAACGTCACCATGAAAGAGGCTGCTTCCACCGTTATTGATGAAGTAGTGGTGACCGGGCTGGGTGCACAAAAAAAGATCGCGGTGACTGGTGCTGTGACGAATGTGGATGTGGATGCCTTGAAGGCTGTACCGTCTACTTCGGTGGTTGATGGACTTGCCGGTGTGGTGCCCGGTGTTATGGCGATGCAGACATCTGGACGTCCGGGTAGTGTATCCGAGTTTTGGATTCGAAGTATTTCTACGTTTGGCGCAAATACGGCGGCTTTGGTATTGGTTGATGGTTTCGAACGTGACATCGATGAAGTCAGTGTGGAAGATATTGAATCTTTCACTGTGTTGAAAGACGCTTCTGCTACCGCAATTTATGGTAGTAAAGGTGCTAATGGTGTGGTTTTGATCAATACACGTCGAGGTAAGGAAGGAAAGATCAATATCAATGCGAAAGCGGAAGGCTTTTACAGTATGCTTACCAAAAGACCGGAGTTCGTGGACGGTTATACGTATGCTTCAATGGCGAATGAAGCAAAAGCGGCGCGCAATCAGGCACCGATTTATTCCGATACGGAGTTGGAGTTGTTCCGCACAGGTTTGGATCCGGATCGTTTCCCGAGTGTGGATTGGATGGATGTAATGATGCGCGATGGTGCGTGGAGTTCACGTGTTTCGTTGAATATGACCGGTGGTGGAAAAACGGCGCGTTATTATGTAGGTGGTAGTTTCCAAGATCAGCAAGGTATGTACAAGTCGGACAAATCCTTAAAGAACTACAATACAAATGCCAATTATCGAAAGTGGACGTATCGTATGAATGTTGATATCGATATTACTAAAACAACTTTGTTGAAGGTGGGTATTTCGGGCTCTTTGCGCAAACAGAACGATCCGGGTTCGGGTACAGACAATATATGGACTGTGTTGATGGGTTATAATCCGATCATGATGCCTGTGACCTATTCTGATGGGCGTATTCCGGCATGGTCAGCACAAGATGATAACTTGAATCCGTGGGTTCAGGCCACTATGACCGGATATAATGAAAGTTGGAAAAACAATATCCAGACTAATGTCACTTTGGAACAGAAACTGGATTTCATCACGAAAGGGTTGCGCTTTGTTGGGCGGTTTGGTTACGATACCTACAACTCAAACTGGATTAAACGTTACGAGAGTCCAGAGGTTTGGAAAGCTGACCGTTATCGGCAGGCTGACGGTTCGCTGCTCTTCACGAAAATAAGAGACGAGAAGGTAATGGATAAAAATACCTCATCCGGTTCGAGTGGTGACCGTAATGAGTTCTTTGAATGGGAATTACACTATAATCGTGCTTTCAAGGCACACCATCCGAGTGCGGTACTGAAATACACCCAATCTTCCAAAGTTTACACACAAGGCATCGGTACTGAACTGAAAAAAACACTGCCTCGTCGCAATCAAGGTATAGCCGGACGCGTTAACTATAACTGGAATTATCGTTACTTCGTTGATTTCAATTTTGGGTACACTGGATCGGAGAACTTCCATAAGGATTATCGTTTTGGTTTCTTCCCTGCCTTCTCCGGTGCATGGAATGTTGCAGAAGAGCCTTTCATCAAGAATCGTATGGGGAAAACGGTCAATATGTTTAAAATCCGTTATTCATGGGGTAAAACCGGGAATGATGTTTTAGAAAAAGACCTCCGTTTTCCATATACTTATAATATTGATACTTCCGGGTCATTCAATTTCTCGGACATTAATAGTGCTGCAAAGATATGGAATGGAAGACATTACTCTTCTATCGCTTCTGCCAATGTATCATGGGAAGTCTCTACTAAACAGGACTTGGGTATTGATTTTTCTTTCTTCGACGACAAATTGACTGGTGCGGTTGATTATTTCTTCGAACATCGTGAAGGAATTTATAAAGCGAGGAATTCAATACCTTACGAAGTCGGTATCGAACATACGCCGAAGACGAATGTCGGTATCGTAGAAGCGAAAGGATTCGACGGAAATTTAGCTTTGAAGCAGAAAGTCGGTAAGGTCAATTTTACGTTGCGTGGTAATATTACTTACAGTAAGAATGAAATCATAGAGTATGACGAGGAGAACACGATTTACGAATATAAATTGAAGAGAGGACAACGTGTGAACCAGGCAATCGGCTATTTGGCTCTGGGGCTGTTCAAAGACTATGATGACATTCGCAACAGCCCGAAACAATCGGGAGATATTATGCCGGGTGATATCAAATATGCGGATATCAATGGTGACGGTCTTATTAATAGTGGTGATATAGTAGCAATTGGTTCTACCACCAAACCGAATCTTGTTTACGGTTTCGGACTTTCTGCAAAATGGAAAGGGCTGGATGTCAATGTGCATTTCCAAGGTGCCGGAAAGTCGTCGTTCTTTATTAAAGGTAGCACTGTACACATGTTCAGTGGCGGAGACGGCTGGGGGAATGTGCTAAAAGAAATGGCGGAGAGTAACCGTTGGAAACTTGGTGTGAACGAGGATCCGAATGCTGAATATCCGCGCCTGTCATACGGCTCGAATTCGAATAACGAATTACAGTCCAGCTATTGGTTACGCAACGGTTCGTATATGCGCTTGAAGACGCTTGATATCGGTTATTCTTTCCCGACAGCTTTGGTGAACAAACTTCACTTGAATAAAGTACGTGTTTTCTTTATCGGAACCAATTTACTTACTTTCTCTAGTTTCAAATTATGGGATCCGGAGCTAGGAAGCTCGGATGGAAAGAAATACCCGCTAAGCAAAACACTTTCAATGGGAGTGCAAGTTAATTTATAAACAACAAGGAATTATGAAAAAAATTATTATACATTTATGCCTGGTAGTAGGGTTGGGAACTGTTTTTACCGGCTGTTCCGATTTCTTGGATTCTGATTATCTTTTTGATAAAAAGATATCGATAGAAAAGGTTTTTGCGGATAAAAACTATACCAACGAATGGTTGGCTTATGCTTACGAGTTTCTGAATAACAATGAGATGCAACAGGCATGCAGTAAGAAGACTATTGCATTCAATTTTGCTGATGATATGTACTATGGGGATTCTGATTATTCAGGTTGGCGTTGTGGTACCTATACGGAGACAGGAAATAAGATTAACTTGAATATATGGGAAAATGCATATAAAGCGATCCGTCAGGTATCTATTTTCCTCAACAATGTGGATATGAATAAGGAACTTTCGGAAGCCGATATTATCGATATGAAAGGACAGGCGCATTTCTTGCGTGCTTATTTCTATTGGGTATTGGTCCGCACATTTGGTCCGGTTCCTATTGTACCCGACGAAACGCTTGATTATACAAAAGAGTATGATGAGATCTCTCTATTGCGTAACTCTTATGATGAATGTGTTGACTATATCGTTGGTGAATGTGTGAAGGCTGCCACGATGTTGCAGGATCGGCGCGACTTGCAGGAAATTGTACGTCCTACCCGTGGTGCTGCATTAGCGCTTCGTTCGAGAGTGTTGCTTTATGCAGCAAGTCCCTTGTTCAACGGTAAGGCTCCGCAAGAGGTGATTGCAGCATTGGTTGATAAAAACGGACGTCAGTTGCTTTCGAGTACTTATGACGAGGCAAAATGGGCAAAGGCTGCTGCGGCAGCTAAAGATGTCATGGAGATGAAACGATACCAGTTGTATGTCTCCTATAAGAGAGACTATTCTTCCTTGGCCTATCCGGCAACGATTACACCTCCTGATGATAATGGAACTTTTCATCTCAATGAATGGCCGAATGGTTGGGAAAACATAGACCCGTTTGATTCTTACCGTTCTTTGTTCGATGGTACTGTCAGTATGTATAATAATCCTGAATTGATATTCTCTCGTGGAAAGAATCAAGGTAGTGAGGATATTGAGGTAATGGTGATTCATCAGCTTCCCCGCTCGCAAGGAGGAGGATACAACTGCCACGGCATGACGCAGAAGCAGTGTGATGCATATTATATGAACGATGGTGGTGACTGCCCGGGTATGAACAAGAATTACGCCGGACAAGATGGATATACCGATCCAAGCCGCTATGATGCGGGTGATTATCTTACAGATATCGTTCAGGCATCGGAATTGAATAAATATCCTGAATTGGGCAGTAAGGGAGCGGGTGTCTGCAAACAGTATGCACAACGCGAACCTCGTTTCTATGCGTCTGTGGGGTATAACGGAAGTGTTTGGCACATGCTTAATGCTGATGAAAAGGAAAAAGAACAAACAGATGTGCAGATTTTCTATTATCGAGATGAACAGGATGGGTATAAGCCAGGCACTTATTGGTTGAATACCGGTATCGGAGTGAAGAAATATGTTAATCCTTATGATATTTCGGATGTGGACAAATCATACGACCAGAGTCGTATCATGCCTAAGGCTGCACCGGACATTCGTTATGCGGAAATCCTGCTGAATTATGCAGAAGCATTGAATGAATTGACAACTTCGTACGAGATGCCTTCATGGGATGGGGCAAAGGTATATTCTATTGCACGTACGGAGGAGGAATTAAAGAAAGGTATCCAGCCAGTCCGTATTCGTGCCGGATTGCCAGACTACGATGTTTATGGAGACCCGGACAAGTTCCGTATCAAACTGAAACGTGAGCGGCAAATCGAATTCTTTGCCGAAGGACACCGGTATTGGGATTTGCGTCGTTGGTGTGATGCGCCTATCGAAGAGTCACTTCCTGTGTATGGTTGCAATATTTATGCAACTAAATCAAGTGCCGCGTCTTTCCACACTCCGGTGGAAACCCCATCGTTGAAGAGTAGCTTCTCTACGAAAATGTGGTTCTATCCGATTCACTATTATATCATGAAACGGAATGTATTGATGACTCAAAATCCGGGTTGGACAAATCCGGAATAAAACCAATAGCAGGCAAGAATATGAAAAAGAAATATTTATTTTGGATTGCGATGGCAGCTATCGGCTGCATGTCGTGCAACAATGAGTGGGAGGATGAACAGTTTACTCAGTTGGTCTCTTTTAAGGCTACATTGAATAATGATGGAGTTTCTCCTATTTATGTCCGCTATCAGACGGATGGCGTGAAACAGTATGATGTTCCCGTATTAGTCAGCGGGTCTACTGTAAACTCCCAAGATCGAACGGTGCATATCGGATTAGATCCCGATACATTGGCTTCCTTGAACTTGGAACGGTTTGGAACATATCGTACGGAACTTTACTACAAACAGCTCGATCCGCAGTATTATACCATGCCGGAAACACTGACAGTTCCTGCAGGACAGAGACAGGCATTATTGCCCATCAATTTTACATTAGGTGGAATGGACAATGCTAATCCATTAAATATGGTGGAACAATATGTGCTTCCCTTGACTATAAAAGATGATGAATCATACGATTACGAATCTAATATCCACAAGCACTATCGGAAAGCTTTATTGAATGTGATTCCATTCAATGACTATTCGGGTACTTATGATGGTTCCAAATCATTGATTTATTTGGAAGGTCAGAAAGACGCGTTTACTGTGTCTAAACATAAAGCGTATGTGTATAATGACAATACGATATTCTTTTATATGGGGCTTCGGGATGCAAACTACATTGATCGTAAATTTTATAAGTTGTTTGTTGAATTTACGGATGAGTATTTTGAAGGTAAGTATAAATTGAAAATTTGGACAGATAATGGAGGAGCGGACGGTAACAATTTTGCGCTTGTGAAAGAAGTGGACCTTGTAGGTGAAACTCGTGAGAAACAACCTCTATATACTATTACTGAAGAAATGGACGCTACGAAACCGTATCTGAAGCATGTCTACTATACACTTTATATAGACTATACTTTTGAAGATTATACTCTTAGTCCGGGCAATCGCCTGAAATATACTGTAAATGGTACTTTGAGCATGCAACGCGATCTGAATACGTTAATTCCAGATATGGATCAACAAATTCAATGGGATTAAGTTGAGTAATGCTTGACAAATGATAAAGAGGTTGGTCTCAAATAATGTTTTGAATCAACCTCTTTGTAATTATTCTTAATTCGAGGATTTGAAACTAAATTGCTATAACTATTATCATGAAAAACTACAAAATTCTAAAGAGTATTTATATATACTTGGTTTTATTCTCAACCGTTTTATTAGTCGGTTGTTCAAAAAGTGATGAAACCCCGATCTCTGATGATCCCCAGCCTTCTGGCAAAGCTAAAATAACATTCAACCTGCATACTCCGGGTGCATTTCTTACCAAGGCAGTGGGTGTAGGTAACGAAAATGGAGGCACTAATGACAAAATAGCCTTTTATCAATTTAGCAAAGAAGGTAAGTATGAACAAAGGTATGTCTTAAATTATGCGGCTGCTTCTGTAGGTGCAAACGGTGATACAAGGTCATATACTGTTGAGTTAACTTCTTCGACTGGAGGAGAAAAGAGATTCATCATTGTGGAGAGTGAGGATGAGAACAACTTCCCTAATTTGAGTGCAACAAATACAATCGATGAATTGCTGAATAGTAAGACTGTTGCAGAGAGTGGTAAGTTGAATCCTCCATTTGTTATGTCCAATGTCAAAACAGATGGTAAGGAGTACGTAACAGTTGCCGATGTAGAATCTTCCGACAATCAGGTTGATGTAAAACTTAAAAGGCGTGTAGCCAGATTTGATTTGCTGAATGATCCAACAGAATCGGGATTGGTGATCGATAAGGTATATATTAAAAATAGATACACGCAAGGATTCATCGGTGACGTAAGTGGTAATGCAGGCAATATATCTGCTGATGTTCTGGAAATACCGGCGGCTGATTTAGCTAATGACGGGAAGAGTTTCTACCTTTATCCTACTCAGTTGACTTCAACTCTTGAGCAGAATGAAAAAACAGTAGTATGGGCTACCACTAAACTTGCCAATACCAATACAGAAGGTCCGACTCTTTATCTGAATCTTACTGCTGATATCAATGTGGAGGCAAACTATCTCTATCAGCTTAATACGAAAAAGATAGCCGGTTCTACAGGCTTCGACATCTCAGTAGAAGAATGGAAAGACGGTACTTCAATTGATTGGGTAACGATTGAAGACGGAATCTCTGTAATGGATAACAAAGCTACTGTCATTGCTGGTACAGATATTAAAGGGACTTATGTAAAAATTGCAGCTGACGCTACAATGCCATATACTATAAAACGTGTCGTTACAGATTATAGCTCAGCAGCATTGGACGCTGCGTATGACGGAAGTTTGCCTGCATGGCTTACCATTTCTTCATCTACTAAAGATGCAGGTAGCGGTCTTTATCGTCATGAGATTATTTACACGGTGACTGCACATCCTGCGAAGACAAGTCAGTTTGCCATCACACATCTTAACGGAGCCGCTTCAGATGAGAACTTGTTGGTAATCGGGTTTGCCGATCCGTATCCGGGCACTCCGCTTCCTTGTCTATCGTGGGGAGAGAAGCTCTATTCGCCGATTCACTGTCGTCAGTCCACTTATCTTGTCCATAATACAGTAGATAAGGCTTATTTCTGTGGAACTGAAGGCTACACGTTTAATACTCCTATGAAAGGTAAAACGGGTAATGAGGGGGCGAAGAATCTTTGTCCCGAGGGCTGGACAGCACTGAATGATGCAGAGGCAAAAGATTATATTTTATGGGTAGGACAGCATCTTAAATCGCAAGTGGCAGAGGCTTTATATACTTACTGTTGGTTCGATAAAGACGGCGAGGCTACTAATCTGCGCATATTGGGGGGATACCCATTCAATAAAGCTACTCCCAATGTGAAAGACTTAGCTTGTTATGGTACGTGGCCGAACGTAGCTTGGGTGAACATCAAACTGCCAGGTCTTACTATAGCGGGACAGACATTTAACGATGAATGGCCAGTGCAGGCGGATTACGGAATCCCCTACAGATGTATCCGCGATAAAGCCGGTTGGGAATAATTATATGGATTCTCGAAAGGATATATATTCAATGATTAAATTTGAAAGACAATGCTAAAGAATACTTTATTAGTGATTCTCCTGATGATTTCCAGCTTATTCACGGCTTGTGCTGAAGGATATGTAAGTGATGTGCAGAAGGAGGATGACACAAAAGAAATACGTTTCAGCCTGAATATGGAGGGAGGGCTAACGATGTCCTCCACCAGGGCTTCTGTGTCTTTGGACGGAATGAAATGGAAGATATTCTGTTTTGACGATCAATATAATTATCTGTTTGACAAAACAGGAAGTATAGGGGATGCAGCAAATGAAATAAAGGTTTCTGTAACTAAAGGCGTCGTTTATCGATTCCTGTTTTTGTGCACCACAGCCGATAACATATTCCCGGACTTGGCTTCCGGTAAGACTTATTGGGATTTAGAAGCGTATGCTCCTCAATTGCCGTTAGCTGATCCGATGGCGATGCTTGTCAGTAGAGGGAATGAAAAAGATGGTACACTTCGTGTAGTTGCTGCGTCTGCATCGGTGCAGGTTGCTCTTGCTCCGCGTGCATCCAAGGTTGTTTTGCAAAAGGACCCGCAAACGGCTTCGGATATTACGGTGAATTCCGTGACTTTTGCAGATGCCGCTTCTTCTGTTCCTTATGCCCATATCGAACCTCAACATTACAGTGAATATGAGAATCTTCCGGTAGCCACCCGAAAGACCTATCAGTGTGCGCCCCAAGAGGATGTATGCTATATGCTTCCGGATATGTGTGCCGGAACCTTTGGAGTGAATGCCACGCTGCACATCACTCATCCGATTTCTGGAGAACAGGACGTACGGGTAACGGTACCAGTGGGGTTGGCACTGAATGTAGGCAGTGGAAAGACTTACTATATTGAAATGTCTGCTGACGCAAACGGAAAAGTTGCCGCTACTTGGGCAACACGCATAGTACCCAGAACGCTGAAACTTGCTACACAAAACTTATGGGGCAAATCGACTTCCGTTGTGTTGGATTACTTCAATAGAATTGATGTGGACGTGCTTTGTGCGCAGGAATGCAGTAATCTCTCCGAATCTGATATACAGGCTCAGGGGCTTTACGTGCATACTCACTCCAACAATGGACAAGGAAAATGCAGCATTATATCGCGCTATCCTTTCTCGGGGATTACACCGAACAAATATGGTGTTTATATCGACTTAGGAGAGGGGATTGTCGTGTTGGTGATGAATTGTCATGGCGCTTTCAAACCTTACGGTCCTTATCAGTTGAACGGCATTGACTATGGAGGATATCCCGCTACGGACAATGTCGACGAGGTAGTAAGAGTCAATAAAGAAGTCCGTCAAGGTATGGTGGACAAACTGCTGGAGGATTTTAATTCATCTACCACTCCTTTTGTTTGTCTCTCCGGTGACTTCAACGAACCGTCGTGGCTTGACTGGACGGAAGGAGCCTTGACAGCAGGTCTTGCCCCATACGTTGTTCAGTGGCCTACCACTCGTTCCCTGTGGGAAGGCGGCATAAAAGGTGATGCCTACCGGACGATACATCCGGACCCTGTGACGCATCCGGGATTCACGTGGACGCCGCGTCCGAGCGAGAAGGACACCAAAGACCGGTTAGACCTCACTCTTTATACCTTGTCGCCCCGCATGGAAGTGAAAAGTTGTCAGGTAATAGGAGAGAACACGGAAACATCGGATATCGTTCTTCCTGATTGGGGACCTTTCGAAGAAGTGTTCGATCACCGGGGATTACGGACAGAATTTGTCTTTACAAAATGACGGAACGGTGTACCGGAATTAGAGAGTCTCCAGGCTGTTAATTATTGAGGTCTCGGGTGTTAATACCTGTCGTGTCAGGTATTAATACCCGAGAACTCAGCTATTAATAGCTGACATGCCAACTATTTGTAATAGACAAACCAATGATTAACCAATGTCTTTTTGTTTGTTGCCAGATAACGTTCAAATGGGCAATATATGGCAGTTTGGGACTCAAATTTCATTTATTGACTTGTTTTTAGCATGCCGGACAGATAGAAAACACTATTTTTGTCCTCATCCGTTTTTAGACTTTTAAGATTATATAAACAAATAAATTGTAACGTACAAATATGCACAACATTGCTAAAACTTTTTTCCCGATTTTATTATTACTTTTTGCTGTAGTAGTGACAGCACAGAATGAGAAAAACAATATCGGAAATGCGCAACGCATCTGGCTTGATTCTGAAATTGGTCATCAGGGCGACTACCAGTGGAAAATGATTAAAGCAGGAGATGCAACAGATCCCGGAGAAAAGATTTCGTTATCCAATTATGCAACTGCCAATTGGATGCCGGCCATCGTTCCCGGAACAGTTTTGAATTCTTTGGTATATAACCAGAAATACCCGGAGCCTTATTATGGAATCAATAATAAGATTGAATCTAAATTGATACCGGATATCTCTCAAACCGGACGTGACTTTTACACATACTGGTTTCGTACAGATTTTACAGTCCCCCAGTCATTCAAGGGAAAGACTGTCTGGTTGCAGTTGGATGGCATCAACTACCGGGCAGAAGTATGGGTGAATGGCAACCTGTTAAGCACAATAAACGGTATGTTTATTCAGGATTACATTGATGTGACGGATTTTGTGAAAGTCGGGGAGAAGAACGGACTGGCTATCAAGGTCTATCCGGTAGATGTTCCCGGAAGTGCGAAGCCGAAATCCTGGGGAGCAGCCGGCGAATTCCATAACGGTGGAAACGGTAACATTGGTTTGAATACTACCATGTTGATGACGGTAGGTTGGGACTTTACCTTTATGGACGGTATCCGTGACCGTAACACAGGTATATGGAAAAATATTTCCCTCTATGCTACAGGCAGACTAGCATTACGCCATCCTTTCGTTAAATCTGAATTGAGAAAACCCGATTATGACCAGGCTCGTGAGACTGTATCGGTTGAAATTATCAATCCATCAACCAGTAACCGGGTAGTCAGTTGCAAGGTGAAGGGTGAAATTGTGGGTGAAAATATCACTTTCGAAAAGACCTTCCGACTGATGCGTGGAGAAGAAAAAACAGCAACCTTCTCCCCCGAAGAGTTTCCGCAACTGATTATTAACTCTCCAAAACTGTGGTGGCCTGTCAATAAAGGACCGCAAAACCTGTATGACCTGAAGCTGACAGTGTCTGTTGATGGCAAAGATTGTGATTCTGTGAAAACAAGATTCGGTATTCGTGAAATTGTCTCGGATAGAAAGACTCCCGATAAATCACGTGTCTTTTATGTGAATGGCAAACGATTGTTTATTCGTGGCACCAACTGGATACCGGAAGCCATGTTGAGAACTTCAAATGAACGTACTTATGCTGAATTGCGCTACTCCCGCCAGTCGGGCGTCAACCTGCTGAGAATGTGGGGAGGCGGTATTGCAGAATCCGATTATTTCTTCCAGTTGTGTGATGAATTGGGATTGTTGGTATGGCAAGAATTCTGGATGACTGGTGACACTCGTCATCCGCATGACAAGGGTCTTTATATGAGTAATGTGGAATCTACCGTAAAACGTATCCGTAATCATCCGTCTTTGGCTTATTATGTTGCTTCTAATGAGAGTACAGAAGTGACCGGTACTCCTGAATTACTGAATAAACTGGATGGCACACGTGGATTCCAGATGCAGTCCGAATGTGAAGGAGTGCATGATGGCAGTCCTTACAAACAGGTAAATCCGATGCAGCATTATGAAAATACGGCCTCTCCCCGGGGAAGCCGTGTAGACGGATTTAATCCGGAATACGGTGCACCGACTCTTCCGACTGTGGAAATCCTCCGGGAAATGATGGATGAAAAAGATCTTTGGCCTATCAATAAAGAAGTATGGGACTACTTGGACGGAAATGGTTTCCATCTGATGAGCACGATGTATACAGACTTGGTGAACAACTACGGAAAATCATCATCCATTGATGAGTTTGCACAGAAAGGGCAATTGTTGGGAGCTATTAATTCGAAGAGCATTTGGGAAGTATGGAACTACAATAAGCTGGATTATGGTGATCGTTTCTGTTCCGGACTTTTGTTCTGGTATCATAACTGCTCTATGCCTCAAGTGGCTTCCCGTATGTGGGACTGGTCTTTGGAACCGACAGCGTCGCTTTATCATACTGCCAACTCTTTAGAGCCATTGCATGCACAGTTTGACTATTTAAAAAATACAGTGTCTGTAGTGAATGATTATTATCGTGAATTTAAGGATTATAAAGTGATAGCACAGGTTTACGATATCGACAGCAAGAAAGTATTTGAAGAATCAGCAGTGGTTAATCTGCCCTCGGATGGAGTGGTAAACGATGCGTTGACTATTCGTTTCCCGGAAAACATATCTCAAGTTCACTTTATTAAACTGATTCTGAAAGATGAAAAGGGAAAAGATGTTTCTTCCAATTTCTATTGGCGCTCCAATGACAAATATGAAGGAAGCAAGACTTTGACCGGTCCGGCAGCTTCAGGTTTTGAAGATTTGAGTAAACTGAAACAGGCAAAAGTGAAACTTACCTATAAAGTAAGAGAAGACGATAACAATTACTTTGTAGATATTACTTTGAGAAATACCTCCGGGCAGATTGCATTCTTTAATCAGTTGCAATTCCTGAATTCAAAAATGAGTCCGATACGCCCGTCGTTCTATACAGACAATTTCTTCTCCCTGATGCCGGGCGAAAAGAAAACAGTTACTATTGAAACCGCCAAAGGAAAATTGAAAGATGGAGCTGTGTTGGTGCTGAAAGGCTGGAACATAAATAAGCAGGAATATAAATTGAAGTAACTAATCATTGAAAAGGTATTGAGATGAAATTTAAACTTATCATAGGTACGATAATGGTATCGGTCTGTGGACTTACTGATATCCCTTTTTTAGATACTACTCCCAAAGAAACGCAGGACAAACATTGGGTGCTCGGTCCGTTCGTACGCCCTGATGGAGCTAATCCTGTCATATCTCCGCAACCGGCCGAATTTCATTGTCCAATGCAAAAACAGCCGGTAAAATGGGAAGAAAGTGACACTTTCAATCCGGCTGCCACCGTGAAAGACGGAAAAATTGTAGTGCTTTATCGGGCAGAAGACCGTTCGGCACAAGGCATTGGCAAAAGAACGTCACGCATTGGGTATGCGGAAAGTAAGGACGGAGTTGCGATGACAAGACTGGATGCCCCTGTGCTCTTCCCCGCCGATGATGAGTTTGCCGACCTTGACAATCCGGGGGGCTGTGAAGACCCTCGGGTGGCAATGACCGAAGACGGACTCTACGTGATGCTTTATACGGCATGGAATCGGAAAAAAGCTCGTCTCTCCGTAGCCACTTCCCGCGACCTGAAGAACTGGACGAAACACGGACTTGCTTTCGGAAAGGCCTATGACGGACGTTTCGCCAATCTGTTTTGCAAATCAGCTTCCGTATTGACAAAGTTGAAAGGAAGTAAATTGGTGATTGATAAAGTGGATGGCAAATATTTCATGTATTGGGGCGAGTATGCTGTTTATGCGGCTACTTCGGACAACCTGATAGATTGGTATCCGGTGTTGGACGAAAAAAATGAACTGAAGCAGCTGGCCCTGCCACGTAAGGGACATTTTGATTGCCAGATGACGGAATGCGGTCCTCCCGCCATTCGTACAAAGAACGGTATTGTGCTTCTGTATAATGGAAAGAATGCCGGAAAAGACAGGGATATGGATTATCCGGCCGGTGCATATTGCGCAGGGCAGATGTTGTTTGATAATGATGATCCTTGTAAACTTTTAGATCGTTTGGACAAGCCTTTCTTTGTGCCCGAAGCTCCTTTTGAGAAGAGCGGACAATACAAAGACGGAACAGTGTTTATCGAGGGACTTGCCTATCATCGGAAGAAGCTGTACCTTTATTATGGTTGTGCGGATTCGCAGGTGGCGGTCGCTGTATGCGATGATGTGAAAAAAATAAAGGTAAAATAGCCTTGTGCTATGGAAAGTATTGAAAGTAAAGATGAGTTAAATATAGGAGAGTTGAATGAATCTCAACTTAAATTTAAAATGAAGTATTATGTATAAGAAAGTATTAATCTTGTTATTTTTGATTCCTTTTCAGTTGTTTGCTCAAAAAAGTATGTTGAAGGATTTTCCGGAAGGCTCTACTCCGGAGGAAATTGGTAAACGATTGGCATATCGTTTCTTGACAGAGAAACATGCACTCCATATCGGCAAATGGATTGGCTATCCGGAGACTTTTTATTGGAACGGGGCTTTGCGATATGCTTATCTTGCAAAAGATAAGGAACTTCTCAATCGTTTGCAAGACAAGTTTGAATATCTGTTTACCGAAGAGAAAGCGCTGCAACCTATTATGAATCACGTTGATGTGAATATGTTCGGCAGCTTGCCTCTTGAACTGTATCTGGTGACAAAAGATAAGAAATATTGGTATTTAGGCTTGCCATACGCCGACTCGCAATGGGAACTCCCGCGAAAAGCGAATCAGGGAGAAAAGGAATGGGCTGAAAAAGGATATTCCTGGCAAACACGTTTGTGGATTGATGATATGTATATGATTACAATCGTGCAGACTCGTGCTTATAAAGTGACGAAGGATAAAAAATACATTGATCGTGCAGCTAAAGAGATGGTGATGTATCTGGACGAGTTGCAACGTCCGAACGGTCTTTTCTATCATGCACCCGATGTACCTTATTATTGGGGACGTGGAAATGGCTGGATGGCTGCCGGAATGACAGAATTGCTTCAGTGTTTGCCTAAGAACCATAAAGACCGTCCCCGTATCTTAGAGGGCTATCGGAAGATGATGGAAAGCTTGAAGCAATATCAGAACCCTGAAGGTTTGTGGAATCAGTTGATAGACCAGTCTGACTGTTGGACTGAAACGTCAGGTTCGGCTATGTTCACTTTTGCTTTTATCAAAGGAGTTAAGAATGGATGGTTGAATGCTGGAGAATATGCTCCTGCTGCTCGTAAGGCGTGGATAGCTTTAGTGTCATATCTTAATGATAACAATCAAGTAAGAGAAATTTGCGTGGGTACGAATAAGAAGAACAGTAAACAGTATTATTATGACCGTCCACGCCACACAGGTGATTATCATGGACAGGGACCTTATCTGTGGTGTGCTGCCGCTCTAATGGAAAAATAACCGTTTCGGTATTGAGTAATAGTTGAGGCTTTGGGAGATATTTCTATTGATTTGGATATTTTTTTTATTTATAGCCCAATTTGTTTTATCCAATGTGAAGGATGTTTCCTAACTTTGGCTTAAAATTTAGTACAAACGGAATCAGACAGGCTGATTCGCAATCGTGTTTTATATGAGTTTGAAATATTTACTTTGTGGGATGGCTTTTGTGGCATGTGCCACTATGGCTGAGGCTTTTAATAATGTGCCGGAATCGATTTCTGCATCTATTTCTTTGAAGGTACCAGGAAATAGAGCGAAACACTATCCATTGACTTTTCAGAAATCGCAGAATAATAATGGCACTTATTATTTGGAGAATTCGGAAAAGATGCCGTTGACTGTGTCTCAAAATATAGTGACGGGTAACGATGGACTACGTATTAGTGTATCTATCACTGCATTGGAAGATGTCTATTTTAATTACAATCAACAGATGGCAACCGGCTTCCGTCATGACGATTGCCTGTTCTATATGCCGGGATTTTGGTATCGACGTAATCTGCGTTCACCCAAAGAGGCTCCTTCATTCCATACATCAGATAGTTGGATTGTAAGCGAAGACAGGCTAAGTGCACCTCTTACGGGAATTTATTGTGAGAAAAAACAACGGTTTATGACGGTCAACAGACTGGATAAGTTTGTAAATGCCACTTTGGCTACACATCGCGAAGGTGAAATCATTCTTTCGGATAAGACATCCTTAGGGTATACCGGATTTGAAAATAAAGGTGGCGTTGCCACTCTTTCCTTCGGTTTCCCCTACCGGGAGGCTCCGAAAAGTTATATCCGTAAATTGACATTAGCCCCGGCTGTGACAGCTTATCAACATCTGAAAAAGGGAGAAACAATTTTGTTGACGTGGCAAATAGCTGAGGGTGAAGCCAAAGACTATTCTGATTTTGTGCGCCATACTTGGGAATATTGTTATGACACATATTCTCCCAAGCCTGTTGATACTCCCTACTCAATTGAGTATATGAAGCAGACTCTTAGTCAATTCTTTGTAAGTAGTTTTGTTGATAAACATCCATTGGTGTATAATTCGGGCATACATCTTAGGACGGATGCATGTGCAAGTAATGGGCAGGCAGAGGTCGGTTTTATCGGTCGTGTTCTTTTGAATGCATTCAATGCTTGGGAATATGGCTGGGAATGTAACCGGGAGGATTTGAAGGCTAATAGTACTAAAATCTTTGATAGTTACCTGAAGAATGGTTTCACAGAGGCAGGCTTTTTCAAGGAATCAGTTAATTTTGACAGGAATTTTGAAGATCCTGTTCATAGCATCCGTCGTCAGTCAGAAGGGCTTTATGCAATCTTCCACTTTCTGGCTTATGAAAAAGAAAAAGGACGCAAACATCCGGAGTGGGAACAGCGGTTGAAGAAAATGCTGGATATGTTCCTGCAATTGCAGAATGCCGATGGTAGTTTTCCACGTAAGTTCCGTGACGATTTCACTATTGTAGATAAAAGTGGGGGAAGCACTCCTTCTGCTACATTGCCTTTGGTGATGGGGTATAAGTATTTCAAGGATAAACGTTATTTGGATAGTGCCAAGCGGACTGCAGGTTATCTGGAGAAAGAATTGATTTCTAAAGCAGATTATTTCTCATCTACTCTTGATGCGAATTGTGAAGATAAAGAAGCCTCACTTTATGCGGCAACCGCCACTTATTATCTTTCGTTGGTCACTAAGGGAGAGGAACGTAAACATTATGCTGACCTGACGAAGCAAGCCGCTTATTTTGCCTTATCATGGTATTATTTGTGGGATGTTCCTTTTGCTCCCGGTCAGATGCTGGGTGATATTGGTTTGAAAACACGTGGCTGGGGAAATGTATCAGTGGAAAATAATCATATTGATGTATTTGTGTTTGAATTTGCCGATGTGCTTCGCTGGTTGTCGAACGAGTATAGCGAGTCTCGCTTTTCAGATTTTGCAGAAGTAATTTCAACTTCTATGCGCCAGTTGCTGCCTTATGAAGGACACATGTGCGGTATTGCAAAGGCAGGTTATTATCCGGAGGTTGTCCAACATACCAGTTGGGATTACGGAAAGAATGGTAAAGGATACTATAATGATATTTTTGCACCCGGATGGACTGTTGCTTCTTTGTGGGAACTGTTTACACCGGGGCGTGCAGAGACTTTTATGAAAAAGTAATTATAATAAATTGATTTGTCATGACGTCTAGAAGAGATTTTCTTAAAAAAGCCGGGTTGCTTAGTGCTGCTTTTGCAGTTCCTGCCTTTAATGTGAATGGCGATACCCCACAGTCTAAAATACGTCTGAAAAATACTAAGATTGCGGTGGACGATCGATGGGATGTTATTGTAATCGGTGGTGGACCGGGCGGATGTACCGCGGCGATTTCTGCAGCTAGGGAAGGTGCTAAGACTTTATTGATTGAGGCAATGGGGCAACTCGGTGGTATGGGAACTGCTGGGATGGTTCCGGCATGGTGTCCGTTTTCGGATGGTGAGAAAATCATTTATAGGGGATTGGCGGAAAGGGTATTCGAGGCATCAAAAAAAGGAGTACCTCATGAGAGCAAACAGAAGTTGAACTGGGTGAACATAAATCCCGAATATCTGATGCAGGTTTATGATCAAATGGTTGCTGACTCGGGAGCTCAGGTTCTTTTCTTTTCGAGGGTTGCAGCCGTTGAAATGTCAGCAAATGATACAATAGACGCTATCATTGTGGCAAATAAATCCGGGCTTGTCGCTTTTAAAGCGAAAGTTTTTATTGATGCAACGGGAGATGGTGATGTGGCTGCATGGGCAGGTGCTTCCTTTAAAAAAGGAGGAGAGGATGGAGTAGTGCAAAGTTCTACTTTATGTTTCTCGTTTGCCAATGTCGATAGCTATCACTACAATCTCATAGGCCCTTCATTACATACGAGTAACAAGAATAGTCCTATTTATGATGTGATTAAGTCCGGAAAATATCCATTGATAGGTAAACATTTTAATAGTAACCTGATTGGTCCGGATGTGGTGCAGTTCAATGCAGGGCATATTGATAATGTTGATTCCACCGACCCATGGGCTACTACGCGGGCAATGGCAACCGGTAGGCAGATAGCAGAGCAATATTTGGAAGCACTGAAAGAAGTGCGTCCCAAGGCTTTTGGCAGTGCTTTTGTAGTGAAGACCGCCTCTTTGCTGGGAGTCAGAGATAGCCGTCGGATTGAAGGGGATTATACGTTTACTTTCCAAGACTGGCTGGAACGCAAAACATTTGAAGATGAGATCGGACGTAACTGTTACTATATTGATGTCCATAAACCGGGACATAAAGCGACACGTTACAAAAAAGGAGAGTCGCATGGAATCCCTTATCGTTGCCTGACACCCAAAGGATTAAAGAATCTGTTGGTGGCTGGTCGTTGTATCTCTACTGATGAAGAGGCTTTCGGAAGTTTGCGGGTAATGCCTCCTTGTCTGGTGACGGGTGAAGCTGCCGGAATGGCTGCTGTGCATGCCATCAAACAGACAAAGAATGACGTCCATAAGATTGATACTGTTTTGTTACGTAAAAGATTAAAAGAAGAGGGGCAATATTTTTTATAAATGCGCGAAGGAGGTATTTATGGTATGTACCTCTTGGCAAATGCTTTTAAATTATAAACAAAAAGACTGCAGATTTTATGAAATCTGCAGTCTTTTTGTTTTAAAAAGTGGAAGTATAAATGTAGAAATAGACTTTTGTCGTTTTTAATAAACTTAGATACCATTTAATAAATTACCATCTTCCCTTTTCTTTGAATGTGACAGTATAAAATGAGTTTTTATGCTGCAGGATCTGGTGCCTCATTGCCTCCTTCGCCACCGTTTTGGCTTCCTCCGCCTTCTTCATCACCGTTTGAAGGAGCGGAGCTGCTGTTTCTAGTGACATCTATTTTCTGAATGCTGACAGATTTTATCATATTTTTCAGTAACTCTCCCGGAGTAAAGATGATTTTACGGTTTTTCAATGTTTCCGTAGTGACTTCCTCTGCGTTTTCCTGGCTTTTGCATCCGAAGGAAGGACGGAAAGTTCCAAATTCCCCCAAGTTGACAGATGCTCCGATTTCCATATACGTTATTAGAGAATCAATGAGTCCGTCAAGGACGGCTTTTACTGTACCGCGTGGAACGAATCCCACTTTGGTTACCTGATCGCACAGCATCTTAAAATCAACGTTGACTACATTGAACGGACGCGCTACATATTTTTCAGCCTTATTTTCATCGAAACCAAAGGTTGTTTTTTGGACTACATACTTTAATGCCATAATTTTATTTTTTTAAATAGTTTGTAAATTTAGTTTTTTGTTTTGTGATCACGATACAAAAGTATGAAAACAAATATTATTGTGCAAGTTATTTTTCAAAAGTGCGTTAAACAAATAATTAATAATCTGTATCATGTTGATAATGAACGGATAGAGGGATGTCCACTTTCATTAAGTTAAGTCATAAATGATTCAAGTTTAAAAACTTTGGTCTCCGATATAATTAATAATTATATGTTGTGGAGCTGTTTGATTAACTACCTCTTTAAATATACGACAGTTTTTCCTCCTCCATACTTCCGGATGATTTCTTCTTTCAGAAATTGATTGAGCAGTTCGATCGCTTTATTGCGGCTGATTCTTGCCAATTTCATGAAATCGGCGCGGGTGATACAGCCGTGTTTGTCCAAATGTTTCACTAGGAGGGTACGGCATCTTTCTTCATTGGGAACGCCATAGGTGCGATAGGGCGACTCTATGCGTTCCAGTTGTAGCGGTTCCAGACTTTCACGAAATTTTTTGTTGATGCGTAGGTTCACCTTATTTAAATGTATAGAGGGAGAACGGATTTCTTTCTTCTCCATCACCGGACGGTCGCATGTCAACGATAGCGAGAAATGTCCGATTTCCCCGACTTCTACAGTCCATCCCTGCGCGAGCCAGTGTCGTAGCTCGTCACTGACGGCTTGCAGGCAACCTTCTATCGTAGCTGGACTGAAGCCGTTGGATTTGGATACTAGTTCAACGAACTTATCGGCATCAATGGTGCCTGATGGAATAACACGTGCATAAAGTGCCTGTTTTTCCTCCTTTTTCTGTGGATTCCCACTCGTGTATAAATCGTAATAAATGCTCATAGTTACTTTATATTTTTCTTGTTCTACAGATAATTTCTTTCTCTTCATAAATTAATTCGTTCGCCTATAGCCGGATGCAAGTTTGTCTATAGGCTACGTTGCGTTTGCCTATAGGCGAATGAAAGAATGCCTATAGCCGAACGAATTAATTTATGCACTCAAAGGTATTACTTTTTTCGGAGAAAGAGTTTGTTTCTTTCACAAATACTGTTACTGGTCAGGATTTTGTTTGGTAAATGAACAGAGTGTTGCTTTTATTGGGCGATATGTTCTATCTTTTTCTGATCAGTATGCTTATTTTTGTACACAAGGCTCATATAGTCTTTCCTCTGCTGAGAGTTCCATGTTGTTGGTGATGAACACAAATTCTCTGTCCAG
>ERZ777011.633-NODE-633-length-51267-cov-6.215809_pt1 | contig 51267 bp, 43 predicted proteins | sample MGYA00374964_ERZ777011 | MGnify/ENA primary metagenome ERZ777011 (study PRJEB29310, sample SAMD00008975) | mouse gut metagenome | study: EMG produced TPA metagenomics assembly of the Metagenome analysis of fecal microbiota from mouse which was promoted...
GAGCATCCGACTGATGCTCATTTCTTATTCACATTTGTTTTTAAACAAGCTCTTAGTTTTATTCAAGGATACATCGCACAGTTTCCGTCAGCGGTACACACCTGTCACCAGGGCAGGAATTTTCCTCCGTTACCCCATTCCCACTCTCCCCCTACAGCCGCCGCAAAATTAAATTTGGCGATTCCGAGGTCGACCGCGTTTTTTTCATAGTCGTCTACCCGTGCCGTAACATGAAGACCATCGTCATCCGATTCCACACAGATACGTACAGGACGCGCATTCAAAGCCGAAGGAGCGCATGCCACCGCCCCGATTCCCTTCTGAAGCCATGGATACTTCCGTAATGCTTCGGCATATTCCCTCACACTCCCCCCGAAGAACCGGGACTCGTCCATATTCTTTCTGTGGGCTACCGCCGCTCCTATTCTGGCGATCAAAGGCGCTCCGGCGGCCGCATGACCGAATGCCACAAGAAACGGCAGCTTCTCGTAGACCTCCATTCTCACATCAGTAGAACTTCTCGAAAAAGTACCGCCTACAAAACAGGTTCCGAGGCCGAGGGATACCGCCTTCATCACATAGCCCTCTGCAAAATAACCAGCCCTTTCCAGTGCGAACTCAAAAGTAGGATCGATCACTACTGCAAGATAATTGCGCACGCCGCGAAACATGCCATAACTCCTGGTGAGACCCCGAAAAGGGTCGGCATCATCATAACGGACCTGAAAATTCAGTCCGGCTTCATGGCTATTGATAAATGTCGCCTCCGCGTTCAGCGTGTTTCTTATGCTCTCCGAGAGACTTTCGTCTGTGTATCCCCTGACGGATTTTCTCTCGCGCAATTCTTTCAGTGTATACATATACCGCTAATTAAAGATTTTGATTAAAGATGATATGAGTAATTTAAAAGTCCGTGTAAAATATGAAAAAGTGGTGCGCTCCAAAAACGCACCACTTTTTCATATATGATTTTATTTATAGTGGGGTCCTCTTGATCAGAGCAGCGCAGCTGTGTTTACGCAGTAGTCATAGATGCAGGGCACCAGTCCGAAGAATACAATTCCCCCGACGCAGAGCCACAGTGCCAATCTCTCTGTAAATGCACTTCTGAATGCCTCGACCTTTGCTTCGCCGGGATTGATCCAGATGGCCTTCACCACGAGCAGATAGTAGTAGAGCGATATAATCGTATTGATCAACGCTACCAGCACAAGCATATAGAGGGGCATCGAACCGGAAGCTGTCACCGAAGTAAAGATCAGGAATTTGCTGAAGAATCCTGCGAACGGCGGGATACCGGCAAGCGAGAACATCGCGAGAGTCATCGCAAACGACAGCCACGGATTGCTCTTGTGCAGACCATCGTAATCATCCATGCCGACCTTGCCGGTCTTGTTCTCGATTGCCGAGATAACACCGAACACAGCAAGGTTGCTGACCACGTACACGAAGATGTAGTACATCATCGACCCGAGACCGAGAGCGGACTCAGTCATCACGCCAAGCATGATGTAACCGGCCTGCGAGATGGACGAGAACGCCATGAACCGCTTCATGTTCTTCTGGCGGATTGCAAACAGGTTACCTACGGTGATGGTCAATATGATTACGGCATACATCATCCATTCCCAGAGACCGGAGTAAACAGTGCCGAAAGCCTGCACGAAAATCACAAAGAACGCAAATGCCGCAGAACCCTTTGAAATCACCGAAAGGTAGGAAGTGATCGCAGTGGGCGCACCCTGATATACATCGGCTGTCCAGAGGTGGAAGGGGACAAGCGAGAGCTTGAAACCGATTCCCGCGATTACAAATGCGAGAGCCACAACAAGCAGTCCGCTCATCTCGGAACCGGCGATCGCCGCACGGATATCGTCGAAGTAGAGAGAGCCACCGGACAACGCGTAGACGAACGACAGACCCACGAGAAGCACAGCCGAGGAGAAAACAGCGGTGATGATATACTTGAAAGCAGCCTCATGACTCTGATAATGCTTCTTGTTGAACGCCACCATTGCGGCGAGCGGCAACGACGCCGACTCCAGGCCAATCACGAAAAGAAGGAAATGACGGGCAGAAATCATAAGGAACATCCCGAAAAGAGTCACAAACAGAAGTTCATAGAACTCGCCCTTGCGGATTGCCACCTCATCGCTTTCCACCCATTCGGATGACTGGAGAAGCACGATGAATACACCGATACAGAGAATAGCCTTCATGGCCTTGCAGGCCGCTGAATCGACATACATCCCGCCGAAAACCTCGGTGCCGCACGACGGTATCAGCCATATCGCCACCGCGGCGAGGCCGAAGAGCACTGTTGTCACCGGAGTGAGGAAGCGCTTTGCGGAACCATCCTTGGTAAACGTGTCCAGAAGGAACACCACAAGGAAGAGTCCGAGAATTATTAGTTCGGGCAACATAGCCCCAAATTGTGAATAATCCATTTTGCTATTGTTGTTTTGTGCCGGGCCGGTCAGACGGCTGCGAGGTTCAATGCATTAATGATGGGTACAAAGCTCTGCTGGATGGTCTCGTTGATCCAGTTGGGGAAGAAGCCGATTCCGGCCAGACAGAGAATAAGGGTCACTGTGGAGAGACGCTCCCACCAGGACGCGTCGGTGAGCTGGAGGTGATGCTCGTCGTGCACAGGGCCGAGAATTAGCTTTCCTACCACGCGGAGGATGTAGACGGCGGTGATCACAATCGATGTTGTGGCCGCGATCACGAATACACGGTGGAAAAGACTTGCGTTTTCGAACGCTCCGAAGAATATGGTCATCTCGGCGACAAAGCCGGAAAGACCGGGAAGACCGAGCGATGCGAAACCGGCTATCATGTAGCAGACTCCGAGATAGGGCATGATCTTCATAAGGCCGCCCATCTGGCGGATATCGCGGGTATGCGTACGGCCATAGATCATACCGATCAGCGCAAAGAAAAGAGCTGTCATAAGACCGTGGCTGAGCATCTGCAGGATACCGCCGGTCATAGCCGTCTTGTTAAGCATCAGGATTGCGAAGAGCACCATGCCGCAATGCGACACCGACGAATACGCGTTGATATATTTGAGGTCTGTCTGTACACATGCCGAGAAGGCTCCGTAAACAATGCTGATACCGGTGAGGACGATGAATATCCATGCCAGTTCCTGAGCTGCGGAAGGAAGCAGGAAGATCGCTATGCGGAAGCATCCGTAACCACCGAGTTTCATAAGCACTCCGGCGTGGAGCATCGACACGGCGGTCGGCGCGCAGGCGTGACCGTCAGGACTCCAGGTGTGGAACGGGAACATGGCTCCGAGGACACCGAATCCGACAAACGTGAAACAGAAGAGAAGATTCTGCCAGCCCGCGTCAATCGAATTGTTGTGGGATATCTCGAGAATGTTCCAGGTGAGCTGTCCGCCCTCCGGCGCACTGTGCCAATAGATACCGAGAAGACCGAGCATCAGGAAAGCCGAACCGCCCATCAGCATCAGGGTCAGCTTCATTGCCGAATATTCCTTGCGGCCCGTGCCCCACACACCGATCAGAAGGTACATCGGAATCAGAGCCACCTCATAGAACATGAACATGGTGAACATGTCGATGGAAATGAAGAATCCGAACACACCGGTCGACAGGAGACAGAACCAGAGGAAGAAGTTCTTGGGAAGGGGATTGATTTTCCAGGAAGCGAATGTTCCGGCAAAAACGATAACCGCAGAGAGGAGAATCATCAGCACCGAAATGCCGTCCACTCCCACTGCAAGATGAATGTTGAGAGGCTTGTACCACATCCAGCTGCCCGCGTAGAGCATTTCATCAGCCACGCCGGAAGCGCGGAGACCGAGGAAGTCGACCACAAGCCAGACTGCCATGGCAAGCAGGACAATGGATCCCGTCACCATCACGCCCCTTATCGCCTTCATGTTGCCGTTGCCGCAACATGCCAGACCGGCCATCATGAGAACCGGGACGATAACGAACCATATCAAAATATTGCTAAACATAATCTAAATATTTTCGTCTTGTGTCAAATAAGGGGATTATAATATACAGATCCAGGTGATTGCACCGAGCAGGATTGCACCGAGCAGATACCAGGCCACGTATGTCTGGACGCTGCCGCTCTGCATGCCTTTGATTTTAACCGAGCAGAACTGTGTCACTGCTGCAAGGCCATCCATAGTGCCATCGATGATGTGACGGTCGAACCATGCGATTCCACGGCAAATGCAACCGAAGATCACGGTGTGGGTAACCCACTGGTACATCTCGTCCCAATAGAAGCGACGGTTCGCCGCGGTCCAGAGACCGGGCCAGATGTTCTTCATCTTCTCGGGCATGGAATTTTTCTTGCGGTACATCACCGTTGCGAGCGCGATGGCGAGAACAGCCACTGTAATAGACGTAGCCGCCACTGGCGCCTCAATATGGATATGGTAAGGCTCACGGTTAAATGTCACCAGCTCACCGAACGGAATAAATCCGGCCACGCAGCTCACAGCCGCGAGAATGATGAGGGGAAGCGACATCTGCCATGGCGCGTCATGAGGCTTGTGGCCATTCTTATACTCCGGATTCTCCTCCCACCAGAAAATAAGGTAGTAAAGACGGAACATATAGAAGGCTGTGAGACCCGCCACCATTGTCATCCATGCGCCCCAGAACCAATGACGGGAGAACATGGCCGCCAGCATCTCATCTTTCGAGAAGAATCCGGAGAAAGGCGGAATACCGGCTATGGCGAGACATCCGATAAGGAATGTCCAATGCGTGATCGGCATGTATTTGCGCAGACCGCCCATCGAGGTATAGTTGTTGCTGTGGACAGCGTGGATGAGCGCACCCGCTCCGAGGAAGAGGAGCGCCTTGAACATGGCGTGGGTGAAGAGGTGGAACATCGAGGCCATATATCCGAGACCGGAATAGTGGACACCCTCAAGAGGCTCATTGTAGGCACAGCCGAGCGACACCATCATAAACGCGATCTGCGAGATTGTGGAGAATGCGAGCACCCTCTTTATGTCGATCTGCGCGCAGGCCACTACCGCAGCGTAGAATGCGGTGATGGCGCCGACTACGGTGATGAAAGTCAGCGAATCGGGCACTATGCAGTAGAGCGGGAAGAAACGGGCTACAAGATACACACCGGCCACCACCATAGTAGCGGCATGGATCAGCGCCGAAACCGGTGTCGGACCCTCCATGGCGTCGGGAAGCCAGATGTGGAGAGGCATCATGGCAGATTTACCCATACCACCGACAAATATCAGAATCATCGCCCATGTCAGCACGGAACCACCCATGAAAGTTGCGCCGAGGGTCGAGGCCAGCACGTTGGTGGGCTGCGAGTTGAGCATCATGAAATTGAATGCCGAAGCTCCACCGAGAGGTCCGTCGGCAGGAGTCTGCGACACATACCATGAAAGCACCAGGATACCGATCAGCATGAACAGGTCGGCGAAACGTGTGACGATAAACGCCTTCTTCGAGGCCGACACTGCAGATGGAAGCTTGTAGAAAAATCCGATGAGCAGGTAAGAGGATACACCCACGAGCTCCCAGAAGATATACATCTGGAAGATGTTGGTGGCCACCACAAGACCGAGCATCGAGAAGGAGAAGAGCGACAGGAACGCATAATAGCGCTGGAACCCAGGCTCATGCTCCATGTATCCCCAGCTGTAGAGGTGTACCATAAAAGAGATGGTGGTGATCACCACCAGCATCATGGCAGATATGGGATCGAGCAGGAAGCCGATGTTGACCACGAGCCGGTCGGTGAATGCGAGCCAGGTGACATCGAATACCTGAAGCTGCTGGCGCACACCGTCGACGATAAACGCCGCGTCGCCGCTGAAGAAATAAGTCAGCGCCACGACATAGCTCAAGGTCATCACGGAGCCCATGCCGAGGATGCCGAGGACGCCGGCAAGCTTGCGCGACATCTTCACACCGCCGATTCCGAGGATGAGGAACATCAGGAACGGAATCGCCAAAATCAGTATAGGAAGTGTAATGTCCATGTCTTAGAATCTCATTTGTTTCACGGAGGCGACATCGGAATTGCCCACCTCCCGGTAGATGTTGATGATAATCGAGATCGCGATAGCCGTCTCGGCGGCGGCGATGGCGATGGCGAACAGAGTGAAAATCATGCCCTCCATCGAACCCGGGAAGAGATATCTGTTGAACACCACGAAATTGAGGTCCGCGGAGTTGAGGATAAGTTCCAGGGATATGAGCATGGCGATCATATTTTTACGGGTGATGAACCCGTAGACGCCGGCGGCAAACATTATGACGCTCGGCACAAGATACCAGAATATGTTCAAGTCCATGTTAAATTATCTTTTGCGGGCAACGACAACGCCGCCGATTATACAAGATAGCAAAAGCACGCTGACCGCCTCAAAGGGGAGCAGGTACTGGAACCGGTCGGTGCCGAGCATGGCGTGACCGATGTCCTGCATGGTGATCATCTGTCCGGCTTCGATACTGCCCGCAAGCGACTCTCCGCCGACAAGAGGCATGTAGAAGATGGCGAGCAGAAGCAGAACCGTACCGGCAAGAGCCATAAAGGCGCCTGCGCGACGACGGTGCGACTCGAGCCTGGCTGTCTCTTCATCTGGCCTGCGGGTAAGCAGAATAGAGAAGACGAACAGCACCATGATACCGCCTGCGTAAACTGCGATCTGCACGCCTCCGAGGAACTGATAGCCCAGCTGGAAATAGAACAGGGCCGTTCCGATGAGCACGAACAGCAGATAAGTGGCGGAGCGTAAAATTCTGCGCGAGGTCACGGTCATTATGGAAAACACCACAATGATAGCCGCCACCACGAAGTACAAAATTATATTCGCAACTGAATCCATTATAATTGTTGTTAAAATTTCAAATTAAGACCCGGCTCCTTCATGGAGGCCGGTATGATGAAGTCATTTGTCAGCTCCGGCAGCTTTTGCAGCCTCGGCGGCTTTCGCGGCCTTGACAGCCTCCGCCTTCCTGAGGGCCTCCGCCTTGATGCGGGCGAGTTCCTCGGGAGCTATCGCCGGTTTGGGTGCCGGCAACGGCTCGCCTTCCGGCTCGGGCCGGTTGTTGAGCTGTTTGACGAGTTTGTCGCGTGTGAAAACAGCCTGCTCGAAATCGTTGGAGAATTCGAGGGCGTGCTGGGGACATGTGGTTACGCAAAGCATGCAGAACGTGCAGCTTCCGATGTCGTACAAATACTTGTCGAGCTTGCGTTTCTTCTTCCCGTCGGGAAGATCCACCATCTTTGTCTCCAACTTGATGGTGCCGTTGGGACAGTTCATCTGGCATATACCGCAGCCGATGCACTTGTGGCGTCCCTGCTCGTCGTAAATGAGCGTGAGTTCGGCCCTGAAGCGGTCGGCGATCTGAAGAGTATCCCTGTTCTCGGGATACTGCTCGGTGATCTTGGGAGTGACGAACTCCTTTCCCGTGACACCCATTCCCAAGACGAGACTCTTGATACCGCTTCCCACCGATTTGAAATATTCTGCTATATTAGCCATCAATCCTATTGTTGGTTGTTCTGAAATTGTTATCTGTTGAAAAAGCATTCCGCCGGCCGAAGCCGGCGGCATGCGTATATGGTTACCGCTCCACCTGGCCGCCGATAATATCGAGCAACTCGGTGGTGATGCTCTGCTGACGCAGTTTGTTGTATTCAAGCTGCAGCTCTTCGAGCAGTTTCTGGGCGTTGTCATTCGCGCTCTGCATGGCCATAACTCTGGCGGCCTGCTCCGAGGCGCGGTTCTCCACCGTGATTTCCTGCATCATCGAGAGGACAAACATCGGAAGTACCTCATTGAAGATGCGGTTGGGGTCCGGCTCGAAAATATACAGCTGGTTGTCGTCTTTTTCGGCGACATCGCCTGCCACGGCCTCCTGACTGACGGGGAAAAGCTGCTCCACAGTCAGTTTCTGGCGGCTCATGGAGAAGAACTTCATGTAGACTACCTCCACAAGGTCGGTTCCTCCGGCTATGAAGCTGTCGCGAAGTCCCTGAGTGAACTCGTTGACCCTGGCGCCTTCCATCTTGCTGTCGACTCCTTCCACCCTGATCACGTTCAGACGGGGATCGCGCATGCGGCGGATAGCCTTGTCGACTTTCTGCCCGACGGTATACACATCGATGGCGACATCCGAGCCATACCTTTCCTGCAGTCTGTCGACGGCAGCGAGGAAACCTTTCAAGATATTGATGTTGTAGGCTCCGCACAGACCGTCGTCAGAGCCGAACACCACCATGGTAGCCTTCTTCACCTCCCGTGTCTCGATCAGCGGAGACACGAAATTCCGGTCAGTGGCCAGGATGTGCCCCATTATCTGTTTGATCTTGTCCTTGAAAGGCTGCAGCCGACGAAGTGCAAGTTCGTTCTGATGCACTTTGGCGGATGATATCATCTTCATCGCGCCGGTGATCTTCTCGGTCGAAGCCACCGATCCGATTCTTGTCTTCAGTTCCCTTAACGTTGCCATAGACAGCTATCATTCATTTGTTGACGACACAATCCTGCCGACCACCTCCTTGGCGCAGGCGGTAAGTTTCTGCTCCACGTCCGGTGTAAGCTTTCCGGTGCGGAGAACGCCGAGGACATCGTCGTTGTATTTCAACTTAAGACTCTGGATGAGCTGCTGCTCGAAATCCTTCACCTTTTCAACAGGCACATCGGTGAGCAGTCCGTTCACACCGCAATAAATCACGGCCACTTCGTTCTCGACGGGCCAGGGATGATACTGCGGCTGCACAAGAATCTGCTGGTTCTTGCGTCCGCGGTCGATGGTGCGGGCGGTCACCGGGTCGATGTCGCCACCGAACTTGGTGAACGACTCCAGCTCGCGGAACTGCGCCTGGTCGGTTTTCAGCGTACCGGCCACTTTCTTCATACACTTTATCTGGGCATTACCACCGACACGCGATACGGAGATACCTACGTTGATGGCGGGACGGATACCCTGGTTGAAGAGTGCGGTCTCCAGGAATATCTGACCGTCGGTGATGGAGATCACGTTGGTCGGGATATATGCCGAGACGTCGCCGGCCTGGGTTTCGATCACGGGGAGTGCGGTGAGCGAGCCACCACCCTTCACGATCGGCTTCATTGCCTCGGGGAGGTCGTTCATCTCGCGCGCCACCTTCTCGTCGCCGATGATTCGGGCCGCACGTTCGAGCAGACGCGAATGGAGATAAAAGATATCGCCGGGATAGGCCTCACGTCCGGAGGGACGCTTCAGGATAAGCGAGATCTCGCGATAGGCCACAGCCTGCTTGGAAAGGTCATCATAGATGATGAGGGCGTCGCGTCCGGAGTCACGGAAGTACTCTCCGATTGCCACGCCGGAGAACGGAGCATAATATCTCATCGACGCAGAGTCGGATGCGTTGGCAGCCACAACGACTGTATATGGCATCGCTCCGTAAGCCTCGAGGGTATGTACGATCGAAGCCACTGTCGAGGCCTTCTGTCCGATTGCGACATAGATGCAATATACAGGCTTTCCCTTCTCGTAATTTTCCTTCTGGTTGATGATGGTGTCGATCGCGATTGCGGTCTTGCCCACCTGACGGTCGCCGATGATGAGCTCGCGCTGTCCGCGGCCGATTGGAATCATGGCGTCGATAGCCTTGATACCGGTCTGCAGCGGCTGGTTCACCGGCTGACGGAAGATCACGCCCGGAGCCTTGCGCTCGAGAGGAAGAAGAATCCGCTTGCCGTCGATCGGCCCTTTGCCGTCGATCGGCTCGCCGAGCATGTTGATCACACGGCCCAACAAACCTTCGCCCACCGGAATGGAAGCAACTTCTCCCGTGCGTCGAACCGACATGTTTTCCGTCACTGAATTCACCTTATCGAGCAACACCACTCCGACATTGCTCTCTTCGAGGTTAAGAGCCACGCCTTTGGCGCCGTTCTCAAACTCCACGAGCTCGTTACTCCTGACATTGTCAAGACCGTAGACATGCGCCACGCCGTCGCCGACGCTCAACACAGTGCCCACCTCCTCGAATTTCACTTTCGAGTTGATGTTCTCGAGCTCTTGTTTTAAAACATCTGATATTTCGCTGGGATTAAGCATTTCTTAATTGCTTCTTAAGAGGTTAAGACGTAATTGTTCAAGTTCGCCGCTGACGGAAGCGTCCATTCGCGTGGAATCGACATCGATTATGAACCCGCCGATAATGGTGGGATCAACCACATAATCATACTCCAGGCTGGAAGCTTTCACCGCGCGCTCCACTACGCCGCGGAGCTTTTCCATCTCGCCGGCGGGGAGTTCCACTGCCGTGGTTATCCTCACCTGCGAGATGTTGTTCTCCTTACGGTAGATGTCGCGGTACGCGAGAGCCATGAGATAGGCGAATTCCTCGCGGCGATGGTCGATGATCAGAGTCACAAAGCGACGAAAGTCGTCTCCCGGATTCTCCCCGGCAGCGGCCAAAAGCACGCGTTTCTTGTCGTCGCTCTTCACGTAAGGATTCGACAACACTTTCTCGAGACCCGGGTTGGAGCTGAAAGCATCTGCCACCCGTTTCATCTCTTCGTAAACCTTATCGCCGGTTTTAGTCTCCATGGCATACTTATACAGCGCCATGGCATATCTGTGGGGAATAAGTCCGGTCACCATCGTCTCAATTCTTCTCTATTTCGTCCAACAGTCTGTTGACAAGCTCTGTCTGGGCTTTGTCGTTCTGCATGCGCGTGCGCACCATTTTCTCGGCGATATCAATCGACACCTTACCCACTTCGTTGCGGAACTGAAGTTCAGCCTCCTTGCGGGCCTGGTCAATGGCGAGTCTTGCCGACTCCATCTCCCTGCGGGCGGCCTCCGCCGCCTCGCGGCGGGCCTCCTCGATAATGTCCGATTTCATCTTCGCTGCCTCACGGAGCATCTCCGACTGCTTCGCCTGTGCCTCCACCACATATTTGCGGGCTTCCTCACGGGCGTTGTCGAGCTGTTCGCGGGCCTGACGCGCATCTTCCACACCCCGGTCGATGGTGCTTGCGCGTTTGTCCATCATCTTGATGATCATCGGCCAGCCCCACTTCGCAAGGACAAGGAAGAGGAGGATGAACGCTACGAACATCCAGAACACCAAGCCAATTTCGGGCGTGAATAATTCCATTGTTGATTTATTCTGGGATTAAAAACGGTCTCGCTTATTTGATAAAGATAGCGAGTGCGGAAACAATCACTGCGAACAGCGCCACACCCTCGATGAGGGCCGCGATCACAATCATGTTGCTTCGGATGTCGCCGGCTGCTTCAGGCTGGCGGGCGATGGCCTCCATAGCCGAAGAACCGATGCGGCCGATACCGAGTCCGGCTGCGATTGTTGCGATACCTGCGCCTAAGGCGGCTCCGAGTGCAGCGAGAGGCTGCAAGCTCATCACTTCTGTCAAGATTGTTGATAACATAATTCAGATCTTTTAAATTGTTATTTTTTGTTTTAAAATTATTCTATTACTTATTCATGTCTATTTCCGCCGCAAGCTTGTGGAGAGCGGCTTCCTCGCTTTTCATTTCGGCAGCCTCCTTCTTCTCGACCTCGGGATCATGTCCCTCTCCCTTGTGACCATGCTCTTCCCTGGCCTGAGCCATGGCTATGAAGAGCGCGGACAGGAGCGTGAACACATAAGCCTGGATGAAACTAACCAGCACATCGAGCGCAAGCATGAAGAGGGAGAACAGCACCGACACAACCGTGGCGGCCCCGGCCATCGCCGCTCCGAAGGCAGCGAAGATGAAGATCAGCAGGGTCAGCGTGATCACAATCATGTGGCCTCCCATCATGTTGGCGAAAAGACGGACGCAGAGCGCGGCAGGCTTTGTGAAGATACCGAACACCTCTATCATCTGCATGATGGGAAGCGGGAACTTCAGCAACAACGGCACATCCGGCCAGAATATCTCCTTCCAGTAATGCTTTGTTCCGAGCACGTTCGTTATGATGAAAGTGCAGAGCGCCAGAACCAGAGTCACAGCTATATTGCCGGTAAGATTGGCTCCTCCCGGGAAAATCACAACCAGACCCGTGAGGTTCATCACGAGAATGAAAAAGAACACGGTGAGAAGGTAAGGCGCGAACTTGCGGGCATTGTCTCCAAGAGCCGGCTTGATGTTGTCATAATAAATGAACGACACGCACAGCTCAATGAACCCCATACCTTTGCGGGGCGCCCTAAGCCCGTTTTTACGATAGAACCGGGCCAGCGACATCACCATGAGGAAGACGATTACCACTGCTATGAAAATAGCTGCCACATTCTTCGTGACCGACAGATCCAGAGGGCGATATTCGCGATAGTACTGGCCGTCCACAAGGACATATCCGTCGATTACGGGAAAGGCATTGTCCGAAGCCTTGTCGGCACGCTCCCTTGCGAGAGCCTCGTCCACAATTCCCCTGTCCTCTTCAGAGAGCGGGAAAATCTCCACGATTTTGTCCTTATGACTGCTGACATGGGCGATCACAAAGCTGTACTGCTTGCCGTCGCGCTCGCAAACCTTAACCACAGGTTCCGACACGTGATGGACTTTGCCGTCCTCCCCTTCTTCCTCCTTCACTTCCGTAAGGCCGGCGGAACTGAAACAGAACCAATGGCCGTCCTGCGAGCGGACGATGCAGGGAAGAGGCATCCTGTAGGTATGGCTGAAAGGGACTTCCCAGCCGTAGCCGTCACCGAGATGCTCGAAAATTATTTCCTTCACATCTATGTCCTTTTTCTCCCCTTCGCCGCCCGACGCCAGGCACTTTCCGGGCAACACGGCCAGGAGAGTCAGCAGAAACGCCAATATGGATATTCTTTTCGACATCATTGTAACGGTTCTTAGTAGATGCACACTGAAATTTTGTTATGGTTCACGTCGGCGAGGCCTCCGGCGATATCGACGTATGCCTCCTCACCGGTTTCGGTCACATATTTTAGGCGACCCTTGACAAGCACCGATATGATCGGGGCGTGGTCCTTGAGCACGGTGAAGGAACCCAGTTCTCCCGGGAGGGTGACTGATGTGACCTCACCGGAGAAAGTCACCTCATGAGCCGATATTATTTCTAATGTCATCTTAATTCTGTTTTATTTTCACTTCAAGTCCTTGAGCATCTCATTGCCCTTGGCGATAGCCTCGTCGATAGTTCCGACATTGAGGAACGCCTGTTCGGGAAGATGGTCGAGTTCTCCGTTTAGAATCATCTTGAATCCTCTGATAGTCTCCGCAAGGGGTACCATCACGCCGGGGAGACCGGTGAACTGGGTAGCCACGAAGAACGGCTGCGAGAGGAAACGCTGCGCACGGCGTGCGCGTGCCACAACCTGCTTGTCCTCGTCGGAAAGCTCGTCGACACCGAGGATGGCGATGATATCCTGAAGTTCGTTGTACTTCTGAAGAAGCTGTTTCACCGCCTGCGCCGTGTTGTAGTGATCCTCACCGACAATGTTCGGGTCGAGGATACGCGATGTGGAATCAAGCGGGTCGACGGCGGGATAAATACCGAGCTCGGAAATCTTACGGTTAAGCACCGTAGTTGCGTCGAGGAAGCTGAAGGTGGTAGCGGGCGCCGGGTCGGTAAGGTCGTCGGCAGGCACGTAGATGGCCTGTACAGACGTGATGGATCCCTGCTTGGTCGATGTGATTCGCTCCTGAAGCGCACCCATCTCCGACGACAGAGTGGGCTGGTAACCCACAGCCGAAGGCATTCGGCCGAGAAGAGCCGACACCTCGGAACCTGCCTGTGTGAAACGGAAAATGTTGTCGATAAAGAGGAGAATTTCCTTTCCTCCACCATCTGTATCGCGGAACTGCTCGGCCACGGTAAGACCGGAAAGCGCCACGCGGAGACGCGCGCCCGGAGGCTCGTTCATCTGACCGAACACCAAAGTGGCCTGGGAGTCGCCGAGAGCCTTATGGTCGACATCGGCAAGATTCCACTCCCCTTTCTCCATACCCTCCTTGAACTTGTCGCCATAGCGGATCACACCGCTCTCGATCATCTCGCGCAGAAGGTCGTTGCCCTCACGGGTACGCTCGCCGACACCGGTGAACACCGAGAATCCGTCATGACCCTTGGCGATATTGTTGATGAGCTCCTGTATGAGCACGGTCTTGCCCACACCGGCACCACCGAACAGACCGATCTTACCACCTTTGGAATAGGGTTCCAGAAAGTCGATCACCTTGATACCGGTATAGAGGATTTCCTGCGATATAGCCAGGTCGTCGAATGATGGAGCGGGCTGATGGATGGAGCGCAGCTTTTCGTCATCAAGTTTTCCGAGCATGTCGATCGACTCGCCGATCACATTCAGAAGGCGGCCCTTCACCTGGTTGCCGGTCGGCACGGCTATCGGGCGCTCAAGGTTTCTCACCTTCACGCCGCGGCGCACGCCGTCGGTACTTTCCATGGCCACGCAGCGGACGATGTCCTCGCCAATGTGCTGCTCTACTTCGAGGATCAGCTCCTCCCCGTTGTCACGCTCTACCTTGAGAGCCGAATAGATGGGCGGAATGTTCTCCTTACCGCCTTCGAAAGAGACGTCGATCACCGGGCCAATCACCTGGGTCACCGTTCCATAAATTTCGCTCATATCTGTTTTAAATTTTTTCAGTTATTAGAAGTGCCATCCGAAAGCCACGAACACCGCCATCAGCACGAGGTTGGCCAGAGAGAAAGGCATAAGGTATTTCCACTCGAAAGAGAGCATCTGGTCGATACGCACACGAGGGAACGTCCACTTGAACCAGATTATCACAAACGAGATAAAGAACGCTTTGAGCAGGAACCATACCGGCGAGGGGATGAAATCCATCACCGCGTTGAAACCGTCCCATCCCGGAATGTGGAGAGGCATCCAGCCGCCGAGGAACATCAGCGACGCGATTCCCGAAACGATGAACAGGTTGAGATACTCGGCAAGGTAGAAAAAGCCGAAATGTATACCGGAGTACTCCGTGTGGTATCCGGCGGTAAGCTCATGTTCGGCCTCGGGGAGGTCGAAGGGTCCGCGGTTGGTTTCGGCAGTGGCCGCAATCACGTATATTATGAAAGCGATTATAGCGGGCACGTGTCCTTTGAAGAGGAACCATGCGTCTTTCTGGGCCCAGACGAGTTCGCTGATATTGAGCGTTCCGGCAAGCACGCAGATCGTGATGAGGGCAAGACCCAGCGAGAGCTCGTAACTTACCATCTGCGCGCCGCTTCGCATGGCGCCGATAAGCGTATACTTATTGTTGGACGACCATCCGGCAAGCAGAATACCGAGCACTCCGACTGATGAAACCGCGAGCACGAAGAATATACCTATGTTCCAGTCTATGATCTGGAGACCGTTGCCCCAGGGAAGACACGCGAGCATCACTACCGACGAAGTAATCACCAGATATGGCGCGAGCTTGAAAAGAAAGCGGTCAGTTCCTTTGAGACAGATAAGCTCCTTGATAAGAATCTTGAACATGTCGGCGAACACCTGAAGCAAGCCCCACTTTCCGACACGCATCGGGCCGAGACGGCACTGGAACCATGCGCAGAGTTTACGCTCGTAGAGGATATAGAAAAGCGCCAGTACTGTGTAGACGAGAAGGACACCGACACCGATCAGCACGCATTCGATGAGAATCGCCAGCCAGTCGGCCATGCCCGTGCCGAGCAGCCAATCGTTGAAGGCCGAGGTCCATTTTCCGAAGTCGAACATATATTGTTTATTCTAATGTTAGGTTATATTCTTGTTCTAATTATCTGTCGATGTCGGGGATTACGAAGTCGAGCGCGGCACCGATGGTGATAAGGTCGGCTATCATATATCCCGAGCATGTCAGGTCCATCACGCCGACAAGGTTGAAGCAGGGGCTCTGGAAATGCACACGCCAGGGGGTCTTCTCACCTTTCGACTCAATATAGACTCCGAAAGTTCCACGACTCGCCTCCACCTGCTGGTACCAGCGTCCTTCGGGCAGCTTCAGGATCTTGGGCACCTGGGCGCGGATGTCTCCCTCAGGGATATTGTCGACAAGCTGTGCGAGTATGCGGCAACTCTGCTCTATTTCCTTCATTCGGACCATATAGCGGGAGAAGGAATCGCAGCCGTCAAGGAGAACCTCGTCGAACTCCACGCGGTCGTATGCGGCGTACGGATGCTTCTTGCGGCAGTCGCAGCTCCATCCGGAGCCGCGTCCACTCGGGCCGGTGATGTCGTAACTTACGGCATCCTCCTTCCTGAGCAAGCCGACACCCTCAAGACGATTGCGGGCTATAAGGTTGTTGGTGAACACCGTATGATATTCTTTCAGACGCTCCGGCATGATTTCGACCAACGCTTTCACATCCTTGACGAAATCAGGGTGGATGTCTGCCACTACACCGCCTATCACGTTATAGTTCATCGACATGCGGGCACCGCATGTCTTCTCGAAAATATCGAGCACCATTTCGCGCTCACGGAATCCGTAGAAGAATGCCGTGGTGGCTCCGAGGTCCATGGCGGTACAGCCAAAACTGAGCAGATGCGACGAGATTCTCATCAACTCATCCATCATGGTGCGGATCACCACCGCCCTCTCCGGCACCACGATGCCGAGAGCCTTCTCTATACAGAGACAGAGGCAGTGACGGTTCATGTGGGCCGACATATAATCCATTCTGTCCGTGAAATGGAGAAGCTGCGGGTAACCGAGTCCTTCGCAGAGTTTTTCGATTCCGCGATGGATATATCCCGATACAACATCTACCTTTCTGACCATCTCTCCGTCGATGGAGGCACGGAAACGCATCACACCGTGGGTGGAAGGATGCTGGGGGCCGATATTGATGACATATTCATCTTCCTCGAACACTTTCTTTGGATTCTCCTTCACATTTCCATTACCGTCGAGAGTGAAAGTGCGGGTATCGTCCTCGTTCACCTCATCCTCAAGACGGATAGGATTCAGGCCGGGGCTGGCGTCATAGTCCTTGCGGAGAGGATTGCCCACCCAGTCATTGCGGAGGAAGAAGCGGCGCATGTCGGGATGGTCTATGAATTTGATTCCGAACATGTCGTAGACCTCACGCTCCTGGAAATTTGCCACGCCCCAGAGATCGCTGACGGTGTGGATGTAAGCGTTTTCGCGGTCCGCGCACACCACCTTGACGGCGAGCATTTCCCACGCACGCGAAGTGGTGAGGTAATAGACCACGCCGATGCTCTCTTTCCAGTCGACACCCACAACAGCAGAGAGGACGTCGAACGCAAGTTCATTTTTCAGTCTGGCAGCAAAATCATGCCAGTCCTTTTCCGCCACATTCACCAGCAGGCAGTCGCCCTGCTCGAACTCCGCGGCGGGATATATCTTTAATATTTTATCTTTTATGTCGCTCATGATGCTTTTGTGTGGAGGTTAGCCAATCTTTCCCTTCTCTTCGGGATGTTCCGCGAAGAATTCCTCGATTTTTTCCTTGCGGTTGGCACCGCCGAAGAATTTCTGCACCTTAATCTTGCGCTGCAGCTGCATAAGCCCGTAGAACATCGCTTCCGGACGCGGAGGGCAACCAGGGATATACACATCCACAGGAATGATCTGGTCCACGCCGGGCACCACGCAATAAGAATTCTTGAACGGGCCGCCGGAAACGGCGCAACCGCCGCAGGCTATAACATATTTCGGCTCGGCGAGCTGTTCGTAAAGACGGCGCATCACAGGCGCCATGCGATGAACTATCGTACCCTGAACCATTACATAATCCGCCTGGCGGGGCGAGTTGCGGGCCACCTCGAATCCGAAACGGGCCATGTCGTAACGTGCCGCGCCGAGACACATGAACTCGATGGCGCAGCAGCTCGTGCCGAAACAGAGCGGCCAGAGGGAATTGGCGCGACCCCAGTTGATCAGTTCATCGAATTTGCCGACCACCACATTGGCGCCGGTCGCGTTGAGTTCCTCTACGAGCTGATCAATATACTCGTTGTCCTTGAAGTCCTCACGCTTCATGCTTTTGATATGGTCTAATCCCATTTGAGCGCTCCTTTCTTCCAGGCGTATGCCAGACCTAATACAAGTACAAACATAAAGATTCCGATACAGAGGAGACCCTGCGGACCCATTCCGCGCATCACCACCGACCAGGGATAAAGGAAGACAACTTCGACATCGAACAGGAGGAAGAGAATGGCGAAGATGTAGTAGCCGGCCTTGAACTGAATCATCGAATGGCCGCGTGTCGGGATACCGCACTCGTATGGCTCCGCTTTCCTTAATGAATAAGATTTGGGAGAAATCAATTTGGCTATAAGCAACGCCGCAAATACGAGGCCGATACCGGTGATTGCCGCTGTAATCGACAACTCGGCGTTGCTTATACTGCACAATAGATTCATATCTTGTTATTATTTAATTGATTATATTAATCTTAGAGATGCGGGTAGCAAACCATTCCCGCACTTATCCGCAAAATTAGCCAATTTTTTCCGAAGTGGCAAATAATTTCATAACACATTTTGCACATTTTTAACATTTCGGTGCAATTTCGGTAAAAACATTGCTAAAAAACATATCCGGGAGGGTCTATACCATGTATACCCTCCCGGACTGATAACATTTTGCTTGAAAAAATCCGGTCTGACCGTAGCTGCCGCAGTTTTACTTCTGCCCAGCGCCCTCTTCCAACATCAAAATATAGTTGCCGTTAAATTTACCATCGAACACTTTCTTGACCTTATATTCGATGTCGGCGGAACATTTTTCAGCATCGAATGTCATGCTGAATCTGTCGAAAGGGAATCCACGGTTCTCAGTGAAATCCTCTCCCTCGATCTGTTCGGGATTCACATCCGTCACCTCGATCACGTAACCGTTCTCATTGAAAGTGACCGGAAGTCCGCGGAGGGCGAGTTTAAGCTTCGGCATTTTGGGCGCGAAGCATGCGTTAATCAGGAATACATCGGCTTTCGGCGCACCCTCTTTCTTGAGATCAAGCACCACCCGATATTCGATCTTATCGGAAGTGAACGGCTTGTCCATGCCGGGGTAGGACGTGGTGGTCGTTCCCTTGAAAGTCACGTCAGGCCAGAATGTCCTCACGCTCCACTTGTCGTCAAGCTTATAGCTCATCACAGTATAATATTCCCGCTGGCGCGCCGGATCCGTGATCTTGTCGTTTTTCGGAACAGATACCGGATAACCTGGAATTTCCGCCGAGGGCATATAAGCCGCGTAAGTCAGCAGACAGTCAAAGTCCTTGACCGAAGTCTTCTCATTGCCGGTCACATCGGACCCCGACATAAATATACAGGCATACTCCGACTCCCCGATCCTGATATAGCCGGACTTGTAAGGAAGCGCCATCGTCTTGAACGAGACTTTGTCATCCTTGTTTACTTTCATGTCGTTGATGAACATCGCCATAGTCTGCGTCTGTGCGCCAATATCAACATGATTGTTATATTGATAGCGTACGGGAGCCACGTAAGGAGCCTCCCCTTCGGCTGCGACGATGTTATATGTTCCGAAATTCACAGTCTCGCTGAAAGAATATCCGGGTTCTTTCTTATCGCAGGCAGAGAATCCGACTGCAATAGCCACTCCGCAGGCGGCGACAATCATTTTTTTCCTCATTATTTACAGATGTTTGTTTTGTCATTGATTTGACGGGCGTTCACGGCAGGTCAGATTTTCCGCCTTGCACGCCCACGCATTATATAATGTATTTTTCGCTAATTTATTGCACAACATCAGCCTGATTAATCATTACGACAAAATGTCAGTTTCCATGCTCTCTTTCTACTTCTATATGTTGATTCTGAAAGTGACTCCGGCCTGGACCGGACGCCCGCGCTGCAGAAATTCATTGCCCATCGACATGAAATAGAAAGTGTAGTAACGTGTGGCGGTCAGGTTTTTTCCCCATACCTGAAGGCTCCAGCGCTTTGTTTCAAGCGACAGGGACGCTCCGAGAAGTGCATAGAAATTCTGCATCAGTGAGTTCTGCTCATTCCAGTATATTTTGCCGGTTCCGCGCATGCTCACATCGGCGACAAGAGCCTTTATATGCTTGTGAGGCAACGGTATTGTCCACACTCCCTGAATAAACAGTGTATTTTGCGGGGCATACGGCACAAACTTTCCTGAAAAATTCTCTATTCCGTTGAAAAAATCGATAAATCTGGCATTGGTATATCCATAGCTTGCCGTGAATGCAAGCCGGTCCACCGGAGTCCAGCTGGCCGAGAGTTCGCCGCCGAAACTGCGGGTCCTTCCGGCATTGGTCATGATGCGCCCGGTGGTATTGCCGTCCGGGAACATGGTCAGCTGCTGGTCGGTGCAGTCTATGTAGAACAGCGACACATCAATATTCAGCCGCGCCGAGGGGAACGACAGATGCGAGCCTACCTCGAAGTTCCAGGAATACTCAGGGCGGTATCCCACTATGTCATCGACATCATACCTGGAGCCGATACCCATCACTCCCATAAGCCGCTGCTGGAGCACGTCGCTGAACATCTGTGTGTTGAAGCCCCCGGCTTTGTAACCTCTCGATATCACTCCGTAGACATTGTTCTCCCCCTCCATGGGAAGAGAATATACCACGCCAAGTTTGGGCATCCAGTTGAAATAGTTGCGGCGCAGTCTGTCGCTGTCATCGATATCGATTGAAACGTGGCGCTCTGGCGAAAGAGCGCCGTCATCCTCGAGCCGGAATATTTCGTATCCCGTATGACAGATGCTTCGGTAGTCGAGAGTCGTGGTTTCAAAATCGAGACGAATACCTGCCGTGAGACGCCATCCGCCCAGTTCCAGACGCGACTCATGGTAAAGCGCGGCGCCGGCCGCCGGAATGGCAAACCGACTGTCGAGAGGAAATTCCCGGGTATCCCATTTTACGGGATAATACGGGTTGGCGCTGTTGCGGTGATCCTCTATCAGACTTGAGATACCTTTGTCCTTGAAAGTGACCGGAGCCGTCATGTCGAGATGCTTGTAGAAGAGAAAGGCTCCGGTCAGCCAATGATACCTCGAATCGCTACGGTCTCCGCGGAACACTATATCCTCCGTCACTGAAGTCTCGTGCTGACGCTGTGTGAGGGTGAAGTACGGTTCGGGGAGAAAATCCTGGTCAAGGGTCATGTTGTCGTCAAGGCGCTGTACCGTCGTGATGGAAGTCATCGAAAATCCATCGCCGCGATACCTGAGCGTCAGACCGTCTGTAAAGAGAAATCTCCTGTAATAACAAGGATCGTTATAATTTATCTCGCCGGTTTTGACATACTCATACGGATAGCCGCCCTGATCGAGCAATGAAACTGACAATGCGTTCTGAAGATATACCCTCCCGGAAATCCTCCAGTCGGCCTTCCAGCGTAAAGAGCCGGACAATTCATGGTCCAGAAGACGGCCGTCGTAGCTATTCCTGAAAAATCCTCCGAGGCAAGAACCGGAAACAATCAGGGCGGTGGCGAATTTTTCAGCGGGACGGCTGTACCAGCCTGCCGAGAGATTGCAGTCGTTGCCCGTGCCTGCCGATGCCGACAGCCTCCACCCCTGATAACGCATGGGAGACACTGTGGAAATATTGATCAGGCCTCCTATGGTATTGCGGCCGTAGAGAGTGGACTGCGGCCCCCGCAGCATCTCCACCGATTCGATGTCGGCAAGATCGAAATCGTAACCGTTTTTATTAAGGATCGGAACATTGTCCACGTTGAGTCCAACGGCAGGCTGGTCCATGCGCGCACCTATGCCACGCACATACATCGACGAAGTTACCCTCGACCCGTAATCGGGAACAAAAAAATTGGGCACGACATCGGATATCCCTTTCATCGACACGGCATTGAGATCTTCGAGAGCTACACGCCCTACCACCGTGGCCGACACAGCCTCGCTCCTGACGGCATGTTCCTGCTTTACCGCCACCACATTCACTTCGCCGAGATACACAGCCGTGTCTATCCGCTCCTCCGCAAGGAGATTGCCGGGAATCAATAAGGCCAGCAACGCGACATACAGACATAGACATCTATGACAGAGACGCTTGGCGAAATAATAACTGAATATGTTGTTACTCATGCGGATTTCAGCCCCTTGCATAATCTTTTTAGACCGGGGTCAAAGGCGGGCTTTTAGACCGCAAAATTAGCAAAAAATATCACTTTCCCAAAACAATCGGCATACCGCTATTCAGGTTTTTTAATTAAATTTATTAATTTTGTAATAAATTCCCTGATACCAGATGTCGACATTCAGCATATACACTCTCGGATGCGGTTCCGCCAAACCCACGCTGCGCCATCAGCCCTCCTCTACGGTGATAGATCATCGCGGCAATCTGTTCATGGTCGACTGCGGCGAATGCGCCCAGCTCGGTTTCCAGCGGGCGCATCTGAAATATTCACGGCTCGGCCACATTTTTCTTACACATCTTCACGGAGACCATGTGCTCGGACTGCCGGGCCTTATATCCACCCTCGAACTGGGAGGGGCCGGGGGAAGTCTCACCATACATACCTTTGAGGAGGGAAAACGGATACTGACCCAGATAATGGATTTTTTCGGACGCGACCTGTCCTTCGACCTGCGGTTCAATGTCATCAGGCCGGAGGAGGCCGTGATATTCGAGACCCCCTCCCTCACTGTCCGGACCATACCGCTCCGTCACCGGATTCCTACCGTCGGATATGTCTTCGAGGAGAAGCCGCGCCTGCGTCACATACGGCCCGACATGATCGCCTATCATAAGGTTCCCGTGGCTCAGATCCGTGCCGTCAAGGAAGGCACCGACTTCATCAAGCCCGACGGTTCCGTCGTTCCAAACGAAATGCTGACATCGCCGGCCGACAAACCTCTGTCGTATGCCCATATCAGCGACACGATATACATGCCGGAACTGGCGTCAAAGATCGGGCCGGTGGATCTGCTGTTTCATGAAACGACATATCTCGAGTCGCATGCCGCCGACGCCAGGAACCGGTTTCACTCCACTGCAAAGCAGGCTGCGGCCGTTGCCAGGGACGCAGGCGCGGGAGCCTTGCTGACCGGTCATTATTCCAGCCGCTACTCCAAAGATGAAGACTTCCTCCGCGAGGCGAAGGAAGTCTTCCCGGACGTGATTCTAAACCGCGAGAACCTCCGTACTGATCTCGACTGATCACTCCATATCCTTTACCGACAGCTCTGCGCCGGCCGAGTGAGCCACCATCAGCGGAGAGTATTGGGACTGGGCTGTGGCTATGCCGAGCGAATACACTCCCTCACGATCCACATGGCAGTCATAACTTATGACATGAGTACCTTTCGGCAGGAATGGTATGAAGAGATTTGTTGATTCATTCCTCACCTCCATGTACATGCCCACTCCGTCGGAAGATATGTATCCCGACACCTGGCCGTCAGGCTCGAGACAGGCCGAGCGGGCATCGGTCACCGCCACATAGTCCATATCGCGGTCGGAGGTTATACTCAGTGTTACGCGGACACGGTCGCCCACACGCAACTGCGAACTGACGGCCTTCTCACCAGTCTGGCCTCCTTCAATCACATAGACTGCCTTGGCAATGGAAAGCTGAGGCACTTTTTCCGCCTTTACATCGAGGATCGGAGCCACATATTGCGAAATTACGCCGCCCCATGACGGTCCGGAGGATTTCTTCACCACCTCGAGGGTCTTCCCGGAAACCTCCAGCGGATTGAGGTCCACAGTCACGGATCCGGTATATTCAGCAATATGAGGCGCGGTAATCTCCCTGCCGCCGATTCTGAACGAGGGCGCCTCAGAGGGCACGGTCCACTTTGTGCCGGACGAAAGCAACGCCCGGATCACTCCGGCAAGATTGCGCGAATCTCCCCAGTTCTCGGTCTGTCTGGACAACACAAGCCATTGACGCAACTTGTCGATGTCGGTACTGTGCGGACGGATCGCAGAGAAGGCCTCGAGCACGCGTGCCGTGGTAAGGAGGCGGCTGTCACCGTTCCAGCCTGACGGCAGGTTGTCGAACCACATCCCCTTCTCCGGAGTATATGAACCGAACTGATGCAGCGACTCGAGGATAAATCCGGCCAATGCATCGTCACCCTTGCGGCTGAGAAGAATTGCGGCCTTGGCTTTCTCGTCGATAGAGAAAGATTTCCACCCTTCCTTTATTTTCTTCATCGCCGCATTCTCAAGCGCCCCGAAACCGGCACTATTCCCGGCACCGAACGCGCTCTTCACAAACAGATAGTCGAGCATTGCCCGCACACTGAAATATTCCTTTTTTGCCCGCTCCCAGTCCTGTACAAACTCATTGTCGCAGTATGCGAAGGCCTTTTTCGCCATACCGTCGGCCTGACGGGGCAAATAGCCCATCTGCCGGAGGTCGGACAGATATTCGAGTACTCCATAAGTAATGAATTCCGACGATTCCATTCCACGGCACCACCCCCAGCCGCCATCGGCGCGCTGCAGGTCGGAGAGCCGGGAGAGAGCTTTCTTTACGGCGTCGGCACTCCTGACAGTATCGGTATATTGCGTAAGCGAAGCCATCCTCATGGTCTCGGCGGCCGCATCGTTCACCCACGGCGTGTTCCGCAGAGTCACGGTCTTCAGCGCCGCATCCTTCTCCAGATTCGACACAAGCAGAGAGTCTGCGGCGTTTGCCGGCGACGCCATCTCCCTGACGGCAGCTATCAGCCCGGGATATTCGCGGAAGAGGCCGGAAGCGACAGCATTGCCATATAGGGCGCCCGCCGCAGAGAACACACTCGCCGACTCCGGCTCCAAAATAGCCGGCAGGGCCGTGACGCATTCCCAGACGGGATTGTCGCAGTAGCGCAATGTCACCTTGGCCTCCTTATCATATTTCGGAAGCTTCACCATAAACAATCCTTCGCCCGGTCTGAGATAGAACGGAGCGGACTCGACTACCGGAGTGCTCCCGGGAAGTACGGGAACAATCGTCTGCTCGCCATCGCGATAATTTTCCGACGATGCGTAGACCCTTACGGTCAACTCCGAGAAATCTGCCGGCACTTCATAATCCATTGTCACAACCCTTGAACCTTTCGCCTGCAGAATCCCGGGGGCGAAGTCCCGGCTTGCGACCGCGACACCGGTCGCGGGGTTGACAAGCTCGATAAGTCCGGCCACCGGCGCATCGGCATCCGTATTATTGAAAAGCGTGGCGGAAATTCCGACCTTGTCTCCCACCCGCATGAAGCGCGGCGCATTCAGCCGGGCCATCACCTTCTTGGAGGCCACGACATCGAGAATCCTCACCGCGCCCTTCATGTCGGGAGCCCAGCCCGCTATCTGGAACTGCCATGTCCCTATGAAGTTCGGCGCGACATAATCCAACTCGACCACTCCATTCGAATCCGTGTGCATAGAAGGCATAAAGAACGCCAGCGGAGTATCCACATCCCTCGGGAGCGGTTCCTGTACCGCAGGAACTCCAGAGCCGCTATCTCCCGCCTCCCCTGCGGAATCCTCCATTTCGGCACCTCGGGCAAGCTTCCGGGATGTAACATTCACCGACCTCAACATCTCAGACCGTGCGGCACCATAGGCCACATTGGTCACATTGGTCACATTGGCAGGATAGTGCATGTCGTATAGCTCTTTACCGTAGAAATTCCACTCCGGGAACGAGAAGTAGGAATATATGCAACCGGGTCCGGACACCGGAACAAATCCGGTATTCATTCCCCTCCCGGGATTTCTGTAATCAACAGTGCAATACGGATTCCAGTACAGCTGTCCGGCAGGATTCATCTGCCAGGAGAAAGGCGCGATAGCGTTGAGCGCCTTATTGCTCATCACGGCCGCCGCAGCCGCATCGGCAAGAGGACGTCCTCCTGCGGTGAATCTGAATTTCCAGCTCTCGCGTGCCGTCGGATCGATTCTGTCGCGGAACGATTCCGCGACAATCTCCACCTGCTCCTGCTGCACGGCGGGAACCACTGTGACAAGACCGCTCACCCCGCGCAATTCCCGCATACCGAGCAGAGAGATAAAAACTCTTTCATCGTCGGCGGGAGCATCGATTTTTATGGAAGCCATTCCATCGGAAACCTTAATCCACTCCCCGCGGATAGACCGGCGGCTGTCGGAAATCCCGGCATATATATAGCTGTCGGGATAACTCGACCCCACGCTGACCTTCACAGTCGAAACTCCGGAGGGAACAGTTACCATACTTTCAGGAACCCACAGCGGCACGTCGACCGGAGGACGGCTGTCAGATTTTCTGTAAAGAATGAACTCATGAGTGGAATCCATCGATCCGTCAGGGGCCTTGAAGTCCTTATCGAGGGAAAATGTGATTTTATATCCGGACGATGGCAGACTGGCGAGTTCGGGACGGAAAACGGGGCTTTCGAATTCACCGTCCGACACAACGGAGCCGTTCCGCACGTTCTCTATCTTGTAATACACTTTCCTTGTCACCGGACGGTTCATAATGTCGCGAACCCAGACGCTGAACCCCGATTCGGGATAGTCCGACAATTCAAGAGTTTCGGGAATGACAGGAGAAATGGTATATGCTCTGGTCATAGAGAACATCACCGGAGAAGCCGGCTGGGTTTCGCCAGCCTTGTCGGTGACATCCACATCAAGCTGGAACACACCGCGCTCATAACGTGTGCCACGGAGCGATGCAGTGGGGAGGGATATGACGAATATGCCGTCGGGACCGGTAACGGTTTCCGATGCAAACGATGCGCCCTGCGTGTCGCGGCGCCACCACCACGGCTGACGGTACGTGACCCTGTACGCCACCTTTGCGCCGGCCACAGGCATGCCCGCGTATGTAAGGGCCTCTCCGCTTATCCGGACAGTATCGCCAGGCACGCACTCGCCCTCGGTGCCGGATGTCACCACGCGGAACGCCGGCGCCTTGTAATCGGCAACGGTAAATGAGGCGTCACCAAGCCGCTCATTGCCCGATTGCAGCGATACGCTGTATCTTCCGAGCAATCTGTCCCCGGGTATCCGGAACGAACCTTCGGCCCGGCCATAATTGTCCGTAGTAAGCCGTAGCGTATCGAGTGCTTGATAGTTGGCATCGCGAAGTATCGCCGTTATTCCCTTTCCCGGCTCCTGACGCATCTGATGGCCGGTGCGGGAATATACCGCCGCAACAAAACGCACCGTGTCGCCGGGATGGAAAAGGGAGAGGTCTGTCATAACCTGAGCTGCATATATGGTCTTGTCGACATCGTCCCCTGGATTTCCATAACTGTAACTGTCGCCATAAAACAGCTGTCCGTTTTTCTCTATCCTGTACTTTGCGGAGTTAAACGGAATCCTGACGTCTCCGTTATTTCCGGTGGTCAGCACCTTTACCGTCGCTGCCCGGGAATTGCGGCGGTCGGTGAACGTCACCTTCGCTCCAGGCACCGGCTTGAGATTCGAACCTGCCGCCACATGCAGGATGCGCTCCTCTCCCCTGCCGGTCACGAAAGCCGTAAGATCACTCACCAGAATAAGTGAGGCCACGTCATCCTTGACACCGTAGATATCGCGTGGAGATTTCGATGAGGAGGCCACCAACGCATAGCATCCGGGAGTGAGGGCCGGAAAGTCCACTTCAGCCTCACACTCGTCGGGAGCCTGTCCGGCAAGATTGACACGCAAGGATGCGGCAGCGGCGCCCACCGAACGGAGACGTGAATACTTCACGCCCTGGCTGTTGTCCGTAACTGCGCATGGAACGGCAAGAATATAAGGCGCATAGATATTTGTGCCTGACACACTCACCTTTATCGCACGTCCGGAAAGGGACTGCTCTGGGAAATCGAGAGAAATCCGCTTTGACTCAAGGTCGTTTATAACCGAATATACATGGCCGATATTTCTTGCCTGAGGATGTGCCGCGACATATTCCTTGCAGACGGCAAGCTGCCGGCGCCGGATTTCATTGCGGGCATTGATATCGTTCTCCCGGCTTGCCTCATAACCCGGATACGAGACAAGATTATTAGCATAGTCGGCCACGAAACTGCTGCCATAGTCGGTACCTGAGAACATCTCATAGCACTTCCTGATGAACTGCAGCCGATCCTCGCCCGACAGTATTTCAAGTTTAAGGCGACACAGCTCCGACAGCAGAAGTCTGGCGGAGTCATTCTGATGATTCCGTATGGCGCCGTCCAAAGCGTTTGCCCGACATGTAAAAACGGGATCGGCATCCGACTGAACTCCGAAAGGTATCATATCCCCTCCCCCACCGGAGGAGCTTTCGAATTCCGAGAGTATGTCTGCAGCCTGCACCGCCACGAAATCACAGACAGTCATGCCGGCGGCCTCAGCATCTTTTGTTCCGGTCAGCAACGGAGAAATTTCAGCGAGAGGCATCGAGGCCGACGGTCCAGATTCCCTGAGAGCTGTCGACACGAGTTCCACCACTTTGGCGCGGAACATATCGCCGTCCCACTCCAGCACATTTTCCGGCACGTTATCGGCCGGAAGGTGCCGGCGATCATACATGAAGCGGTTTCTGCCATATATATCGCCATAGAGCCTTGCCTCCAGAAGCATGGCAAGCTGACGCCAGGGAGCTCCGGTCCGAGAAGCGAGGTCTGAGAAGAGTTCGAGGCCCTGACGGTAATTTTCGGAAGAAACAAGATCGCGGGCTATTGTAAGCTGTATCGCCGCCCTGAGCGCCTGTTCGCAGTCACCCCCGGCAAGAGCCTTCTCCAGCCGGGGCAATGCATTTTTCTCCACGGTCTCAGGGAACGCGAAGTCCGGTTTTGCGAATGTATTTTCAACTTTCTTTTTCTCCATTGTCTTTGCCGCGGCTCCGACCGCCAACAGCCCGAACAGGGCCATCATAATGATTCTCCACCTCATATCTCTTTCATTTTTTTACTACCCGATACCTCTTACCGGATATTATTTAAAACAAAACTCCCGGGGATTTTCCCCCGGGAGTCCCTCTGCAATCGCGGATTATTTCTTCCGGGAATTCCCGAACCTTCTCTTGTGACGCATCTCGTGCATCTTGTTCCGGAATTTTTCCTCGGCATCCTTCATCTTGTAAACCTGTTTAGATGTAAGGAACTCTGAAAATATAGCGTCATACTTCTTTTCGATTTCCGCATCTTTTTCCTTGGCCTCAGTCATGGTCCGACACGCCTCGGTGTATTCCTGCTCCGAAGGGTTGCCTTCGCGAAGTTTTTTCTCGATTCCTCTTGTCGCTTTGAACAGTTTGCCACGTTCAGCCCACATACGGTCATAAACCTCGAAAAAGCGTTTCTGCTGAGACTCCTGCAACTCTATTTCCTGAGCGATGAATTTCATCTTGAATTCATGCATCTCCCTGCGCATATCCTCGCGTTTCTCCCGGGATTGCGATTTCTGCGAAAACGCGGGCAACGCGAAAATCAAGGCTAAAAGCAAAATGTAAATCTTTCTCATATCAATTCACATCCCTATTTATTTCTATTCCGGCATACTCCGGGGTGAGTGAATAACCGAAATCTTTTTCAAAATCTTCCATGCTGGTATAGCTTTCGCTCAACTCCATCTCCGCCTCCATATCCTCAAGCGCGGAAACCGGGGTATAATAATCCATCACCTCGGACTGCTCCATAATCTGCGCGATATTCTCGGGGGGATTGTCCAGGCTCAGTTGTCCGGCTCCGGACACTCGATGGAATACATTCATCATAAGCCAGATACCGGCGAACATTGCTGCCATGTACGTGTATGGCTTAAGCCGCTGCCACAACGTCATCGGAGCCGGCTTCGGCTCGCACGGAAACTCCGGAAGACTCTCCGTCATCCCCGGAGCAAACGACTCAAAATAACCATCCGGCACCCGCCCGGGATACTTATTGCCGAATTTATCCATTATCCTCTGTTCCTCGTTCATTTCTTTCCGTTATATAATATGCTTATATATATTGACTTCCCTTATATGAATAAGTTTAAAACCACTTTACAATATTTCGGCAATTTTACACCTCCCCCGTTATCTTTCTGATTTACATACGGATATATTATTTCTTGACGCGGCTTCCTGAATAAATTTGGCACACGGTCGCTTTTCTTGAAAAAAATTTTTATTTACCGCGAACTTTTTTTCGGCAACCGATGTTCTATAGGTATAAAAATCGTTTCATGATGTTAGGTTAGTTCGAAAAAAGTATTATGGAAAACACTTGAAAACAGCTGGTTGTGAAACCGGCTGTTTTTGCGTCGTACAGTAATGCCGACAGGAGCACCGAGTCAGTCTCCCTATATTGTCAGATACGGCACATCCGTTGTCACACCAGTCCCGATATCGCAGCAGTCACTTTTTTCATGGCATGATGATACGAAGCCTTCAACGCACCGACACTGGTACCGAGAATTTCAGAAATCTCTTCATATTTGAGTTCATCATAATAGCGCATGTTGAAGACCAGTCTCTGCTTTTCCGGAAGGGATGCGATTGCTTTCTGCAGGGCTTTCTGCAGGTCATCGCCGTCGAAGTATGGATCACTTTCAATTTTTTCAATGATATAATCCTCGTCACCCTCGCCGGCGGTGAGATTACGGCGCTGCCGCTCCTTATTAAGAAAATTTATCGATTCGTTGACGGCAATCTTATAAAGCCACGTCGACAGTCTCGCATCGCCACGAAAACTGTGAAGATTGTTCCACACACGAAGGAAACAGTTCTGCAACAAATCGTTGGCATCCTCATGGCTTCCCACCATCTTGCGTATCTGCCAGTATATGGGTTCGCCGTATAAACGCACCAATGTGTCGAAACCCTGCTTTGCAGTTGCCGGATTCCGAAGGTCCTCAATGAGTTTTGCCTCGTCTATAGGGGCTTTATATGCCATTTAGGTTAGCCGTTATTGTCTTTTTTTCTCCTCAAAGTTAATCAAAAAGATTGAATTAAGCGCGTTTCACGCAGATTATATAACGAATTTTAACTAATCAATCTTTTATACGACATGATTGTTATACTATAAAAAAGATTACGATATTAACACTTATCTATATGAAAAGGAAATCATTACTGCTCGCATTGACGCTCGCCGGAGCCGTGGCAGCCCCGGTTTCCGCACAGTACACAGACATCATCAACGGAATCACCAACACGATGAGACCGGCCATTTCCGGAGCATCTTCCTACAAGGGATATGTCGAGGGAGCATACACTCAGGGGTTCGGGAACTACCGCACCAATTTCGCTACCGTAGCTACCTCACAGGGTTATAAGTTCACTCCGTGGTTCTACATGGGAGCCGGCATCGGCATCGACTTCCTATGGAGCACGGTTGACGCCACATGGGGAGATTCGTGGGGTTCGGCCAATCCGGAAATGTATAAGAAATCCCACACGACTTCGGCGGTGATGATTCCGATATTCACCGATTTCAGATTTATCATGGGAAGTCAGACTTCCGCCTCCCTGTTCGTAAACCTCCGTTTAGGAGCGTCGTTTCTCTGTTCCGACACCTATATCCAGATCAGGGACGGATATCTCACAAGTAAGGAGTACTTCTACTTCCAGCCTACATTCGGTGTACGATTCCCCATCAACATCACCAATCCGAAACAAGCCATCAATGTCGGCGTGCATTACCGTCTGATGACATCCAACTATTGGAGCAGCTGGCAATACAACGCAGCCATCAACGGTCTGGGTCTAAACCTGTCGTTCGAATGGTAGCATACAGGAATCTATGAAAATGGAGCGGGATATCCCGCTCCATTTTCATAGATTAAAGTTTTGTTACTTTTCCCATTAAAAGAATAGTGCCTGTAGAAGTCTCGCGGATTAGATAGATAAAAGGACGGTTGAATTCCAGTTTCAACTCATCATCAATTCCAGTAACCATTCCCGGCATGGTCACTGCCGCCGCTTCCGTGCCGGATTCATCCACACTTACGGTGGCACCGGTCAGTATGCTGCATAAAGTCAAAGGATTGCTGTAAATAGCATTGATTACTCTATTTTTCATAAACGTATTTTCAACATCTACTTATTGGACTCCGAACCGGTGTAAGAGTAATCCGCACGCACGACAGGAAGTCTCGGTTAATTGATGCTTCCGGAACTGTGTCAGAAAGCATGCGCGGGGTACGCGCACTCTGGCCGGCAGACTGGCCTCAGAATTGTGTACTCCGCACATAATTATGGTACTTGTCGTTGTCAGAATCCGGTCACCATTCCCATGAAGAGGATGGTTCCCGTGGAGGTCTCCCTGATTACATAGAGGAACGGTCGGTCGAAGTTCAGCTCCACCACTTCAGATTGATCCGGACCGGGGGATGTCGCCATCCCTATTCCTGTCGCCGCAGCAGCCTCGACGCCTTTCTCGTCAACCTTGATGTTGACCGCCTGAAGAATTCCATTTATTAATGCGTCCTGTCCTTCAACCATGGCATTGAAGCCGCGGATAAAGGCGTCACGGAGTCCAAGACCCTTCATCACTTCGGTCATGTCGCCGTCTGACTCTGTCTCTGTCTGGAATTTAGGGAAGGAGAGAGCAATATAGGCGGGCTGGCCGGAACGCATCAGCTCGGCCAGGGCCTTGAATTCCCCGTACGACACGCTGCGGAGGAATTCCCTGAAACCGGTCTCCTGTGTCGGGAGCAGTGCCGTCAGCTCGAAGTTGCCGCTACCGAACGGCAGCGATATCGCCTCCGCGCGGTCGGTCTTGGCGTAGCCGAACCGCCTGTCGGCATGCATGAACGTAGCTTTCGAGACTGAACCGTCAAGGTTGCGGAAATCACCATCCCGGCTCGCCTCCACGTTGAACTCAGTGGCCCACCTTCCTTTGAAATATGTGGCGTTGATGAGGAATATGTCGGTGTTATTCAACGGCCATTTCAGGAATTCCGGAATCATGCCGCCGGTATAGTTGCCTACCCATCTGTTGATGTTCCTCATACCCTTCTCCCCGTTCGGATCAATGGCAATCTCGTCGGAGGAATAAACATTTCCCAGGACACCGGAGAAGGATTCCGTCACCTTCAGGCCCGGCCTGTGCCATAACGAGTTGGCGAAGCGGCATACGGTGCGTCCGTCGAGCTTCGGAAGTTCCGTCAGCATTATGCGGCAATAGTCGTTCAGCTGTGATATGTCGCACCCGGCGGGGTTGAATCCGAGGAGGCGGAGCACATCGTCGCGCGACTCACCGGAGTCACCGTTGGCCACCATCGCCATAGCGATCGCCATGCTGGCGGGAGACACCGCAGAGTTGCCGTCCGTCAGCTTCATGGCCTCACGGAAGAAATCGAACGAGAACCCGCCGGTCCTGTCGGCCACGGCCCTTGTTCCGGCATCCATCGTGATTGAGCGGTAAGGTGTATCCTGCCAGCTCGGTTCGTCGTACTTGCGCAGCGGCATCCCGTCTTCCGGTCCGTCTGAGGAGCAGCCTGTCGCCATGACCGCCAATGCAGCGGCCATGCACACGTTTAAAATTCTTGTTTTCATAACTCGAGTATTTGATGGTTTATAGGTTACTGATGGGTTCAGGGGGAAGTAGATTTGTTTTAGTAGTCTGTCTGCTTCATCTTGTATGTATTAGGTGATGCCTGTTTATGCGCCGGCAGTTTCGCGCGTGAGAGAGTTCTCAGGAGATTTTACTCTACCGGAATGTCGCCGATGTAGGTTTCGTATTTTTTGGTTAACATACTTGTTTTCAGAAATAAAATTAAAATCTCACAAGTTGATTTTAATCGCTATAGTTGCAACTGACGCCCCAAAGATAATATTTTTTATATAATTTACAAAATTTTTCACATTTTTGTTGCCATTTTGTTACCATTTGTTACCAAAATTGGCGCTTTCATTTCATCCCTACTCTAACAGTCTGTCTATAAATTTTTCCGCAAGTGGAGAGAGGACGGCCATATCGAACATTTCATTAAAAAGACAACTATGAGAATCAGGCGCAATATAGTGGTTGACCGCAACGGCTTCATTCTCGCCAGAACAATCGGCAATGCCGGAAAGCATGATTCCAGGCTTGCCTGCCCACTCTGCAGACAGACATCTTTCTTTTGGCCGACATTTAAGAAAATTCATGTGGACAGAGGGTATAGCGGAGAGATTGCGGATCAGGTAAAGTCCGATTTTATGATGGAACTTGAGGCCGGCAACACTCCCAATGGGGCCAAAGGTTTTACCACAAGCCTCTGAGATGGGTGGTGGAAAGGACATTCTCCTGATAAATCATGTCTAATGTTTAACTAATGTAAAAAGTAAACATACTCTTAACTGGCCAGTTGTGAGCAAGGAAGTAAAAAAATGAAATGAACGCACCAATTTTGGTAATAAAAAGTGTGAAAAATTTTGTAAATTATATAAAAAATATTATTTTTTTGGGGGGGCGTCAGTTGTAACTATAGCGATTAAAATCAACTTGTGCGATTTTAATTTATTTCTGAAAATAAGTATGTTAACCAAAAAAAATGCGAAACAAATGAAAAAACTTTTACTACTGAGTTGCATCGTTGCTGTATGCGCGACATTTACGGCATGCGATTCTGAATCAGACATAGAAAAGAAGCCAGGAAGCTCGGTTCTGGCTCAAAAGACATATCCCGAACCTTCCGGAGAATATAACTCATGGACAGAAATCAGTCTTGATGCAGAGTCGGCTGCTTCAGCGGTGAATGCAAATAAATTTGCATTCAATATCTTCAGGACCGCCACCATTTCTTCTTCCGGCGACGATAATATGGCGATATCGCCATTAAGCATCCTCACCTCCCTTTCCATGCTTGCCAATGGAGACGACGGAGAGTCGAGAGACGATGTACTGGGGCTGCTTGGATACGATGGAGGGAGTGACAACCTTTCAAAATTAAACAGATTCGCGGGCATAATGCTTTCAGAGTTGCCGAAAGTGGATGGACGCACCATGTGCCGGTTTACCAATTCTATATGGCATAGTCCCGGATTGAAACTGCATGCAGGTTTCCGTGATGTCCTTACCAAGACATACGACTCCGAAGACATCCCGATCAGCCCGGCAGGAATTTCGGGAATGGATTCCATCAATAAATGGGTCAGCAGATATACCGAAGGAAACATCCGGCAGTTCATGAAAAAACCGGCAGAAAATGATATGGCTGTTGTAAATGCTGTGCATTTCTATAGCAAATGGACTACAAAATTCAATAAGGAAAAAACGAGAGAGCAGGATTTCCGCAATATCGACAATTCCATCTCGACAGTGCCTACAATGCACGGGAAATATCCAAGAACAAGCTATGTCGACAACGGAGAAATGGAAATGGTGTCCATGAGTCTTGGAAATTCCAATTTCCAGATGCTGGACATCCTTCCTGACATAGACAGAGATTTTAATGAATTCGTGAAATCATTCTCATTTTCCAAGTTCAACAATGCTCTGAACAATATGGAAACCAAGACCGTTGAACTGGCATTTCCAAAATTCATGTCGAAAGGAGAGATGAATCTGCTGGAAATCCTCAAATCATCAGGTCTTGATAAGGCGGCCTACAATGGATTCAATTCGATGACAGACAGTAAAACCGTATTTAATATTACAGGAATGTTACATGCTGTGAATGTCACAGTTGATGAGGATGGTGTAGTTGCTTCAGCCGCCACCAGTACATCATTCGGAACATCTGCCGGCGATATCAGCGATCCAATTACCATGACATTCAATCGCCCGTTCATATACCTGATCCGCGAGACTTCCACCGGAACAATCCTTTTCATTGGAAAAGTAACGAAACTCTGAAGGAACACAGATAGCTAAAAACAGCGGAGGCGCGGAATATTCCGCGCCTCCGCTGTTTTTCAACTCATCCTCCCACTGTTGAGGTTCAGTCATGGCAATCATTACTCTCCGCGGTTCTCTTTGTTGAAGATATGCCGCAGACGTGAGAAAATCCTCTGGGTGGTGGCTTGCGTAGGCATGACATTGGGAGCGTCCTTCAGGCTCTCAATCGCGGCCTTTTCTGAATCGCTCAATGTCTCCGGCACATATACCATGACATTTACAAGCAGATCTCCCTTAGCGCCGCCGTTCATGGCCGGCAGTCCCTTGCCGCGGAGTCTGAGCACCTTTCCCGGCTGCGTACCGGCCGCTATCCTGAGACGCGCACGGCCCTCAACGGTGGGGACCTCAGCCGAGCCTCCGAGCGCAGCCGTGGGGAAATCAAGCATCAGATTATAGATCAGATCATTGCCGTCGCGGATAAGCTCCGGATGCTTCTCCTCCTGGATTTTGATGAGCAGGTCGCCGTTTACACCGCCGTTACGGGGCGCGTTGCCCTGTCCGCGGAGAGTGAGCACCATGTCATTCTCCACGCCGGCCGGTATATGGAAGCTTACAATCTCTTCCTTGCGCTCCACACCCTGACCCTGGCAATAGCTGCATCGCTCCGTAATCACTTTCCCCTCGCCGTTACACTCGGGGCATACCGACTGACTCTGCATCGCTCCCATGAAGGTGTGCTGGGTGGTTGTGACATAACCGCTGCCATTACAGCGGGGACACGTATGGAAGGCGGTCCCGTCTTTCGCACCGGTGCCTTTGCAGTGGGGGCATGCCACAAGTCTGGGAATCTTGAGCTTCTTTTCGACCCCGTTCATTATATCCTTGAGCGTCACCTTCACGGTGATGCGGAGATCGGTGCCTCTGTTGACCCGCTTACGCGGTCCGCCGGTGGCTCCTCCGAAACCGCCGAAGCCGCCGTAACCTTCACGACCGCCGAAGATGTCGCCGAATGCCGCGAAAATATCTTCCATCGACATTCCGCCACCGAAACCACCGCCAAAGCCTCCGGCGCCGCCGCCGAATCCCTGAGGACCCATCGAATGGCCGAACTGGTCGTACTTCGCGCGTTTCTGCGCGTCGCTGAGGACATCGTACGCCTCGGCCGCCTCCTTGAATTTCTCCTCGGCTTCCTTGTCGCCGGGATTCTTGTCGGGATGGTACTGGATGGCCTTCTTGCGATAGGCCTTCTTTATTTCATCGGGAGTGGCGTTTTTGGCGACACCAAGCACCTCATAGTAATCTCGTTTTTCTGCCATAGTCGGTGTGAATTACTGGCCTACAACCACTTTCGCATGGCGAAGCACTTTATCATTGATTGTATAGCCCTTCTCCACCGTGTCGAGGATCTTTCCTTTCAGGGACTCATCAGGAACCGGCACGGCGGATATTGCTTCATGGCGGTCGGCGTCGAAGTCGCGATCCTCAGGATCCATCTCCCTGACACCGTTCTGCTCCATGTATTTCTTAAGTTTCTTATATATGAGTTCCATTCCTTCGCGGACAGCTCCCGCATCGCTGACGCCTTCGGTAGCCTTAAGCGCCCGCTCGAAATCGTCGACAATCGGCAACAGCCCCTTGAACGCGGACTCGGCAGCATTCTTTATCAGTTCCGATTTCTCTCTGAGCGTACGTTTGCGGAAATTGTCAAACTCAGCCATAAGGAACATATACTCCTTCTTCTCTTTTTCGAGCTGCGACCTGAGTTCCTCCACCTCATTCCGGGCATTATCCTCTTCCGACGACAGATCGACGTCCTCCGCCGTCACTTCATCTGTTTCAGACGCGTCGGCAGATGTGACCTCCTGAGATTCGGCCACTTCTTCGGGAATTTCTTCTTTTTCCTTCATCTTGTCTCTCTTTTCTTCCATATCATCTCCTTCCGGGGACACATCACGACCTCCCCAAAAACGATTTTTATTTTTATTCTTACCCATAAGGCTGTGTGTTTTTACAGCAAATTTCTTGCCAACATTTGTTAAATTCGATGATTGATGATAAAAATATCCGTCAATATTCTACAATGCCTACAGCATTAACAAATATGCGGCCTGTATGGTTGGATTTTCAACAATAGTGTCCGCGACACCGGCGGCAGTCTCCCTGTCCGAAAAAATTCCATACACCACACTGCCGCTTCCGGAAAGCGAAGCATACAGCGCTCCACCGGCATACAGCTCCTCCCTGATTTGACGCAATCCGGGATAGCGCGGGAACAAGGACTGCTCGAAATCGTTGACGGCCAGGTCACGCCATTCCTGCAGAGGCAGTCCGGCAAGCTTTCTCAGGTCGAAACCATGCTCACGCGGCACCACGCCGGCAAAGGCCTCTCCGGTAGAGATGTGAAGATCCGGCTTAACGGCCAACAGCCACATCCCCGAGAGATCCAGCGGGACCTCTTCGAGTTCCTCCCCTATTCCCTCGGCATACATCGGCCGGTTATAGGCAAAGAACGGACAGTCGGCACCGAGTGTCAGCAGCGCCGAAGCTATCACGTCACGATTCTCCCGGACCCATACATCGCCACGGTCAGCACGGGCAAGCGCGGTGAACGTAAACGCCGCATCGGCGCTCCCCCCTCCCATTCCGGCACCGTCGGGCAGATGTTTCTCAAGATAAATCCGGGCAGAAAACCCCGGACCGGCAAATCGGGACATGTACAGTTCAGCTGCCCGCATAACAAGATTTTTCTCAGGAGGACAGTCCAGCGCACGGCCTCCGAAGGATACCTCAAGGCAGGGCCGATCCTTGCCTGAGGGCGAAGTAACCTCGAGAATGTCGCAGAACCGCACCGGGTTGGCGGGAGTACCGGCATACAGGCCCACAGGATAAAACAGAGTGCGCAGATTGTGATAGCCATCGGGACGACGCCCCGCAATCTGCAACCCTATATTGATTTTGGCGTTTACAAAATGTATCATACAGTAGGATTTCTGGAAATATCGCAGAGCAGCCGGGAACTATTTCAGCCGGAACCACCGGTATCCATAGATCTGGCCGGCATATTTCTTCACGTATCTTGAGAGCGGCATCTCCTCAAGTACCACCTTACCCTCTTCGGGAGATGCGTGAAGAAGATGGAATCCATCCTCTTTTTGTATGACGAAACCCACGGCAAGCCAGTCGAATTCAGGATTGTTTCCGAGCAGCATCACAATATCGCCGTCCGCCATCTCGGACTCCACATCCTTCCATTCGAAACTCTGCCGCTTCATATAAGGAATCTTGTGGCTTCTGAATCCCATCTCTATCATCTTCTGCCGGTCTAACGCCGCGGAATCGGCGAGAGCGGGGAATTCCGAACGGTGGCGCGTCAGATAATCAAGCGACTTTGTCTTGAAAAGAGGGGAAAAGCTCTCCGTAAGTTCCACGACATTCCCGCGCCCCCTGTTGTCGACGGCCCAATCGGCTCCGTACGCCATAATGGAGGGAAAACCGCTTTCTTCGCCGCGCCGACACGACAACGAGACCAGTGCCTCCTCTATGTCCCGGATCCGGGCCACACCGGGCCTGACAGCTGTTTTCGAAAGGGCTCCCACTGTGTTGACAAAACTCATCTCGTCGAAAGCATCCAGACGCAACTGCAGCATCCCGGCAGAATCGGTTCTCATAGCGCTTTCGTAGGGGATCCCCTCGAAAAGCATGGCGATATCTCCAGCCACGGCGGAGGGGTACGAGCCCGGAGCTGCAAACCGTCTGACTGTCTCCATAGCGGAGGCCGTATCGGAAGGACAATGCACCCTCACGGCCTCCCCCTCCCCATAGCATGAGGCGGCCATGATTACCGCCATAATCAATTTTTTTAAAGTATCCGTCATTATTTATTAAGTGTCCGGCCCGGTATATGCCGGGCCGGTTTTAATCGCTATTCCATTATTTTTATTCCATCAGTTCGAAATTCCACTCCTGTCCCTTGCGGATGGCAGGAATTCCCTCTTTCATCCATTTCGGCATCGGGTCTCCCTTGAGATAGTGGTCGAAGAACTGCTGGAACCGCTTTGTGATATCCTTACGGTTCTTGCGGGCACGGATATTGTGGGCCTCGCCATTGTATTGCAGCATCCACACCGGACGCTGCAGTCTGCGCAAAGCCATGAACATCTCTATTCCCTGGTACCATGGCACGGCGCCATCCTCGTCATTGTGCATGATGAGCAGAGGAGTATGCACTCTGTCGGCATGGAAGACGGGGGAAGACTGGATGTACATCTCCGGCCGCTCCCACAGAGTTCCGCCGATTCGGCTCTGGCCCACCTCATACTGGGCCTGGCGGGAGTCGCCGGTTCCCCAGCGGATTCCACCGTAGGCCGATGTCATGTTGGCCACCGGCGCGCCGCTTCCGGCACATGCGAACATATCGGTGCGCGTTACGAGATAAGCGGTCTGATAGCCGCCCCAGCTCTGTCCGTCTATGCCGATACGGTCCTTGTCGATCCAGGGATATCGGCGGCACATCTCCTCGGCTCCCGAACATACATAATTGTAGGCATCTTCGCCGGGCCGTCCGGAAGTGTAATGGATATCGGGTACGAACACCACATACCCCCGGCTCACATAGAAAGGATAGTTCACCCAGCTCCAGGAGGGTTCCATGGTGTAATGCACATAGAGGTCCTCCGAACCTGTCTCATAAAACACGCAGAGCATGGGATACGTCTTATTCGGATCGATATTCTCGGGAACATATAGCACGCCCTCGGAAGGAGAACCGTCGTAGGCGTACCACCGCTCAAGCCGGGCAGTGCCCCAGGAATATTCACTCATCTGCGGATTTGCGTCCGACAGACGACGGGCCTGCGCGAATTTCGTACCTCGGCTGAGCCATATATCCGGAGATGTGTTGAAATTGGCGCGCTGCCAGGTGAACACATCCGCATCGGCGGCCTTGCGTATCTGCGAGAAATTATATTTGTCGAGCACCTCCACGGCCGGAGCTTTAGGTTTGCCGTAACGCATGGTGGCAAGTCCGCGATACTTGTCCTTATAGTCGAACACCGAAAGGAGCATCAGGTCGCCGTCGCTGAGGAAGCGGTGCTTCTCCGGATCGGTATTGGTGTATTCAAAACGGACGTTTCTTCTGCGGCCCTCGCCGTCGGTGAGACATACCGGGTCCGCCTCGCCCTTGGGATCGAGACTCCAGATGTCGTGCCGGTCATAGACCAGCACCCTCTCGTCGTTGCGGCTCCATCCCGCTATGCCGCGGGGCTGCGAGGGACAGGGATGCCGGTCGTCGAGATCCCACAGCGGATACGGCACTTTGCCGCTTATCTCGCGCGTCACTCCCCGCTCTATGTCGTAGACATGATAATTCCGGTCCTCGAACCATATCACATAGCGGTCGCATGGAGAGAGTTCATAACCGAGTTCTCCCTGAAATTCTCCGGCGTCACGCTTCTCTCCTGTCATGACATTGACCACGTGCATCGGCGTGGGGTAGAAATAATCCCACTGATAAGCCACCGCCGCAAATCCGGGATCCACCACAAGAGCCCAGTCTCCGTCCCAGCGGTCGGGAGTCTCGACCCGCGCCAGAGGCGAATCCGTGACGAGCACCGAATTCCGGGTGGCGATGTCCACCACTACCGGATAGTTGTTCTTCTGCTGCTCCTTGAGTGTGCTGAGATCCTTCGGAGGAGTCATGGCACGGTCCCATACCCAGATATCAAGCTTGCCTTTCTCGAAGTCCACTATCGTGGTGTCGTCGGGAGCGATCACCGGCGCCACGCCGCCGATAAGGCGCTTGCCGTTATGCGAAAATCTTAGAGCGGTATACTGGTTGGGTCTGAGCGGATTGCCGGCCGCATCCTTTTTGTCGATATCGATACGGGACGGGGTCTTCATCTCATGGCGCAGATCGCTGAGAAAGACTTCGGCACGGCGTGTGCCGGTCTTTATGGAATCCTCTGAGGCGGTATATGCCAGCATGGTGCCGTTGTCGTCAAGAGCGGGCATTCCGTAGAAAGCCTTGTCCCGGTCCACTATCGTATACGATGTGTCCGGGAGCAACATCACTCCCACGCTGTTGGTGGCAAGAGAATCTTTCTCTGGCTTCTTTACGGTAAGGGCAAGTCTCGCACCGTTTCTGGAAAAACAGAAATGGTCCACCCAGTTGGTGACTTTACGTGTCCCGCTGACGAGGTCCATGGTCACCAGCGGCCGGCCGCACTCTTTATCGGAAAGGAGTTTCGGCGCCACCAGCGTGGTGTCGCAGCTTTTCCACGCCACCCAGTCGCCGCCTTCCTCTCCCAGCTTATAGTCGAGTACGTCTCCGTATTTCGTAATCTTCATTGAAGCCAGATTGACAATGGCGAGTGAATCCTGCGGCATTTCATGATCCTTCTTCTTGGCAATCTTTGCCTTCCTGGTATCGGCGAACGGAGCTTTGATCTGGACTACCGCCCAACGGCTGTCGGCAGTAAATCCGGGATTGTATCCGCGACCTATCTCCATCCGTTTTCCGCTTTTGGTGTTATAAAGCACCAGCGTTCCGTCGCCCTCCTGAGGGTTAACCGAGTAGGCGCTCCATTCTCCGTTGCGAGATATGGAATGATTCCTCACAGACTTCCACGCATCGAAGTCATCATGGCCGAGAGCCTTTTTCTGAGCGGCATCCGTGTCGGTGGCGGCAAATATCCCGGCAGTTATGCCCAACACGGCGAGAAATTTCTCTATTCTCATTGTCAGACTTTGTTTAGAATGTGACCCATACGGTTCTTTTTCGTCTCCATATACCTTTCGTTGTAAGGATTCGGAGTGATCTCAAGGGGAACTATTTCGCTGATGTTCAACCCATATCCTTCAAGTCCGATACGCTTCACAGGATTGTTGGTCATCAGGCGCATGTTCTTTATGCCGAGAGCATGGAGTATATTCGCCCCCACGCCGTAGTCGCGCTCATCGGCCTTGTGACCGAGGTGAAGATTGGCATCGACCGTATCAAGGCCATTTTCCTGCAGCTTGTAGGCTTTGATCTTGTCCATCAGTCCTATGCCGCGTCCTTCCTGACTGAGATAAACCACGGCGCCTCTTCCCTCGCGCTCTATCATCTTCATCGCGAGATGAAGCTGTTCGCCGCATTCGCACCGCTGCGAGCCGAATATGTCGCCGGTCATGCACGACGAATGAACCCGGACAAGCACCGGATCCTCTCCAGCCACATCACCCTTGATAAGAGCGATATGCTCCAGATTGTTGTCTTTCTGGCGGAAAGGGATAAGCCTGAAATGGCCGTATATGGTCGGCATGTCCACCTCCTCGCCTATTTCCACAAGCGAGTCATGGTTCAGCCGGAAAGCGATGAGGTCGCGTATGCTTATAAGCTTGAGGCCCCATTCGTCGGCGCGGCGGCGCAATTCGGGAAGTCTTGCCATGGAGCCGTCATCGCTCATTATTTCCATAAGTGCGGCGACAGGCTGAAGACCGGCAAGCCGCGCAAGATCCACAGCGGCCTCGGTGTGGCCCGCGCGCTGAAGTACTCCGCGGTCCTGGGCGTAAAGCGGGTTGATATGGCCTGGACGTCCGAATGTCTCCGGAGTCGAGGCAGGGTCCGCCAAAGCGCGTATTGTTGCCGCACGGTCCTGGATCGAAACTCCGGTGGAGCATCCTTCAAGTTTGTCGACAGTAACGGTAAACGGCGTACCCAGCACCGAAGTGTTGTCATCCACCTGCTTCGTAAGCCCGAGACGGGCGCAACGGTCCAGCGTGACAGGGGCGCAGAGAACGCCGCGCGCATTCTTCAGCATAAAATTCACATCCTCCGGAGTGATCTTTTCAGCCGCTATGATGAGGTCTCCCTCGTTTTCACGATCCTCGTCATCCACCACAACGAGAAATTTTCCGTTCCGGAAATCCTCGAGTGCATCCTCCACCCTGTCGAGTTTTATATTATCTTCCATTATTTCTGTTATTCTATGTATTGATCTTGTTATTTGCCATCTCCCCTACTCTGCCGCATCCCCGCCAACTCTGAAGATAGAGAAATTGACACTGCCATATACTCTCTGCTGCATGAAGCCCGGCAGTCTGCTGAAATCATGGTTCCGGTTATGCTCCACCACCACCAGCGTACCCTCGCGCACCGCCCCGGAATTAAGGATAAGTTCCGGAATCCCGGCAAATCGGGAATGATTGTACGGAGGGTCGGCAAACACTATGTCGAAAGAGCGGTCGCAGCGCTCGAGATATCGGAACACATCCCCCTTTACAAGCCGAAGAGCAGTGTCTCCGAGCTTCTCTTTCACGGACCGGATAAATCCAGCCTGGGTGCGGGCCTCCTCCACAGCCGTGACTTCGGAGCATCCGCGCGACACGAATTCCCAGCTTATCGCCCCGGTACCGGCAAAGAGATCCAGTACCCTTTTTCCCGCGAGATCCTCGATATTCTCCATTACGTTGAATATGTTCTCACGGGCGAAATCGGTAGTGGGACGAGCGGTGATGTTATGCGGAACATCAAACCGCCTTTTGCCATATTTTCCTCTGATTATCCTCATTCTATGTTATTATCGATAATTCCGCAATGACCGTCACTTCCGCAAAAGCAACGCTGCCGCCAGAGGCATATCGGTTCCGGCTACGGACGGGAGCAGGGTCAGCATGACGAAGGCTATGTCTTTACGGAGATCTTTCATAAGCGAAGTCTTGACCTCACGCAAACCGGAAAGAGACACCTGAGTGGCGGCAGGATCAAGTCCATGGATTTCCATCAGATTCATCAGATGATATTTTATATCGGACTGGCTGTTCCACCGACGTGAGACTCCGGCAAGGAACCTGTCTCCGTCAAAGGCCACGAAGTCCACACAATATCGCCTGATATCGATGTAGACCCTCGGCATGTCGGCAGCCCGCTCGCGGAATCCAGCCATGGTTATCGACAGGTGACTGCTGCATCTTGCTCCGGGGAAAGTTCTCCGCAGGAATGCCTGGAGACCGGGCACAAGCATATAGAGGCAATCGACACCGTCAATCTCGTCGACCATCACATCCTCGTCGGCCGCCGGATAAACGCTTCGGAATATCCCGGCACCTCCGTCATCCTCCCGGTCCACGACGTGAGAGGGAACCCACATCAGAGAGGGGGTGACAATTGCTATATCGGCCGAGAAATCGTCAAGCAACTGCGGATTGTCGTAGACCGTGCTCTCTATCTTCTGAAGCAGATCGGTCTGGCCTGCATCCCATTGCTCGCTCAGCAATGTCACAATCTCCTCCGACGGATCCTCGACATTTTTAAGATACGCGCACATGCCTTCGGCCGACATGACGCATATAAGACGCCAGTCGGCCGGATCTCCGGCGGGCACACCCCTCCTAATTGCAGTCTCTTTTTCCATGCATTACTTTGCAATCGGTTTTTCAGACTACAAAAATAACGATTTCTTTTCAGATTGCCAATTTCCTATTCATGCATTTCTCCGACAAGCGACACTTCCATAAGACGTTTCACTTCCTCGACAGGATAGTTCTGTCCGAAAAGAAACATCAGCTTTGTGATGGCAGCTTCCGAAGTGAGGTCATGTCCGGAGATTACTCCCGCCTTATAAAGCGCGCTCCCCGTCTCGTACCGGTGGGGAAGTACTTTGCCGTTGCCGCACTGGGTCACGTTGACTATGACCAGACCACGGTCGCAGGCCTCCCTGATGGCATCGATAAACCATCCGTCGGTGGGAGCGTTGCCGGCTCCGTAAGTTTTCAGTACCACTCCGCGCAAATCCGGAGCGTGCAGCACATGACGCAGCACACTTTCGGTAATACCGGGGAAAATGCTGAGATACATCACGTGCGGGTCAAGCCCCCGATGTACTATGAGAGGGGCGGCGTCCTTCACGCGCCAAAGTATATCGCGACGGTAGCAGATTCCGAGACCGATCTTTGCAAGCCTCGGGAAGTTGCTGCTTTTGAACGCATTGAAGTTATCGGCACTGTATTTTGTGGACCGGTTGCCGCGCCACAGATAATTTTCGAAAAGAATAGCGACTTCCTGAACCGTAGGGGTTCCGTCCTCCTCTCTCGACGCCGCCACCTGAAGCGACGTGATCAGATTCTCCTCTCCGTCGGTACGCACCTCGCCGATAGGCAACTGGCTGCCGGTTATCACTACCGGCTTGCGGAGATTCTCGAGCATGAAGCTCAGGGCGGATGCCGTGTAAGCCATTGTGTCGGTGCCATGCAGTACCACAAAACCGTCGTAGTCGTCGTAGTGCTTCTCTATGACAGAGGCTATGTCCACCCAGTGGCCGGGATTCATCGAGGAGGAGTCGAGCGGCTTTTCAAACTGATAGTTGTCTATGTCGAAATCAAGACGTTTCAGCTTGGGCACGTTGTCCACCAAATGCTCGAAGTCGAACGGTTCGAGACTCCCGGTGGCGGGATTCTCAATCATGCCGATGGTGCCCCCAGTGTAGATAATCAGCAGATGCGGACACCCCTCGGTCTTTACGTCTGTTGTTGGGCGCATTTGGAAAATGTGTTGTTTGGTAGCTTTACTATGGTCTGAGCGCATAGTATGATTTAAGGTATTACGGTGTCGGATACAGGCATAAGTCCCATACCCATATTTTTTTGCAAATATAATGAATTTTTCCCGGTTAAGTCGCTTATATGTAGAAAATTTTACGGAATGCACACTTTTTTACACCTCCCGCCTATACTTCTTATAAATATTCCGTGTGACGGTTTAGCGACCGGGCGCCCCAGCATGTCGAAATATTCAGCCACACCTTCGTCTTCTTCAATGACTTCCATTCCGGAAACATCCTGTCCGTACATTCTGAAGTTACGGATTCCCCATCCTGCCTCTTTACCGGAAATGCGGAAGAAGCGGAAACCGATCTCAACTTTTTCGCCATCAAATCCAGACAAGTCCACTTCATTCCTGGCAAAGCGGCTCCACCCCCCGGCTGACGGGGGCGCGGGATATACATCAAGCTGAAGGTCGTGCCACGATCCGCCTCCGGCTCGTGTCACAAGCTGCGCCCATCCGGGCTGTACCTCGGGATATTCGCCAAAGAACGCCTGCTCGAACAACAGTTTTGTTCCGCGTCTGCAGTTTAGATCGAACGACTTGTAGAGCAGAGTGCGGACCTCCGCTGTTTCCGCGTCCGCTCCCGCCTCGGCCATACCGTCCACACGATTGACTTTCCAACCGGTTGAGAATCCGGTTTCATTCTCTACGCTCCATCCGGCCAGACTTTCGGCAAAACTGTTTTCGCAGATCAGATCATCCTCTTTCCACGATGGATCCTCCCCGGGCACATAAGGGATCTCGTCACTGACGATCACGCTGATGATTCTCATCTCGCCGTATGCGGCCAATGCCTTCATCCGCAATTCACCTGCTGAGGTGAGTTCATACTTGCACGCCGCTTTGTTCAGTATGCCTGTCCATCCCCCTTCGGTCATCGCGGGCACTATATACATCCCTCCGTTATAATCATCAAAAACAACGAGGATGCTTTTCATCTCCATCTCTTCCGATACTATCGTGAAGGATGTTTCGTCGGGAACTCTCCAGGCCGAAGAGGCATATTGTGGAGAAGTCAGCGGTATGCCTCCACCTTCGTTGGAAGTACTTAATATAAATTGTCTGCCTCCCTTAGTTACAATAGAGCTGTATCCTGTTACATCTCCATGCCAGATGCCGCGGTCATTTATGTCGAAGACTGTAAATTCTTCGGCATAGATATGCGATATGACGGCCAGGATGATCGTTGCCACGGCAATGAGTCTGTTCATACGCTGGATACGAGAGTGCTGTCAGACAATAAATTTATATTCTTTCCCACTTGTTCTAACCTTGAAAAAATCAGGGGTCACGGCCTATAACAGGTCGCGACCCCCTTTTTGTTTTCTCAGTTATAAGCTTTTTACTTAACGAGAACTTTCTGCGTCTTATTGCCCTGGACGCGGATGAAGATACCGTTCTCGGGGTTATTGACGCGTGCGCCCTGGAGATTAAAGAAATAAACGGGGCTGTTTTCAGAATCGATGCCGTCAACACCACTGTTGTCGCTCACTCCGGTAAGCCTGAAGTTCTTCAGCTCCCATGCCATTGCGGTAGCGTCGGTATTGACATAGTTGAAGCCTATTTCAATCTTGGTGCCGTCATACTCACTGAGGTCAAATTCGTTTACCACGAATTTTGTCCAGTTGCCCTTCTCGGGAGCTGCAGGATAGTTGGTCATCACCAGAGGATACCATTCGCCTCCGGCCTCGCGGACCTTGAGAACGAACTTCTCGTCCTGAGCCTGGGGCGCCACAAATCCGAACGCCTGTTCGAACGAGAGGGCGCAACCGGTGCGTCCGGTGAGATCGAATTCGCGGGAGAGCATGCTGTTTACAGCATAGTTCTTCTCGTCCTTATAAGAACTTGCAACGAGGCATTTCTGTGTTTTGTTGATGTACCAGGGATTGTCTGCCACGCTACCCTCGTTGGTGTTTTTCCATCCCTCAAAGTCTGCTTCGAAGGTATTGCCGTAAACCAGATTGGGGTCGGTTACAGGAGGATCGACTTCACCGCCATCGGTGTAAAGCTTGAAGTTCTTGAGCTCCCATGCCTTGGAAGAGGTGCCGTCAGTGGTGTAGTGGAACCCGATCTCGATCTTCTTGCCGTCGTATGCCGCGAGGTTGAAAGTATTTGCCGCGAAATCTGACCAGTTCTTCTCGGGCTTCTCGGGGAATGATGTGAAATCAAGCTGAGTCCAGCTTCCGCCGTTCTCACGCACTGCGAGCACGAAGCTGCTCTCCTGACTGGTGGGGAAGTAGAAACCAAAAGCCTGCTCCACGTCGAGCTTTACGCCGGTCTTGCCGGCAAGGTCAAATTCACGGGAAATCCAGGTGTCGGCGGGACGGTTGGAACCATTCTCGCTGTCGTAAGAGTTGGCAACGAGGCAGCCTATAGTCTCGTTGACATACCAGGAGTCATAACTTTCAGTCTTTGTGATGGTCCAGTCGGAGATACCGTCCTTCTTATTGAACGCGTTCTGGTAGATTACGCCTCCGGAAGGGGGAGTAACGGGATCGTCAACGCTTTCCGAATCGGAGACAACCACTTTTGTGATGCGCACCTGATTCTGATCGGCAGTAGCGGTCAGGGTCTTGGAGCCGGCGCATTTCAGCGTGTACACGAAGTTATCAAGGGTGCCGGTCCAACCTTCGCTCAGCTTGCATTCTGCAGAATATCCTTTGCCGGTATTGTCAACATAATTGTCGTAAGTGATTACGATGGTCTTCATGTCGAAACTCTCGCTCTGGATGGTAAAGGATGAATTCTTGTACACTCTCCATGCATATTGCTCGGTACCCGGATTGCGAAGCGCGGTTGTTGAAGAACCTTTGTCGGTAGAGATTACAAATTTATTACCGTCAACTGTAACGGTTGTTGCAAAACCTGTACCCTGAGCTGTCCAATCCCCTTTCATACTGGAGGAATCGAACACTGTATAGCTTGCCGCGGTCATGGATGCCGCAGCAAATGCCATAGCTGCCAATGTGAGTAATCCTTTTTTCATAATTGATTATTTAAATTTTATGTGAGTCTTTTCAAAATACTATTGCCCTGAGTTGCTCTGCTTTTGCAGAAAGGAGGGCATAAGCCGAATGGAGCCTAACTTTGTCCTTCCATAAAAGCGTTCATACATCTCATTTCACAGACAATACAAAATTACACATAATTTTTCATTAATACAAAAAAAGGACCTGCTAAAGCAGATCCTTCATGTTAAATTATGGTTACCGGAAGGCCGGTATACAGTTTGCCGGAGTTTAGGCTTGCAAATACCTGGGGCTTATTTCACCGAAACTTTACGGCTCGCTCCATTCTTCACCTCGATGAAGATTCCATTTTCCGGATTCTCCACACGTACTCCCTGGAGATTGAAATAAGTGGCGGCAACGTCGCACACCTCTATTTCAGCCACGCCGCTCTGATTGTTCTTCACAACCTTGACAGGATTCAGCTGCAGCTCCGCGGGACCCTCGGAACCCTTTTTCAGATAACGTCCCACGAAACCGGTCACATCCATCGATTCTCCGGGTTCCACTGTCACCACGTCATAGAATTTGTCATTTGTAAAGTAGTTATACATTGCCACTGTAGTTGTGCCATCGGTAATGGAGTATGCTCCGTTATCATTGTTTACAGTCACATTCTTGACAATCACATAGTCAAGCAACATGTCAAAACTGATGTCGGAGATGCCGACTTCTTTCGGCTCAGGTTCCTCACCTCCGGTGGTGATGTCTCCAAGAACTGGATTTGAAATCTGCGGATTGCCGTTGTAGAAGCTGAATGTACCGGTTATCTCACTGATAACATCACCTGCATGGATTTTATCCTTATACTGGTCTTTTGTGTCATAAACCAGCATACATTTATCCTCGTACATCACATAGATGTATCGGCCATTCTCGTATGCCACTGTCACGGGCACATCCATGTTTACGAGAGAAATTCCGAGAGAGGCCACATCCTCCTCAGTGAGAGTCAACAGACTTGCGAACTCATTGATTACAAAAGGCACCTCCGGATTGAACGAGGCCACATTGCTTGCATTCTCGCCTACGTATGCAACCGCCTTGATCTTGCAACCGGGAGTAACAGGCACGGGAGACTCGTACAATTCACCGTTTGACTTATCAGGGATTCCAGGCTCACTTCCATCCTCGGTAATGGTGTAGTAAACAGAAGCGTCTTCCGCGGCGCAGGACATCTCGACAACATAGCGCGCACCCAAGCGGTCGGATATCTTCACAAGGTCGAAAGCAGGAGCCGGAACGAAGTCCGGATTTACAGGTGCATCTCCATCCTTCAGCACATACAGAGCAATCGGTTTTTGAGCAGTCGCATACGTATTGAAAGTTACCGTACCTTTTACACCGCCGCTTCCATTGGAGACACTTGCCATCAGCTTATTTTCTCCATTCGAGATTGAAGCGACACGGCCGCTGAAGGAAATCGTCGCATAATTGCCATCGGCAGTCTCCGCATATTTCAATTCCTTGACTACGTCCCATGAAAGATAGCCATCCTGAGCTTTCAGCGCGTATGTTCCGGCATTCGCACCCGCACCTTCCTCAAGCGTTACCGTCGTGAGCGCCGTCGATGTGGTGAACGTTTCGGGAAGTTCCGTAATATCGGGAGTGATCTCAACTCCGGTGAAACCCTTACCACTTTCCTTTGCCTCACCCATAGCCCACAGACCATACTGAACCTTACCGACCATCACCGGCTGCAGGGCAACAAGATACTTGTCAGTAGTGTTTAGAGCGTCAACGGAAGTAACCAGATTGAAAGTCTGTTCAGACTGAGCGAACGTCTGCATCGCAAGGAAAAACGCAGACATCGAAAGTAAAAACTTTTTCATTATTGTCTTATTATTGGTAATTTCATATTCAATCTGCAAAATTAGCCAATCCCCCGGAAATCTCCAAATAAAAACGGGCGCGGCAACCCGGCGCGGGCGCCCGGATATTGCCCGGATATTGCCGGATACGCGGACCGGCCTCCCTCGGACGGCCGGCATAAAAAAGAGACAGGCGCTTC
>ERZ777011.634-NODE-634-length-51218-cov-106.082560_pt1 | contig 51218 bp, 37 predicted proteins | sample MGYA00374964_ERZ777011 | MGnify/ENA primary metagenome ERZ777011 (study PRJEB29310, sample SAMD00008975) | mouse gut metagenome | study: EMG produced TPA metagenomics assembly of the Metagenome analysis of fecal microbiota from mouse which was promoted...
GGTCGGTAAAGCCTATCTAACATAATCTCAGGAAAATTTAAACAGGCTCTAAATAGGACCATGGCAGAGTCAGAAATTAAAAAAAAGTCATGGTATGAGTTTAGATGTTTCGTAGTTCCTTACTGTAAAAGAGTTTTGTTCTTCAACGAAATGCAGCATGCCTATTATTTTTTCTAAATCTTCCTTTATATCTTGTATTGTAGGTTTAAAAGATATTCAAAAAGGAACTTTATTGGGTGCTTTCTTGTTGGCCCGTATTGCTGAAATAAAATATTTCCGTGTGAATATTGTTGCCTGTATTTTCTCTTTGCTTATTCTGGTCTTTGTGAAAAACGATATGGTAAATCTGATTTGTATCGGTGCTGTCGGTTTCTTTGCGTCATCCGTATTTTCTATTATTTATTCGATGGCTTTACAGGCAAGACCGGAAAAAGCAAACCAGATTTCCGGTTTGATGATTACTGCTGTTGCCGGTGGCGGAGTCGTTACTCCACTGATTGGGGTTGCAATTGGAACGGTAGGTGTGATTGGAGGTGTTTTTGTCACTTTAGCCTGTGTGCTTTATTTAACTTATTGTGCGTTTGGAGTGAAGGCTATAGTGAAAGCATAGTTTCTCTAAATAGCTATATATCTTATTTCCTGAGTTAAAAAAAGGAAAAACAGCTTCAAAAGTTTTATATTTGATGATTAGTATTTATATTTGTGTGAAAGTTATGAGACTTTCACTAGATAACTAATTTACAAAAAACTTAAATTTTTAAACAAATGGGACTTTTTGATAAAATCTTTCAAACTGCATCAGAAGAAACGAAATTAACACAACAAGAGGCTTTTGCAGGAATTGCACTTGCTATGGCAGGAGCAGATGGTTCTATTGCTGAATCTGAATGGAATGGGATTGTTAATTATATTCGTCGATTGAAAATATACGATAACTTTTCCGGGCCTGCTTTTGACAAGTTGTTCGATAAACTTTTTAAGATATTGAAGAAAGACGGTCCGAGTGCATTGGTCAATGCTTCGGCAGCCGAATTATCGGATGATTTGAAACTTACCGCTTTTGCTTGTGCGGTAGATATTGCATTGGCAGACGGAGTGCTCGAAGAAGAAGAAAAAGACATCATCAATCAGTTGGCGGAAGTTCTTGGGGTTCCTGAACAGACTGCCATATCTATTATTGAGGTGATGATAATCAAGAATAAAGCATAGTTTTATTTCTGAGAATATAGAAGGATTGATAATTGTATTCCTTTTGAATGAAAATCCCTTGCTGCGGTATTGTGGCAAGGGATTTTCTTTAAAATAATTTATAAGGAGTATTTTAGGAGAATATTGGTTTGATTTTTATTTTGATAGTCTTGGCATCAAATGTCACCATTTCATTTTGAAATAGTCTTTCTATATGTCCGCTCGTAATCATCTCATTTGTGGGGAGACTATACAATTGTGGGTTGTCAATCAGCATGATCGTGTCGCAGAGAGACAGGGCGATGTCTAGGTCGTGTGTAGAAAACAGGATACATTTTCCTTCCGTTTGTGTGAGTCTTTTCAGTAGCAGACAGAGTTCGTAGCGATTAGGTAAATCCAGAAAAGCAGTAGGCTCATCAAGAAGAATAATAGGTGTATCCTGTGCAAGTGCGCGTGCTATCATGATGCGTTGGCATTCTCCGTCGGACATCTTATCCATTGTCTTTTCTGCATAACCGGACATTCCTACCAGCTGCATGGCAGTAACCACTCTTTTCTCATCTTCCGCCTGTAACTGTCCGATCCAGTTGGTATAAGGAGCACGTCCCAATGCGACTACATCTTTGCAACGCAGGTTGGCGATGCGTACTTTGTCGGTGGTTACAAAACTAATCTTCCGGGCTAATTTCTCCGGCTTCAGTGAAGCGATGTTTTTCCCATGCAAGATGATTTCTCCGTTTTTAGGTGTTTCCAGTCCCATAATGGCACGGAGAAGCGTGCTTTTCCCTGTACCATTTCGTCCGAGCAGTGCAACAAGCTGCCCGCCCGTGATATGGGTGGAAACTTTCTCCAGCAATATACGTTGTTCGTATCCTAATGTCAGATCTTTCAGTTGAATCATTTGAATATACGCAAGTTTTTACCTATTACCCATAAAATAACCGGAACCCCCAATAGCGCAGTGATGCAATTCACCGGCAACAGAAACTTCTTGGCTATGATGTCACAAATCAACATCCCGATCAACCCTGTCAGCATCGTACCCGGCATCAATATCCGGTGATCGGCGTTGTCAAACAGAATCCGTGTGATATGTGGGATAGCCAGCCCGATGAATCCTACCGGACCGCAAAAGGCTGTGACCGTTCCTGTCAGTAATGCGGTGGATATAAAAATAAGCGTTCTTGAACGCTTGATGTTCATTCCCATAGTGCGTGCATAATTTTCACCAAGCAACAACAGATTCAGTGATTTGATGCAGGCGATGGATAGCAGCAACCCTATGCATATTACTGGTATCATAATCGTTAATTGCCCTGTCGTGATGTGACTAAGCGAGCCCAAAGACCAGAGTGTGAACATTTTCAGTTGTTCTGCAGAACTTAGGTATTGTAATATCTGGATGATAGCTCCTGCCACGTAACCTATCATGACTCCCATAATCAGTACACCTAATATATTCTTTACTTTGCGACTGATGATGGCTACTCCCAGTAGTATGGCGGAAGTCCCTATCCACCCCGAACCTACAATACCGATTGATTGCAGAAAGGGAAAATCTGTCCAACCGAGAAGAGGGGCGCCTAGTATAAACAATGCTACTCCAAGACCTGCCCCGGAGCTTACTCCCAACAGGTAAGGATCTGCCAGCGGATTCTGGAAAACTGTCTGCATTTGCAGACCGCTTACTGAAAGCGCTACACCTATCAATGCAGCCACTATGACACGGGTAAAGCGGATGGAGAGAATTATATTGCGGGTGGTTTCGTCACATTCCCCCCCGGTGAGTACTGTCCATATCTTTGATATAGGGATGAAAGTATCTCCCGTTGCCATATCTACTAATAGTAATAAAATGGCAACTATTCCTAATGCGATGAATAATAGAGTGGTGTGTCTGCGGGATTGTTTCATTCCAGGTGTCTATAATAATAAGGTGAATCGGAAACGAGCTCCGGATGGAAAATATGAATCAGATCACGCAACACTACATCGGGACGGACAACTGCCGATTCCCAATAATCGTTTCCGCCTGTCGGTGTCAACCGTAAGTTATTATTATAAACAGTCTTTTCGTTCACGGCTTTAGCATCTGCGAATTTGGGGTTCACAGCTTTCAGCTCATCAAGCGTAGTCGCCGAACCGACATTAATCCAGTAATCGGCTTTTTGTATCAGGCCATAGGCCGTTTCCAGTCCGATAGGGGTTGAACTGTTGGAATTGTTTTCTTTATAAATATACTCTGCACCTGCGTCTGCAACCAACTGTGCCATGTAGCTTTGGGTAGAAGGCATTACCCAACTGTCGTTCCACGGAGTGTTGAACATGACGGTAGGGCGCTGGCTGACGGAATCTGTGAGGGCTTTCAGTGCATGATAACGTTGGGGGATTTCCCGGAATATTTCTATTCCCTTTTCCCGTTTGTCTGTCAGTTCGGAAAGAACAATCATCCATTCAGCTTTGCCGAGCGGTGATTCTTCCAAGTATTCTCCCATATATAAATAAGGTATGGAAAGTTCTTTTAACTTGTCCGTTACAGCGGTTTGGGCGTCACCTATGCCATAAAGCAAAACTACGTCGGGTTTTAATCCAATCAACAGTTCGTAGTTCATTTCAGGACCCATATCCTTGATTGAATCTTTGTGGGCAAGGATGTAGGGATTGGCGATATAATCGATACCCGAAACTCCGACGATCCGGCTAATTTCTCCCAATGCGTCAAGCATGGCAATGTAGGAAGAAGACATACATACAATCTGTTTGGCTCCGGCAGGGATAACGGGACCATTGAATCCGGCAGGCGCTTGCTCGCCGTTGCGTGCAACAAAATAGGACATTGTTACATCGTTGGCGCCTTGCCACGGGTTGGTAATCTGTATAAGCGTGCTGGCGGCGTTTTCGGCACCTAGGATTTTAAATCCCGAAGCGTATTCAGGGGTATATACATCTTGGTTGAATGCTTCCAGAGATGTCTTATTACGGGTGATACAGCTTGCCAAAAAGAGCAGGCAAAGTAACGTGATAGTCAGAGCAGGAGATTTCACTTTTATAAGATGTTTAATTAGAAAAAAATAATAGTGGGTCCTTTCGAACGGCAAAGATAGGACTTATTATTAGTTTGTTTTTATTTTAGTTGGATTTTTCTTCCGATTTGTTTCTATTTGTGTATCTTTGCCCCCAGAAATTTTGGTGTCACTTTTCCGATTCTACGGAAAGAGTGGTGAAAAGGGAATCAGGTGTAAATCCTGAACAGACCCGCTGCTGTAAGCTCCGCCAAAAGTTTTCCTACAATACTCAAATCCACTGTTCCGCTTTGGAGGAATGGGAAGGGCGTCAGGAAAATGGAGTAAGTCAGAAGACCTGCCAAAGTTGAATTCTTGAAACTTTCCGGGATTGGAGTTTGAAGAGTGCGGTTTTTTATTCAAAATACATCTTTGATTGGTGATGTGAAGTTTCAGGAAGGAGGAATATCCCCTTTTTGAGTGTCCCTATTATGCGGGGAGAAGCACGTGTATATGTTTGAGTGTATGGAAAATTGCATCCTCGCTGTAACCCTATGAAAGTTTATTATTTTAATTAATAAACAGGAGGATTATGTTCGGGCGGATTTATTTTAGGGTATTGTGGATAGGATGCTTTCTGAGTATGACTTTATTGTTATCAGCACAAAGCAAACTGGACAGCTTGCATCATCTTAATGAAGTAGTGGTTACTGCCAGAATTAACAAGGAGGTAATTCCGGTGCAATTTTTATCAGGGGATAAGTTGGAGAAACTGGCGGCGCATTCGGTAGCGGACGCTATACGTTATTTTTCCGGAGTACAAATAAAGGATTATGGTGGAATAGGAGGACTGAAGACCGTTAATATCCGAAGTATGGGAACGAATCATGTAGGAGTGTTTTATGACGGCATTGAACTGGGTAATGCGCAGAATGGAGTGGTTGATTTGGGACGTTTCTCTTTGGATAATATGGAAGCTGTCACTTTATATAATGGTCAGAAAAGTGCCATTTTCCAATCAGCGAAAGATTTTGGTTCTGCAGGTTCTATTTATCTACAGTCAAGAATACCTGTTTTTCAGGAGAATAGGGCTTATCATGTGAAAGCGACTTTTAAGACGGGTTCTTTCGGAGTTGTCAATCCCTCTTTGCTTTGGGAACAGAAACTGAGTGAGAATGTGAGTACGTCACTTAGTACTGAATATATGTATACAACCGGAAAGTATAAATTTACTTATGCGGTGGATGGAGGATATGATACAACGGCAGTACGCCGTAATGGGGATGTCAATGCGCTGCGTGCTGAGGGCGGCTTATATGGCAAGATAAAAAGTGGTTATTGGCGTACGAAAGCTTATTTTTATAATTCAGAACGTGGATATCCCGGTGCTGTTGTGCGGAATCGTTTCTCACATGAGGATCGCCAATGGGATACAAATTTCTTTTTCCAGTCTTCTTTCAAAAAAGATTTTGGTGATGTGTACAGTCTGTTGTTGAATGCCAAATACGCATATGATTATCTGCATTATCTGGCGGATCCCCAAAAGGAGGAGGCTACCATGTATGTAAATAATACATATCGCCAACAGGAAGTTTACTTGTCAATGGCTAACAGGGTTACTCTTTTTCCTTTTTGGGATATAAATATTTCAGCAGACTACCAATGGAATAAACTGAACGCTAATTTGACTGATTTCCCTTATCCCCGAAGAAATACGGCGTTGGTAGCGGCAGCTACCTCTTTGCATCTTGAGCGCTTTAAGTTGCAGGCCAGTGTCTTGGGAACTTTTGTAAATGAGAACGTAGCTTCAGATACTACTTCGGCTGGGAATAAGATGGAATTTACTCCTACCGTTATCACTTCTTATAAACCTTTCAAGAATATTGATTTAAATCTGCGTGCTTTTTACAAACGGATATTTCGTATGCCGACTTTGAACGATTTGTATTATACATTTATAGGGAATATAAAGCTGAAACCTGAGTATACTAATCAGTATAACGTAGGATTCACTTATCAGAAATTATCTTCCGGAACCTGGCTGCAAGCACTGAATGTGCAATTGGATGCGTATTATAATGAGGTGGAAAATAAAATAATAGCTACTCCTACCAATAATTTCTTTCGTTGGACAATGATTAATATGGGACTTGTTAAAATAAAAGGAGTGGATGTCGTTTTGCAAGGACTTTGGAAGTTTGGTAACGATTGGGTATTTGACAGCCGGTTATCATATACGTATCAGAAAGCGCAGGATTTTACTGATAAATCGGATAAAGATACGTATGGGGGGCAAATATCGTATATCCCTTGGCATAGTGGATCGGCTATATTAAATGCGGGATATAAATCATGGGAATTGAATTATAGCTTTGTATATACGGGAGAGCGCTATGATGTTTCGGCCAATACTCCGGAGAATTATCGTCTCCCTTGGTATACAAGTGATTTTTCTTTGGCTAAGAAATTCAGTTGGAGAAAGTATGATTTCAAATTGACCTTGGAAGTAAATAATATTTTTAATCAACAATATGAGGTGGTGAGGTCTTATCCGATGCCCGGAACTAACTTTAAATTCATTTTAAACTTAACGATATGATTGTGAATAATATTCTTTCGCGTGCCTTGCTTGGTATATTAACAGGTTGTTGTTTGCTGGCTTGTCGGGACGAGCTTCCGGTTCTACCTTCTGACGAAATAGACGTTGGCAAGGGAGCTTTAGGGAGCATCAGCATTAAAGGAATGTATCTTCTCAATGAAGGAAATATGGGAAGTAATAAGTGTACGCTTGATTTTTATGACAGTACTACCGGTAAGTATCATCGTAATATTTATGCCGAGCGAAATCCGTCCGTAGTGAAAGAACTGGGGGATGTTGGAAATGATTTGCAGATTTATGGAGATAAGCTGTATGCTGTAATCAATTGCTCGAATTTTATAGAGGTGATGGATGTGGAAACGGCACAGCATCTGGGGCAAATAAATGTGATAAATTGCCGGTATATCACTTTTAATGACGGAAAGGCTTATGTAAGTTCTTATGCAGGTCCTGTCGGAATAGATCCCAATGCGCGTCCGGGAAAAGTGGTTGAGGTGGATACGACAAGTTTGGCTGTAACCCGTGAAGTGGTAGTCGGCTATCAACCGGAAGAAATGGTAATAAAGGACGGGAAACTTTATGTTGCCAATTCCGGCGGTTATCGTTTCCCGGATTATGACCGGACGGTATCGGTGATTGACTTGAAGACCTTTCAAGTTATTAAAACAATTGATGTAGCTATAAATCTTCACCGTATGAAGTTGGATAGATACGGACGTATATATGTGAGTTCGAGAGGAGATTATTATGGAACGGGATCGGATGTTTTTATTATAGATACTCAGACAGATCGTGTGACAGGAAATTTGGGAGTTGCTGCCAGTGAAATGTGCTTGAGTGGAGATTCGATTTATATGACAAGTGTAGAATGGAGCTATGTGACGGAAAGTAATACTATTACTTACGCTCTCTATGACGTGAAACAAAATAAAATAGTATCCCGCAATTTTATTACTGATGGGACTGAAACTGAAATAACAATTCCGTATGGAATAGCTGTAAATCCCGAGACCAAAGAAATATTTGTAACGGATGCGAAAAGTTATGTTGTACCCGGGTATCTTTACTGTTTCAGTCCTGAAGGAAAGAAAAGATGGAAAGTCAGGGCGGGGGATATACCGGCTCATTTTGCTTTTACAACGAAAACATTTCAATAACTAATAATAACTAATAATGAATAAAATGGATAGGAAAGTTTTAAGACTGGCATTTGTCATTGCGGTTTCTTTGTTTATAGGAACTGTATTCACGGGATGTAATGATGGAGAAGATGCTTACCTACTGAAAAAGGAAGACATCCATGTGTCGCAACCGGAGGGTGGCTTTGCGGTTGTTGTTGATCAACTGTTGAAGGTACGGGTTGAAAGTGAGTCGGATGAAGGGATTTCTTATTTATGGCTGCTGGACGGCAGTGAAATTGCCCGGACAAAGGATTTGGAGTATATGTTTGAAGAGGTAGGAGAATATGAACTGATTTTGCGTGCGTCACAAGGTGAGAATCATTATGATTATCTCTTTACGGTCACAGTAACTTTTGATAATATCGAACCGGACCTTGAAGGAGCGACGGCTTATATCACTAAGGTTTTTGATTTTGTTCCGGCTGTGGGACAATTTACTAATGCATTGCCGGAATATGAAGAGGGAGATACTCAAGAGGTTATGAACGAAAAAGTATTAGCTGCTATCGGTAATAATGAAAGGGGGATGATTTCGTTGGGAGGATTTGGAGGATATGTCGTAGTAGGTTTTGACCATACAATAACTAATGTTACCGGAAAACGTGATTTCCGGGTACTTGGCAATGCTTTTTATTCTGCGGCCAATCCGGATCCTGATGCACCGGAGGGAGGAAGTTGTGAGCCGGGAGTGATCATGGTGGCTTATGATAAAAATCAGAATGGTATGCCGGATGAGGACGAATGGTATGAGATTGCCGGTAGTGCTCATGAAGACGCTGCATTGGAATTATGGTATGACAAGGCTGTAGCTGCGGGAAATGATGTGAAGACTTATCGAAACTATGAAATCACCTATTATCGTCCGGAAAAAGAACCGGAAACTTCGGAAGAAAGAGAAAAATATATCCGGTGGGAAGATAACCAGGGAAATTCGGGTTATAAAGTAAAAAATAGATTTCATAATCAGTGCTATTTCCCGGAATGGATAAAAGAGGATAAGATAATATTTAATGGGACTTGTTTACCTCAAAATGCTGTTGATGAAAGTGGAAAAGGTAGTTATTTTGTTTTGTATAAATTTCGTTATGGGTATGCTGATAATGAGAAAAATGCCATGGATGAGTCTGCTATTGATATAGATTGGGCGGTAAATTCAAAAGGTCAGAAGGTACATTTGCCGGGAATTGATTTCATAAAGATATATACCGGTGTCAATCAGGAAAGCGGTTGGTTAGGTGAATGCTCCACTGAGATATCAGGGATTGAGGATTTGCATGTTTTAGGAGTTGATATCGATACCCGCAAATAAGTTCAGAAATAATTGATAATTTGAAATGAAAAAGCATTTGGTATTGGCAATTGTTGCCTTGGGGCTGTTTTTTACAGCATGTGATGAGGAGGAAAGTCTGAACTCATCTGTATGGATAGGGAGTGAATCGGAAAGTAATGTGATTGCTCAGTTAGATACATTGTATCTGGATGCTCGGGTTGAAAATCTGCCTGGAGTGGTGAATTTTGTATGGACAGTAGACGGAAAGGAAGTTTCAACCGCTTCAACATATAAATTTTCGCAGCCTAAGACTGGAGAATATGTTATAGGGCTGGCGGTGTCGGATGATAAGGGAGAAAACCTTCAAACGACTATGACAGCCAAGGTGGAAGGTCGGTTTGGCAAAGGCGCCTTTATCTTGAATGAAGGAAATATGGGGAATGAAACCGGAACCTTGACCTTTGTGGATTCAAAAGGCATAGCGGTAGATAGTGCATATTATCGGGTAAATCAAACTTTACTTGGTAATGTCTGCCAAGATCTGTTTATCAGTGATAATAAGATGTATATACTTTCTCAAAATGGAGCCAAAAATGGTGGTGAAGGGCTGCTGACTATTGCGAATGCTACTAGTCTGGAGAAAGAAAAGGTTTATGATAATACTACTTTGTCCTGGCCGTCCAATTTGGCTGTAGTCGGAGAGACTCTTTATATTCGTGATAATAATGGAGTCTATATGCTGGATACTTCCACCGAAGTTCTGACTTTTGTTGAGGGGACGAAAGGTGCTTTGAAAAAACGTATGGCTGTGGTTGGAGACAAAACATTTGTGATGGGCAATAAGCGACTTTTTGTTATTCAAGACGGGGCTGTTATACATACTGTTCCTTTTGAAAGTGCTTTATCCGGTGTTGCTAAAGCGTATGATGGGAATTTGTGGGTTTCATGTACAAAGCCTGCGAGTATTATAAAAGTCAGTCCGGTTGATTATAAGATTATTGATTCTCATACTTTGAATGTCAGTATTGGTGCCGGGTGGGGAGTTGCCCCTGCGTTTTCTGCTAAAGATGATATTATTTATTTCAGTAATGCCGGCTTTAAACTATACCGACATATTTTTTCTCAGAATAAGACGGAAGAAGTTGCTGATATAAAAGAGTTTGTGGAGGATGCAGGGATCTATTATAACAGTTTGGGCGTTGATCCGGTGAGCGGGGAAGTTTATTTTGCCACTCTGAAAGGATATGCGGATTATAAAACCAATGATATTGCTATTTTGGATTTCAATAAAACACCGGCTTTACAGTTTGATATAAAAAATAAGAATAGTTTCCCTGCGGGCGTTTTCTTTACGGAGAATTTTAAGTGATCATGAGTTTCTAATTTCTAGTCACTTCCAGGAATTATCTGTATTATCCCCAAAAGGGAAGAAGATTCATTGTTACTTTCAAATATAACTTTTGTCTGATGATGTAGGTTTTAGAAAAAAATCGTATGTTTGCTATCAAACCATAAAACAAAATGTACTATGAGCGGTAATTATGTAATTAACATCGGTCGACAATTGGGTAGCGGCGGCAAGGAAATCGGAGAGAAGTTGGCAGCTCGTTTGGGAATCGACTTCTACGATAAGGAACTGATTAATCTGGCTTCCGAGGAAAGCGGCCTGTGTAAGGAATTCTTTGAAAAAGCGGATGAGAAAGCTTCGCAAGGTATAATTGGCGGATTGTTCGGCATGCGTTTCCCTTTTATCAGTGAAGGAGCTATGCCATGCACTAATTGTTTGAGCAATGATGCTCTGTTTAAAGTGCAGAGTGATGTCATCCGTCGTTTGGCGGCAGAGAAGTCCTGTGTGTTTGTAGGGCGTTGCGCAGATTATATCTTGCGCGAGCATCCCCGTTGCGCGAATATCTTTATTTCGGCTTCGAAGGAAGACCGTATTGAAAGGGTTTGCCGGATTCATCAGGTGAATGAAGAGGCTGCGGAAGAGATTATCGAAAAAGCAGACAAGAGACGTTCGGAATACTATAATTATTATAGCTATAAGACTTGGGGGGCAGCAGCTACTTACCATCTGTGCGTGGATTCCTCTTCTTTGGGTGTGGAAGAAACCGTGCGGTTTGTGGAAGAGTTTGTGGTGAAGAGATTGAAGTTGAGAGTATAAAACGGGTATAAGTAAAATAAATAAAGCCGGTATATTCTGTTGAAGGATATAGCCGGCTTTACTGTTTATATGCTAAGCTGGATTTACATCATCGCCAATAATATCATCTGTCCCGTCAGAATACGGAGGAACATGGATAATGGATAAACAGTAGAATATCCTACTGCGGGAGCGTCGCTTGAAGTTACCTGGTTGGAATAAGCCAATGCGGGTGGGTCGGTGTTGCTACCGGCTATCAATCCCATCAGTGTGAAGTAGTTCACTTTATAATATAATCTCGCAACCGCACCGATGATAAGCAACGGGATAACTGTGATTAGGAAACCGCAACCTACGTAAAGCAAACCGTCACCTTCAACCACTGTATGTACGAAGTTGGCTCCGGCATCTATACCCACACTCGCAAGGAAGAGCACGATACCGATTTCGCGAAGCATCAGGTTGGCACTCATTGTCGTATAAGTCACCAAGTGGAACTTATGTCCGAAGCGGCCGATAAGAATAGCTACTACCAGCGGTCCGCCTGCCAAACCAAGTTTCAAAGGAGTAGGCATACCTGGGAAAGCGATAGGTAGGCTACCAAGCAGGATTCCCAAGAAGATACCGACGAAGATAGTAATGATGTTCGGTGTGTCTAGGCGTTTCAACTGGTTTCCCAGTGCCCTTGCTACACGTTCTACGGCGTCTTCTTGTCCTACTACCATCACGCGGTCGCCCACTTGCAATACCAGATGCGGGTCGGCAAACAGATCCATACCGGAACGGTTGACACGTGTGATATTCACACCATACATACTACGGAAATGCATCGAACCGAGCGTCTTTCCGTTTATTTCCGGCTTGGTCACCAGTATACGGCGTGATACCATCGGCAAGTCTTGTTTCTCCCAATCGATATTCACTTCTTTACCGATGAAAACAGTGATAGCGGCAGCATCATCTTCTGAGCAAACGATATACAACTGATCGCCCACATTGAAGATCGTGTTATGGTCGGGGATACTGACATGTCCCTCATGACGGATACGCGAACATACAAACTGACGTCCAAGGAAGTCTTTTACTTCAATCAGAGTTTTTCCGTTGATAGACTCGTTACGCACCTCCAGACTCAGCATATGTGGCATCAGATGGACATCTCCGCTTTGTGCCTTCAGACTCTCTTCCTCTTTTGCCATGTTGACACGGAAGATATAGCGGATAGCGATGATAGAGCCAATAATGCCTACCACACCGAGCGGATAAGCACAGGCATATCCCAACGCTATCTGCGGACCGTTGTAGCTCAACTGGTTCAACGCTTCATTGGCAGCACCGAGACCCGGAGTGTTTGTTACAGCTCCATAGAGGATACCCACCATCATCGGTAATTCAATACGACCGTCCCAAAGGAAATAAAGTCCCAATGCAACAGCTATGTTCAACACTACGATGCCTACAGCCAACAGGTTTAATGTCATTCCTCCCTTTTTGAAAGAAGAGAAGAAAGACGGCCCCACCTGAAGACCGATACAGAATACGAACAAAATCAATCCGAACTCACGGATGAAATGTAGGATGTGTGTATCGGCAGTGAAGCCGAAGTGTCCCATCAGGATGCCGGCAAACAAAACAAAAGTGACGCCCAACGATACTCCGAATATCTTTATCTTACCAAGATATACACCCATCGCCACTACGAATGCGTAGAGGAACACGATATGTGCCACGGAACTGGGGTCCCATAATAAACTTTGTAACCAATCCATAACTATAGTAGTTTTTATAATGTCTTTTTGAAAACGGGTGCAAAATTAGTCATAACATTGGAGCTAATCAAATAAAAGGAGAACTAAAAATCGCACAAAAGAAGAATTTCCATACGGATTCTATACAGGACGGAGAGGTGTGCGAATTTTCTATAAAAAGAAGTTTTGTTTGAACTTATTAATTATATTTGCAAATCGAACAACAGACATTTGGAAAGAGACAGATAAAAATAAAGACAATATTAATTCTTGTTTTAATTTTAGATAAACTATGGCAGACAAAAAAGAAAAACTCTTCTCAGACTTTTCTCCTGTCTCCACCGAACAATGGATGGAGAAAGTTACAGCCGACTTGAAAGGTGCTGATTTTGAGAAGAAGCTCGTTTGGAAGACAAACGAAGGGTTCAAAGTGAAACCTTTCTACCGGATGGAAGATTTGGAAGGTTTAAAAACTACTGATGCGCTTCCCGGAGAATTCCCGTATCTGAGAGGAACTAAAAAAGATAACAATGAGTGGCTGGTTCGCCAGGAAATCAGAGTGGAATGCCCCAAAGACGCCAATGCGAAAGCACTGGATATCCTGAACAAAGGTGTAGATTCACTTTCTTTCCATGTAAAGGCAAAAGAACTCAATGCGGAATATCTTGAGACTCTGTTGAATGATATTCAGGCTGAGTGTGTTGAACTGAACTTCTCTACTTGTCAGGGACACGTTGTAGAACTGGCTAATCTGCTGGTAGCTTATTTTCAGAAGAAGGATTATGATGTGAAGAAGTTGAAAGGCTCCATCAACTATGATTTCTTCAACAAGATGCTGACCCGCGGCAAGGAAAAGGGGGATATGGTACAGACTGCCAAAGCACTGATTGAAGCTATCCAACCGCTTCCTTTCTACCGCGTGCTGAATGTGAACGCATTATCGCTGAACAATGCCGGAGCTTATATTTCTCAGGAATTAGGTTATGCATTGGCTTGGGGTAATGAATACATGAGCCAACTGACCGATGCCGGTGTTCCTGCTGCCATAGTGGCCAAGAAAATCAAATTCAATTTTGGTATCAGTTCCAACTATTTCCTTGAAATAGCTAAATTCCGTGCCGCACGTCTATTGTGGGCGAATATCGTTGCTTCTTACAATCCTGAATGCCTGCGCGACTGTGATAACAAAGGTGCTAATGGCGAATGTCGTTGCGCGGCAAAAATGGCGGTTCATGCCGAAACTTCTACTTTCAATCTTACTTTGTTTGATGCACACGTAAACCTGCTCCGTACACAAACTGAAGCGATGAGTGCCGCATTGGGCGGTGTGGATTCAATGACTGTCACTCCGTTCGACAAGACATACGAGACTCCGGATGAATTCTCCGAACGTCTGGCACGCAACCAACAACTGCTGTTGAAGGAAGAGTCTCATTTTGATAAAGTAATCGACCCGGCTGCCGGCTCTTATTATATTGAAAACCTTACGGTATCTATCGCCCAGCAAGCATGGAACCTGTTCTTGTCGGTCGAAGAAGCCGGAGGTTTCTATGCAGCATTGAAAGCCGGAACAGTTCAGACTGCTGTCAACGAAAGCAACAAAGCGCGTCACAAAGCGGTTGCTCAGCGCCGTGAAGTATTGTTGGGTACCAATCAGTTCCCCAACTTCAACGAGAAATCCGATGGCAAACAACCGGCCGAAGCAAAATGCTGTTGCGGAGGAAAAGACCATACGTGCGAAAAAGATGTGGATACATTGGTATTCGACCGTGCTGCGAGTGAGTTTGAAGCATTGCGTCTCGAAACGGAAGCGTCCGGCAAACGTCCGAAAGCGTTCATGTTGACAATTGGTAATCTGGCGATGCGTCAGGCACGTGCGCAATATTCCTGCAACTTCCTGGCTTGTGCCGGTTATGAAGTGGTTGATAACCTCGGATTTGAAACGGTGGAAGCCGGTGTGGAAGCGGCTGTGGCTGCCAAAGCCGACATTGTTGTAATCTGTTCGAGCGATGATGAATATGCGGAATATGCAATTCCTGCCTTCAAGGCTTTGGATGGTCGCGCCATGTTTATCGTTGCCGGTGCTCCTGCTTGTATGGACGAATTGAAAGCAGCAGGTATCGAAAACTTCATCCATGTCCGTGTCAACGTACTGGATACCTTGAAAGAGTTTAACGCCAAGTTGTTGAAGAAGTAACTTCAATCGTAAATTGTAAATCGTTAAATCGTAAATAACAAGATGAGAAAAGATTTTAAAAACATCGATATATATGCCGCATTTCAGCCTGTCAACGGTGCTGAATGGCAAAAGGCTAACGGTATCTCTGCCGACTGGAAGACGCCGGAACACATTGAAGTGAAGCCTGTTTATACAAAAGAAGACCTCGAAGGGATGGAACATCTCGGCTATGCAGCCGGACTTCCTCCGTATCTGCGTGGTCCGTATTCAGTAATGTACACCCTTCGTCCCTGGACTATCCGTCAGTATGCCGGATTCTCTACTGCCGAAGAATCAAATGCTTTCTATCGCCGTAACCTGGCTTCCGGTCAGAAAGGTCTGTCGGTAGCATTCGACTTGGCTACCCACCGCGGTTACGACCCCGACCACGAGCGTGTAGTGGGCGACGTAGGTAAGGCGGGCGTGTCTATCTGTTCGTTGGAAAATATGAAAGTCCTGTTCGATGGTATTCCTTTGAGCAAGATGTCCGTATCCATGACCATGAACGGTGCGGTGCTTCCCGTAATGGCTTTCTATATCAACGCCGGACTGGAGCAAGGTGCCAAACTGGAAGAAATGGCAGGTACAATCCAAAACGATATTCTGAAAGAATTCATGGTGCGTAACACCTATATTTATCCGCCTGCATTCTCTATGAAGATTATTTCTGATATCTTCGAATATACTTCACAGAAGATGCCGAAGTTCAACTCTATTTCTATCTCCGGTTATCACATGCAGGAAGCAGGTGCTACTGCAGATATCGAGTTGGCTTATACATTGGCCGACGGTCTGGAATATCTTCGCGCCGGAACTGCCGCAGGCATCGACATTGATGCGTTTGCTCCGCGTCTGTCTTTCTTTTGGGCAATCGGTACAAACCACTTTATGGAAATTGCCAAGATGCGTGCCGCACGTATGCTGTGGGCGAAGATTGTGAAACAGTTTAATCCGAAGAACCCCAAATCACTGGCCTTGCGTACTCACTCGCAGACTTCCGGTTGGTCACTGACCGAACAAGACCCGTTCAACAACGTAGGACGTACCTGTATTGAGGCTATGGCTGCAGCTTTGGGACATACCCAATCTTTGCATACCAATGCATTGGATGAGGCTATCGCTCTTCCGACAGATTTCTCCGCACGTATCGCACGTAACACACAGATTTATATTCAGGAAGAAACTTACATCTGCAAGAACGTTGACCCATGGGGCGGCTCTTATTATGTAGAGTCTTTGACGAACGAACTGGCACACAAGGCTTGGGAACATATTCAGGAAATCGAAAAACTGGGTGGTATGGCGAAAGCTATCGAAACAGGTATTCCTAAAATGCGTATCGAAGAAGCTGCTGCACGTACACAGGCTCGTATCGACAGCGGTCAGCAGACCATTGTGGGTGTGAACAAGTATCGTTTGGAAAAAGAAGCTCCGATTGATATTCTTGAAATTGATAATACTGCCGTTCGCCTCGAACAGATTGAGAACCTGAAACGTTTGAAAGAAGGCCGCAACCAGGCTGAAGTGGACAAGGCATTGGCTGCGATTACCGAATGTGTAAAGACCGGCAAAGGTAACTTGCTCGAACTGGCAGTCGAGGCAGCCCGCGTTCGTGCTACATTAGGTGAAATCTCTTATGCTTGCGAACAGGAAGTGGGACGTTATAAAGCAATAATCAGAACTATATCAGGCGTGTATTCATCAGAAAGTAAAAACGATAGCGACTTCAAGCGAGCTTGCGAACTCGCCGAGAAGTTTGCAAAGGAAGAGGGACGTCAACCTCGTATCATGATTGCCAAAATGGGACAGGACGGTCACGACCGTGGTGCCAAAGTAGTAGCAACCGGCTATGCAGACTGTGGTTTCGACGTGGACATGGGACCGTTGTTCCAGACTCCTGCGGAAGCAGCTCGCGAAGCGGTAGAAAACGACGTTCACGTAGTAGGTGTTTCTTCACTGGCTGCCGGACACAAGACACTGGTTCCGCAGATTATCGAAGAGTTGAAGAAGTTAGGACGTGAAGATATCGTAGTAATCGCTGGTGGTGTTATCCCTGCGCAGGATTATGACTTCCTGTATAAGGCAGGTGTAGCTGCTATTTTCGGTCCGGGTACTCCGGTAGCGAAAGCCGCTTGCCAGATTTTGGAAATTCTGATGGGAGAAGAATAATTACAGTCGGCATATTGACTTAGAATACTCATGAAGTGATTGTCTTTTTGCAGTGAAGGACAATCACTTCTTTTTTATAAGAACCTGTTCAATACTTTCACAAATTCTTATTTCTCTTCGTATGGTTAGTGGGAGATTTTTCTTAATTTTGGAAGACGTTTATAACCTCTTTATTTATAGAGGTTTGAAAGAGAAGATAAATAGAGGTAACGAATTGGCACTGTGTTTATTTTTACGTTCTGTTCAAAACGTTTCATGCTTTTTATACATTTCTGTTTTATCCCTATCGCAATCTTTCTGCATTAGCCCGGCATAATAAAAGACCTTTTGCGCATGGCGGTTATTTCCGCTCCCCGTTTCTGTAAGTCTGCTTATACTTTCTCGTAGGTCATACATACGGCAACAGGCTTGTTGTCAAGATACAGCATCTCAGTTTCAATATCATGCTTATACAGAATACGAACGCCCTCAACTAATGCTGTAAAAGTACATCCATCTTTGTGAGGGCTGTATCAGTAATATTTTCACAGTTTCAGATGTTTTTACCTAATGAATATGCTTTTTCTAACGAAGGATGTCCGGTAATATCGCCAATCTGCATAACGCCGCCAGCATATACTTCGCCTAAGTTTTCCCAGCCGAGGTGACGAAGTAAAGCATGGTAGTAATGCTCCACAGGCTCGAAATTGTCCGGTGTGTCGCCTTCTGCTGCCATGAGTAAGACGCAATGTTGCATAGGCGTATGATACTCCGGACTTTTTTCCGTCACGGCAAACAAACGGTCAATGACGGTTTTCAACTGTGCGGTGATACTCCAGTAATACATTGGCGAGGCTAGAACCAATACATCTGCCGTTTCATAATGCGGATAAATTTTCGCCATATCATCCTTCTGTAGACAAGGGCTTTTTGAATCGCGTCCACCACCCAGACATCCCAAACAAGGACGAATGTCCATCCGTTGCAGATTGAAAACTTCCACCGTATGTCCAGCTTCTTCCGCACCTTGCTTGAAGGCTTCCACCAGTTCAGCCGTATTGCCTTTCATACGTGGACTTCCGTTTAATATGACAATTCTTTTGCTCATTGTTTCTATTTCTTTTGTATTGTATTTGAGTTTTGATTATAGGCTTTGGCTACACATTTCCATTCACTGCCAATTTTCAGCAGAAGCAGATAGTCCGTGAAATCAATACGAGCTCCCCAACCCTCTTCAAGAACACGAACAACCGCCAGTGTTTCTTCCACCGCCACCACATCAATGCGTGCCTTAAATGCTTCACCTCCACTGACAGTGTCCACGTTGTGGTAGAATTGTTCGATAGAGCCGTGTTCCAGTTCTCCGTCAAGAAAGCCGAATAGCACAGCATCATCGGTAAATAACTCGCGTGCATATTTACTATCACCTTCAGCCACACTCTTCACAAACTTCATAGCAGCTTCTTGTACTGCTTCATATTCTTTAATAGAGTCTCTCATAATGTTTTTATTATTTTTATTAATCGTCTGCAAAGTTACGGGGTAATGCTGGTACAGGCAAGTACCGAAAAATTATTCATATACTGAATTATTTTTCAGTATATCTCTATTGTGAGAGATTATGTTTACCTTTGCATTTGTAATAGCGAAAAGAAAAAATGTACGAAAGAAAAATACCTGTCGATTTAAGCTGTCCACTCCGGCTAACTATGAGCCTGATAGATTCTAAGTGGAAGTCTTGCATATTGGATGAACTCCGCAATGTTGCAATGCGTCCGAGTGAATTGCACAAGGCTCTACCTGAAGCTACACCGCGCGTACTCGATTTACAACTGAAAGAACTGGTGGATGATGGTCTTGTTGTTAAAACCATTTATCCTGAACTTCCACCACGTTCAGAATACTCCATTACAGAACTCGGGCAATCGCTATTGCCAATTCTTGATGCCATGATTACATGGGGAGAAGCAAATCGGGATTTATTCGTTAGAAAATATGGTCAGTAATGAAATCTACAGCCGAACTGTGTTAATTCATCGGACTGTGAAGCTGCGGCTGTTACAATTTCATTCTCCGTTTGCGTTTCTTCTTCCTGTGAAGTATGTCCGCCATTGCCTGACTGGTTTCCGCATCAGCGGTATCGCAAGATGAACTGCTTTGCTTGGAACCGTTGAAACGGTAGTCGTTCTTGGTGAATATAACGGCCTGTATCTCATTCGTCTGCCCCTTGTGTCGGAAATGCACTTCCATGTCCTGCCGTTTTCTTTTTTCGGGCGACCTCACGATCGGAAAGTTTCTGGTAGTGCTTGATGATTTGCGTCTTGATGTTGTCAAGGGTGAGGTTGATGTACTTCCTGTCCTTCCTGACTTTTACCTTCTCCGCTTCATCGCAAATCAGGTATTTTTTATTGCTGTATGTCAGAAAGTTATTCTTTTACCAAATCTAAATTTTCATTATTTTTGGTGTAGGAAACTCAAAAGTCGGGTAAAGCTCATTGATACATATCTCATCAGTTCAGTCATGCCTTTCTTTTGTCAGACCGCTTTTTTGCGGAGGCCTTTACATATTGAGAATACCGAATGGACTCTTCTCTGTATGGAGTCAGGATTGCGGGCGGCTTTTGCCGACTTGCGTTTTATCCTGTCTTGCAGCATTGAAATCCAACGGCCAGTGCATGCTTTCTATCAACCAGTGGTTGCGCACCAATGAACCCAACGCCGGAGTGCCCGTTAGCAGACTACTCACATACAGACGCTTTTCAGAGGTCTGTACGCCAGATGTCTTCTTAACCGTTTCGGATTCATATGCTATAATCGTTATATTGCCGCCCCATTTCATGAATTATGAACAGTGGAAGCAAAAAAGCACCCTAACCACCCTAGGAAGCACTCCCTATAAAATAACAACATTTTTGAATGAGCAACGAAATCCTAAATGAAAGAGCCATGTATAAAAAGTACCTCAAATTTGATTAATTGAAAAAATATTCATAATATTGTCATCACTTTGTTAACTATTGGACCGTACCTTTGCGCGTAAAATTCTAAACTATGGTAGATTTCATGAATGATAAACAATTATTGGGAGAACTGAAAAGAGGTAATAATGCGGCTTTTGAGTTTCTGTTCAAGAGTTATTATCCTCGTTTGCGAGGGTATGCTATTCGTTTTATTGAAGATGAAGAAACAGTTCGCGATATTATTCAGGAGTGTTTCTTACGATTTTGGGAACGTCGCGAAATGTTATCTGCTCTTTCACTCACTTCTCTTCTTTTTTCTATGGTCCGTAACGGATGCCTGAATTATTTGAAACATCGCTCGATTGTTGAAAAGTACCGGGTGGAATATCTGGCAAAGCTGGACGGAGAGGAAAGGCTCTACTACGCAGACTTTATGCAGGATGCGGAACATAAATTATTATACAATGAATTGCAGGAACAGATTGCTCTTGTGCTCAATCAGTTGCCGGACAGATCGCGTGAGATTTTTTTGTTAAGTCGTTTCAGAGGATTGAAGAACAGGGAAATCGCGGAAAAACTACAAATATCCACTACGGCGGTCGAAAAACATATTGCAAGAGCTTTGCAGTATTTTTCCCGGCATTTCAGCGAACATTATCCGGTAGACCTATATATAGTGATATTGGTGTGGCTGATGATGGAGCATAAGTGATTAAGACGTTCTTTGAGCATATAAAGAATAAGAAGCAGGAAAGTTTTTTCTGCTTTTTTTGTTTCGGGGGTTGGGTAAATGAAATATGGGTTGTTACATCTTATAGAAAGTGAATATAATGAAGCAAGAAGAAAATATCCGAGCATTGGCTATTCAGTACTTTGAAGGACGTATATCAAGAGCTGACGAAAGAACCCTGTTTGAAAGTCTCGAACAGGCGGAAGACGGCTATGGCAGATTCCGTCAGTGGGAGAAAGAATGGATGAACAACCGGGTGCCCGATTCGCAGACCAATGCCGAATGGGAAGCATTGAAGCATAAGATATACACGCAGGAAGCTATTGTCCCATTATTGAAGAAACCGAAACTGAATATATGGAAGATAGCCCGTATCGCTGCTGTGGTAGCGTTGATTGTCGGTACTACACTGGGTATCCGGCAGGCTGTTTACCTGTTTGCACCGAAAACCTTCTTTGTCTGCGAGGCTCCGTTGGGGGATAAAAGTAAAGTACAGCTCTCGGATGGTACTATCGTATGGCTGAATTCAGGTTCCGTATTGAGATATTCGAATCATTTCAATACCGCCGACCGGGTTGTGGAACTGGAAGGAGAGGGATATTTTGAAGTAACCAGGCAGAATGGAAAGAAATTTATGGTAAAAACACAGGAATATGATGTGGTGGTGAAAGGTACAAAGTTCAATGTATCCGCTTACCCGGATGATTCTTATATAACGACTACCTTGCAAGAAGGAGTGGTAGAGTTGAATTATAAGGAAGAACAAATACAGATGTCGCCGGGAGAATCCATTTCTTTGGATTTGCAGACAGGGCAGTTGAAGGGAAAGAAAGTCAATGCATGGCAGGCGATGGCATGGGCGGAAGACAGAATCGAATATGATGACATCACATTAGGAGAGATGGTGAAGAAACTTTCCCGTCAGTACGATGTGCGTATTCAGTTGGGGTCGGAGAAGTTAGGCGACATGAAGTTCCGTGTTTCATTACGCAATAAAGAGACAATCGTGGATGTAATGGACGCACTTAAAGAAATCATACCTATCAAAGTAGAATATAAGGAAAAGGATATATATATAAGATAAGAACTCAATGTTTAATTGTAAAGAAATCAAGTATGAATATTACTCAAATAGGCAGATTTGGGATGCTGTTGATGATGGCATCTGTTGCAATCTCGTGTTCTGACCCTAATCCTTTAGATTCTTATACTCGTGTTCCATTTGAAAAGACGGAAACGGATGACGGAAATAATGATAGTGACGGAGACGGTGCCGGCGGTTTGTTCGAGAAAGGAAACGGAACGGACAGCAAACCTTATGTGATTATGAATGGGACGCAGATTAAGAATATGCGCAGTGTGCTGAAATCGGGAATAAAAGTTTATTTCCAATTGGGTGCTGACATTGATATGGCAGGTATTGATGACTGGCAATCGCTGAATGGCTCAGGGGATTTTCCTTATGAGATAGATTTTGACGGAGACAGCCATGTCATTAAAAACTTTAAATGCTCTGCCGGTGATTATCCGAGTTTCTTCGGAGTATTGTGCGGTGATTGTCGTAATGTAGGCTTTGTTAACGCTTCTGTATCGTCTACTCGGCAAGGCATTGGAATTATCACCGGTTATCTCGGACTTAAAGACAAGGGAAATGGCAGTAAGACGGGAAGAATTGTGAATTGCTTTACGACCGGGGAAGTGACAGGTTCAGGTGCGGCAGGTGGAATAGCCGGCGTATTGGCAAATAGCTATGATGGACAGGAAAGTTATATAAAGAACTGTTATTCAAGTGCAACCGTCAACGACCAAGCGGCAAGCGGCGGAAAAGCAGGTGGTATTGCCGGACGGAAAGTTGGTGTGGGTGGCTTTATTGAGAATTGCTATGCACACGGAGCAGTCAGTGCAACCAAAGGGGGCATAGGCGGTATTTTGGGACAAATCGACAAGAATTGTGATATTGCTATCAAGAACTGTGTAGCGTGGAGTAATCTGACCGGAACAGATGCTTCGTCAACCGTAGGGCGTATTGTCGGTGTCTCTGCTTCTTTGGGCAGCTATGAGAACTGTTATGCTTGTGAAAGCATCATACTGAAAGTGAACGGAGGTACGATTACCACGTCAGATGAATCATCAGCCACAGGAACGACGTTTCATGGAGTTGCAAAGACTGTTGATGAACTGGGAAATATTATCGTAGCTTGGAATCCGAATCTTTGGAAAAAAGGAACGGACGGTTACCCGGTATTCCAGTGGGCTGAGAAATGAGCACCGGTCGATACAAAAAAGCAGATTATTTCTGCTTTTTTGTATTTATAGGGGTTGGGCAGATGGATGATGAGTTGTTTTATCTTATAGAAGCGGTTCTGAGAAACACTACAATCGAATATATATATCCTTAAATATAAATCACTTTAAATTGTAACAACTTAATTGATAAAATTATGAATGACCGAAGAAACTCATTTTTTAGGCTGTTTCTCCTGATTCTGTTATGTATGGGTGTCCAGTCACTTGGGGCGCAGACGGTAACGAAGGTCTTTAAAAATGAGCCGCTAAAGGCGGTATTGAAAGAAGTTGAGCGGCAGACAAAGTACTCCATTATCTATAAAACGGACGAGGTTAACGAAAACAAGAAAATAACGGCTTCCTTTCAACAGGCAACCGTTAACAATGTGCTTGCCGCTGTTTTGGATAAAGATGTAGAGTACAAGCTGCAAAACCGGATGATTATCATCACGAAGAAGACGGTACGAAATATCGCTGCCGCCCCGTCACAGTCTTTACACCGGGTTACGGGGAAAGTAGTCGATGTGAATGGTGAGCCGGTAATCGGTGCCAGTGTACAGGTGGTAGGACAGTCTATGGGAACGATTACGAATTTGGATGGTGAATTTACATTGTCGTCCGTTCCGGTCAATGCGGTAGTAGTAGTGTCCTATATCGGATTTGAGAAGAAGGAAATCAAAGTCCCCGAGTTGCAGAAATCTTCGAGAGTGATGCTCCGTGAGGATACAGCGACGTTGGAAGAAGTGGTAGTCATTGGTTATGGCACTCAAAAGAAAATCAACCTGACGGGGGCTGTTGCTGTAGTAGATAGTAAAACGATGGAAGACAGGCCTGTACCGAGAGCTTCGCAGATGCTGCAAGGAACAGTACCTAATATGAATGTAACCTTCGGTTCAGGTTATCCGGGGGCTTCGGCAACCATCAATATCCGTGGTGTCAATTCTATTAGCGGCAACGCGTCGCCGCTGGTTCTGATTGACGGTATAGAGGGAGACATCGACCGCTTGAACCCGAATGATATCGCATCCATTTCAGTGCTGAAAGATGCTTCTTCGGCTGCCATTTACGGTGCGCGTGCCTCTTATGGTGTTATCCTTGTGACTACTAAAGAAGGTTCTGCCCGTAAGACTACCGTATCGTATGATGGAAGATATTCATGGAGCAATCAGACGACTTCTACCGATTTTGAAACCAGAGGCTATTATTCGGCAGGTATCAATGACTTGTTTTATACCAACTATAATGGAAAGCCTTATACTAACTACACAGAAGAAGACTACCGCCAGCTTTGGCTGCGCCGGAATGATAAAACGGAGAATCCGGAACGTCCCTGGGTAGTGACCGACCAACGCGACGGAAGAGACACATACGTCTATTACGGTAACTTTGACTGGTATAATTATCTCTATCGTAAAAACAGGCCGATGTGGGAACATAATATCAGTGTCAGCGGGGGAAATGACAAACTGAACTATTACTTGTCAGGAAATACAGTCGACCAGACTGGTATTTTCAGGCAGAACCCGGACAAGTATAAGGTGTATAACTTCAGAAGCAAAATCTCGGCTAAAATAACCCCCAGACTGACTATCAGCAATAATACGAAGTACCATTACAATAGTTACTCTTATCCGGGATTATCGGGTATCAATAACAACTTCAATACCGCAGTGAATCATGCGTTGGCCAGCTTCGTTCCTGTCAATCCAGACGGTAGTGCCGTGTATCTGACTTCATTGAGTAATTCCGCTGTTTTGGATGGGATGGGTGCTATCCTTGCTTATGGCAAGCATAAGAATGAAGACCAACGCTATGAGTTCTCCACCACTTTTGAGGCAAGCTTCAACGTGATGAAGAACCTGAATGTCCGTGCCAATTACAGTTACCTGCATTACAACTACCAAACCATGAACAGGACGGTGAATGTGCCCTATTCCAAATATCCGGGTGAAATATCTTATCTGACTACCGGAAACGGCGTGAACCAGTTGAAAGAAACACAAACCAATCATTGGTACCAGGCTTTCAATGTTTATGGTGACTACATGTTGGATATTGCCGACCATCAATTCAAGATTATGGCTGGTTATAACTATGAAACCAAACGTTTGAAAGACATTAAAGTCTCCCGCCAAGGCTTGCTTTCCGATGACCTGAATGACTTGAACCTGGCAGTAGGAGATGCGATGACTATGTCCGGCGGACAGAATGAATACGCACTTTTAGGAGCATTTTATCGTCTTAATTACTCCTACAAGGGTGGTCGTTACTTATTCGAGACGAGCGGGCGTTATGACGGAAGTTCCCGATTTAGAAGCGGACACCGATTCGGTTTCTTCCCCTCGGCTTCCGTAGGATGGAGAATCAGTGAAGAACCGTTTTTCGGAAACTTGAAGAAGAATATTGATAATGTGAAATTGCGTCTGTCGTACGGTTCATTGGGAAACCAGCAGGTAGGATATTATGATTATATCCAGACCATTAACACCAACGGCACCATGAACTATATCTTTGGCGACCAGAAGAAAGGTTCCTATGCCAGTGTTTCCGACCCGAACTCTGCAGACTTGACTTGGGAAACTGTCTCAACCTGGAATGTGGGACTGGATCTCGGTTTCTTCAATAACCGTTTGAATCTGACTGCCGATGCCTATATCAGAGATACCAAAGGGATGCAAACTTCCGGCAAGAAATTGCCCGGTGCTTATGGGGCTAATGAGCCCAAGCAAAATGCAGCCAATCTGCGTACTAAAGGCTGGGAATTGATGTTGACCTGGAACGATGCCTTCAAACTGGCAAACAAGCCTTTCCGCTATAACCTGTCCGTAGGTCTGGCAGACAACACATCGGAAATAACAAAATTCGATAATCCGTCCAAGATATTGAGTGATTATTATGTCGGTCAGAAACTGGGTGATATTTGGGGATATGTGGTAGACGGACTTTTCAGAACAGATGAAGAAGCGGCAAGCTATAATATCGATCAGTCAGCTGTGAACTTCGTCATCAACACGGCACAAGTGAATCCGGGACTTCATGCCGGTGACGTGAAATTCATCGATTTGGACGGTGACCATAAAATTTCTTCCGGTTCGAATACGGCGGATGACCCCGGCGACCGGAAAATAATCGGAAACTCATTGCCGCGCTATACATATAGCATTCAAGGTGGTTTCGACTGGTACGGCTTCGACTTCTCCATCTATCTTCAGGGGGTAGGGCATCAGGATTGGTATCCGGGCACGAATTCCGTATTCTTCTGGGGACCGTATGCACGTCCGTATTCATCATTCATTCCCCGTGATTTCTTGAGTAATGTGTGGAGCCCGGAAAATCCGGATGCTTATTTCCCGCGTCCGATAGGTTATCTTGCTTTGGGCAACAACCGTTCCTTGGGAGTGGTGAACGACCGTTATTTGCAGAACCTGGCTTATTGCAGGGTGAAGAATATAACAGTAGGCTATACGATTCCCGCCGTATGGACAAAGAAAGTGAAGATAGAACGCCTGCATATCTATTTCAGTGGCGAGAACCTGTTTACCTTCTCTCCGCTAAAGAGCGATTACATTGACCCGGAACAAGCTTCGGCGGAGAACTCTATTAAATCTGCGAATGGTAACGCTAAACTGTATCCTTGGTCGAAAACCTATTCTTTCGGAGTGAACGTAACTTTTTAAACTAAATAATATTCTGAATTATGAAATCTGTTTATATAGTATCTTGGTTGCTCGCATTGGCGGTATCTTTCGTTTCTTGCGACGATTGGTTGGATAAGACGCCCAAAGACCATCTCTATCCGGATGTATATTTCAAGACTGAGGATGAGTTGCGGTTGTTTACGAACCAGTTTTATAATAACTTGATTCCGGCTGCCGCCGATATCTATTCCGAATCATCCGATTTAATTGTCAAGTCCGATTTGATGCTCGAAATGTCCGGGCAGCGTATCATCCCCGACGAGGGTAACGGCTGGAATTTTACTGCACTTCGGGATATTAATTTCTATTTACAGTATTCCCACAACTGCACGGATGTGAATGCCCGTAACCGCTATGATGGTGTCGCCCGTTTTTTCAGAGCTTATTTCTATTTTGAGAAAGTGAAGAGGTACGGTGACATTCCCTGGTATGACAAAGCACTTGATTCGGACGACCCGGATTTATATAAAGCCCGGGATTCACGGGAATTCGTCATGCAGAAAATGTTAGCCGACCTGGATTTTGCGATTACCCATCTTCCGAAAACAAAAAATGCATATATACTGACCCGGTGGACAGCCTTGGCACTGAAATCCCGTGTCTGTCTGTTCGAGGGGACTTTCCGTAAATATCATGGATTAGAGGATTATGAGAAATATTTGGACGCTTGTGTCTCGGCATCCGAAACATTTATGAATGAAAGCGGATATACGCTCTATAAATCGGGTAGCACACCTTATAGGGATTTATTCGCTTCCATGAATTTGCAAGCGGATGAAATCATTTTCGGTCGCGACTATGAAGCCTCTCTTTCCGTGCTTCATAATGTGCAGAATTATGAGAATGCCACCACGATGGGGCGTCCGGGGTTAAATAAGAAGATTGTGAATTCTTATCTGATGGCGGACGGAAGCCGTTTCACGGATAAAGCCGGTTATGAAACAATGACTTTCGACCAGGAATGTCAGAATCGGGACCCGCGACTAGCACAAACTATCCGTACTCCCGGATATACGAGAATAGGAAGTACAAAGAAAGAGGCTCCGAACCTTGCCTACACAATGACGGGGTATCACCTGATAAAATATTCGATGACGGCTAATTATGATGAATATAATAAGTCATGCAATGATATTCCACTGTTCCGTACGGCAGAGGTGTACTTGAATTTTGCAGAAGCAAAAGCCGAATTGGGAACTTTGAAGCAGGCGGATATTAATAAATCCATCAAGTTACTCAGAGACAGGGTAGGGATGGGGAATCTGGATATGGAACTGGCTAATTCAAAACCGGATCCGTACCTGATGAGTGCTGCCACAGGTTATCCGAATGTGAAAGGAGCCAACCAGGGGGTAATTCTTGAAATTCGTCGTGAACGGACTATCGAACTGGCGATGGAAGGTTTCCGCTATTACGACATCATGCGTTGGAAAGAAGGGAAATTATTCGAGAACGACTTGCTGGGAATCTATATCCCCGGTCCGGGCACTTACGATTTGGATCAGGACGGTACGGATGATGTCTGTTTCTATGTTGGAACGAAACCTGCCGGAAATGTACCTTTGTATTTGGAGATTGGCGAACAGATTCGCTTGTCGAACGACGAGAGTGGTTATATCATTTGTCACAGTCTCATTACTAAAAAATGGAATGAAGACAGAGATTATTTATACCCTGTTCCTATCAGCGAACGTACTTTGTCCAATGGTGTGGTAACACAGAATCCCGGTTGGAATGACGGATTGAACTTTAATTAATTAGATTCAGAAATATAAATTCTTATGAAAAATATGATTTCTTATATATGTCTTCTGGCAGCAGTGTTTGCCAACTTGTCCTGTGCCGATGACATGGACAACTCCAAGTTTGATAATATGATACCCTATGGTAAGCAGGAGGTTTCTTATACTTACCCGAAAGGAGAGGATAATCTCAGAGTACTGACTTTTAACATAAGGCATTGCGCCGGTAGCGATGATGTGATTAATTATGACAGAACTGCAGCTATTATCAATGGGATGGAACCTGATATTGTTTGCTTGCAGGAAGTGGACTATATGACTACCCGCAGTAATAAAGTCGACCAGTTGAAAACCTTGGCGGATAAAACAGGAATGAACCACTATTTCAGCAAGTCAATCACCTATCAGGGAGGTGAATACGGAAACGGTCTTTTATTTAAAGGAACACCGGTCAGTACGCGGACTTACCCGCTTCCCGGTGCCGAACTTCGTTCTGCTGCCATAGCCGAATTTGAGAACTATGTAGTCATCTCCACGCACCTGGCTCTGGAAGAAAATAACAGAATAGAGTCTGCGAAGTTATTGACACAGCTTGCCAAAGAATACAAAAAGGTAGTGTATATGGCAGGCGACTTTAATGAAGACTTGATGAACGGGGCATTTTTTACGGAGTTGAAAAAGGAATGGAATGTAGTTAGTTCTACGGAAAATACTTTCCCTACGGGGCAATCTACCAAGCGCATCGACTTTGTTGTGGCATTGAAGAGTCCTGCAACAAGTGTGGTGAAATCGAATGTCGTGTATAATCTGGACGGTGTTAACGTTTCGATGGCTTCCGACCATTATCCTCTTTATTGTGATTTCCGTAAGGTGACGGCACTCGAAGAATTTCCGAAAGCTGCGGGAGATCTACGCATAGCTAATTACTTCACGAAAAACTGTGCCGGTACGGACGGAATTATTGACTATGATCGCATCGCTGCTGTTATAAATAAAATGAATTCCGATATTATCTGCTTGCAGGGACTGGATAAGGAGACGGAGCGCTCAAGCGGCATAGACCAGTTGAATACATTGGCGCAAAAGAGTAATATGTATGATTATTTTGCTAAAGCGATTGATTACAAGGGCGGGGAGTTTGGCGTAGGTATATTGACGAAAGACGAAGCAATCAGTGTGGACAGATATCAGATGCCGGGAAAGAGTGAGATGCGTGCGGCAATGGTAGTGGAATATGAGAAATTTGTGGTAGCCAGTACGAATTTTGATACGGATATGGCTAAACGTATCGAGGCGCTTCAGACATTGCATACGAAGTTGTCCGCTTATAACAAGCCGGCATTCTTGGCTGGCTATTTCAATGAAGGCAATTTGGAAAGCGACTTCTTCAAGAAAGTAAAGGAAGACTGGAATCTTCTTAGTGCGGATAAGTCGACTGAAAACGGTGGAAAACAGCGTCGTCTGGACTTTATTGTATCTTTGAAAGACCATGGCGTTACTGTGACGCAAGCCGACGTGATGGAATATCTGACCGGAGCCGACGTTGCGACCGCTTCTTCACACTATCCTCTCTTCTGTGACTTCACAGGTTTGAAATAAAATGATTAGGTGCGGAATATTATATGGATACTAATTGACTAAAATGTAATAATCCCGTTTTTTCACTCCAGATAGAATGAAGAAACGGGATGTTATTTTGCTCGTATCCTCATTATGAGTGCTTTACTTTGGTAGGAGTAACATATTCTGCAGAATATTGTTCTTTTAGACAAATATTCGTGTAACTTTGCACGTAGTTTAGTATAAAAACAAGAGGAGAAAGAATGATAGTTTGCATAGCCGAAAAACCATCTGTAGCACGTGATATAGCCGAAGTACTCGGTGCTCATACAAGAAAAGAAGGATATATCGAAGGAAACGGATACCAGGTGACCTGGACATTCGGGCATCTATGTACTTTGAAAGAGCCCCATGAATACACGCCTAATTGGAAATCGTGGAGTTTGGGCAGCTTACCGATGATTCCCCCGCGTTTCGGTATCAAACTGATTGGGCATGACCCGGGTATTGAGAAACAGTTTCATATTATCGAGCAGTTGATGCAGAATGCGGATGAGATTATCAATTGCGGTGATGCCGGTCAGGAAGGAGAATTGATTCAGCGTTGGGTGATGCAGAAGGCTGGAGCACGCTGTCCGGTGAAGCGACTGTGGATTTCTTCTTTGACGGAAGAAGCTATTCGTGAAGGTTTTTCCAAGTTGAAAGACCAGTCTGATTTCCAGTCGTTGTATGAGGCGGGACTTTCTCGTGCAATAGGTGACTGGTTGTTGGGAATGAACGCTACTCGTCTTTATACGATTAAGTACGGTCAAAATAAGCAGGTGCTCTCCATCGGACGTGTGCAAACGCCTACTTTGGCATTGATTGTCAACCGTCAGTTGGAAATCGCCAATTTCCAACCCAAGCAATATTGGGAGTTGAAGACAAACTATCGCGACACTACCTTCTCTGCCCTCATCCGCAAAAGTGATGAAGAAATAGCTGCGGAAGAAGAGAAGAACGGTGGAAAAAAGAAAATAGACAATCCGGGCATCGACCCCATTGCCAATCGTGAAGAAGGGGAAGCTTTGGTAGAACGTATCAAAGACTTGCCATTTGTAGTAACCAGTGTCGGCAAGAAAGACGGAAAGGAATACGCCCCGCGCTTGTTCGACTTGACTTCTCTTCAAGTGGAGTGCAACAAGAAATTCGCCTATTCCGCCGATGAGACGCTGAAACTTATCCAGTCTCTTTACGAAAAGAAAGTGGCTACCTATCCGCGTGTCGATACCACTTTCCTGAGTGACGATATTTATCCGAAATGTCCCGGTATCCTGAAAGGACTTCGTGACTACGAAGTTTTGACTGCCCCGCTGAACGGTTCCACGTTACCTAAATCGAAAAAGGTATTTGATAACTCTAAAGTGACGGACCACCACGCTATTATCCCTACCGGGGTTTATGCTCAAAATCTTACCGATATGGAACGTCGTGTCTATGACTTGATAGCCCGCCGTTTTATAGCAGTGTTTTATCCCGATTGTAAGATTTCCACCACTACTGTGATGGGCGAAGTGGATAAGATAGAATTTAAAGTCACCGGCAAACAAATTATTGAGCCGGGCTGGCGCGTTGTATTTGCGAAAGACGTAAAAGAGTCTGCCGACGAAAAAGAAGACGGAGAGGAGAATGTGCTTCCTGCCTTTATGAAAGGGGAGAGTGGTCCTCACATTCCCGACTTGAATGAGAAATGGACGCAGCCGCCAAGACCTTTTACAGAAGCGACTTTGCTTCGTGCAATGGAAACAGCCGGAAAATTGGTAGATAATGACGAACTTCGCGATGCTTTGAAGGAAAATGGTATCGGTCGTCCGTCTACCCGTGCCGCTATTATAGAAACCTTGTTCAAACGAAACTATATCCGCAAAGAGAGAAAGAACCTGATTGCCACACCGACAGGAGTGGAATTGGTGCAACTGATTCATGAAGAGCTCTTGAAATCGGCAGAACTGACAGGAATTTGGGAAAAGAAACTCCGTGAGATTGAAAAGAAGACATACGATGCCCGCCAGTTTCTCGAAGAACTGAAGCAAATGGTTTCGGAAATTGTGATGAGTGTGCTGTCTGACAATACGAACCGTCGTATTACCATTCAAGACGCAATAACTGCCAAAGCCGAAGAGAAAGCGAAGAAGGAACCTAAAAAACGCGAACGGAAAGCAGCAAGTGCACCGAAAACAAAGAAAACGCAATCGGAATCGTTGGTCGGGCAGCCTTGTCCGGTTTGTGGCAAGGGGACGATTATAAAAGGAAAAACAGCCTACGGATGCTCTGAATGGAGAAACGGATGTACCTACCGGAAGAACTTTGAGTAGCTGGACCGGAATTCAGACACGACTTTGAAACGTTTGATATAAGTCATTGAAAAACATACAAGTAATAAAAAAGATTTTCTTATTACTTGTTGATGTTCTGTTTATTTTTTCCATAGCAGGCTCAGTATATACTGAAACTGATGAGCTACAACATCAAAAACGCGAATGGCATGGATGACGTCTGTAGTCCCGCTTCGCTTGCAGACCATTCCTTTGCCGGACAGCGTATCTTCCCGTCTTCCCAAATCCGAAAAAAACACTTGATTATAGAAAAAGAAAGAGGAAATGAGAGTCAGAGTACTCAATGTAGAAGGGAAGGTTTTATTGGATATTACCGTGTGATATATCGGGTCTTATAGGAGGAAGGATAAAGCAAACAGTCCGCCTGCAACCTTCGGAGGTTGTCGGCGGACTGTTTTTTTCAGGTTACCCGAATGTTATTGCCACAATGTCTGTTGTTCCAGGTTTTTGTTCAGTAGCAATTCGTCCGAAGGAATAGGAGACAGGTAATATTTCTCTTGCCATCCTTTGCCTGCCGATACAGGATCGAGGTAGTAATAGAGATGTCCGGCGTTGCCCATAGTGGCAAGTTCTGCTTCCGAGGCTTCCATCTTGGTTGTCAGGTTCAGGATTCCGGTTCCGCCTGTGGTAGCTTTTCCGTTGTTGAAGGTAGCTGATACGTTGTCGAGGTAAACTCCGTAAGGCTGTTTGTTGACAAAATAGTCGGCTTTTTTCCAGCGGCGTACATCCTCCCATGAGAAACTTTCGCCCATAAGTTCTATCAGACGTTCGCGGCGTATTTCCCATAAAACGGGGTCTACGGTCTTATCGCGGTCGGGGTCAAAGTCGTCTCCGATTGCGCTTACCTGCATTCTTCCCACTTCGGCACGGTCGCGCAGTTTGTTGATGGTCAGGTCGGCTACGGGTTGGTCGAATTTGTCCAGTTCGTACATGACTTCAGCGTAGTTGAGCATTACTTCTTCAATCTTGAAGACAGGCTTGTCTGATATTTCCATAGGATTGTTCTGGTCCTGTTTGTCCCACGCCGCATGATGTTTCCATACGAAATAGCCGCTCTTGCCACGTTGGAAGGCTTTTCCGGCGTATATGAGCTGTTCGCCACCAGTGGCGATTTGATCGTTTCCTACCTCGCAGGTGGCTACGTTGGGAACGTTTTTCAGGTAGTTTCCTGCCCAGTTACTACTCGGCAAGGCCTTGTGGGATGGTATCTGATGGTATCCGGCAGCTAAGTTCGGAATCTTGTATGTGTCGTTATTGGCATCGTAAATACCGCGTGGAGCAAACTGGTTGAGATACTCCATCCATTTGCCATCGTTCGATTTGTCAAGTTTGTAGCTATTTGCTTCTCCAAGTCCTGACACGTGGTAGGGCGGCATGATGGTTTGCCACATACGCGGGTCGCGCATACGGAAAGTGCGGTACACATTGCAGTTGGCATAGTCGTATGTTTCTCCTTCCGTATAGGATTTGTCCGCCGGGTTGTAGTCGTAGTGCTTGGCATTGCGATTGTGGATGGGCAATCCATCTTTGGTCAGGTAGAGGTCTACGGTAGACTGCGGCATTTCGAGACTTGCCGAAGCGATGTGCTCGAAGTGTCCCAAGCGGTGCATTTTGTAGTTTTCCACATATCTCACGTAGAGCAATACGCCGGGGATGTCCTGAAGATCTTCCGTTGTCCACATCTCTCCCCATCCTTTGCCGGGATGGGTATCCTGCGAGTTACCAGTGTACAGGGTGGGGTAACGTTCGATTAACTCTTTGGAAACTGTGGCACATACATTGAGCAGTTGGCTGCCGGTGATGTATTCCTTAGACGCACATTCGGATTCGTCCACCTGGTGGTATTTGCGCCACGTTCCTTCGAAAAGCGTGAATCGCGACATGAAGGCCTTCACTACGTCGCTGTTCAGCGTATTGGGCTCGGCAAGGTCGTCCTGTATGTTTTTGATACACCAATCCAGTTCTTTGTAAATCTGGTCGGCAACATAGAGGCGTGAGTCGCGCGCTTTCGTCAACTCGGGTGATGCGTCGTCAAGCAGATGGTCTACGTAGATGACATCACCGTAGTTTATCATCAGCGCATAGTGGCAGTATGCACGGAAGAACCGGGCGATGGCTTCGAGATGCAGCCGCTCTTGGTCTGTACACGCCGGTTCGTCGATATGCTTCAGCATGATGTTGGCACGGCGTATCCAAATGTAGGGATTGGAATATGTACCGTCTTTCGTAGGGATACTTACTGTTTGGGCTGCATAGGGGTTGGTGACGTTGCCTATTCCTGTGCCGTAATTGGTCAGCAGTCCCGAATAGATGTCGCGGGTGGAAGTTCCCAATGCACCCGACACGTTGATAGGTCCCTGAAAGGAGGTGTATGCTCCGCTGAATACTTCGTAGAGGTTCAGTAAGTAAGTGGAACTGGTAGTGAATGAAGTAAACGCTGTCGCTTCGGTTACTTTATCTGTCGGGAGCCGCTCCAGATAAGAATCGTTACATCCCGTCAGTCCCAATGCTGCCGCTATTGTCAAGGTCTGTATTATTTTTTTCATATATCGGTCTTTTTTTTAAAGTAATAACTAAAATGAGATATTTGCGCCAAAGGAAACCGTGCGGTAGAGCGGATAGCCCCAAGACAGTGTTTCCGGGTCGATTCCTGTTGGCAGTGAAGTGAAGGTTGCTAGGTTCTCGGCACTTACGAACAGGCGTAATTGGCTGACCTGAATCTTATTCAGCCATTGTTTCGGGAACGAATAAGACAACGTCACGTTCTTGATGCGCATATAAGCGGCACTGCTCAGCATATGGTCGTTGGTGCGGCGGTTGGAGCCCTGGTTGGCTACGGCAGAAGTGCTGCTTCCCCAGATACGCGGCAATTTGGCGTTCGGATTGGCTGCTACCATGTAGTTGGGGTCTTCGGGGTCTGTGCTCATCGGTGTCCAGTAGTCGGTTGTTCCTTTAAAGATGGGCGAGAAGGCTACATCGGTTGGCATGAAGGTGTAGAACAACTGGCCGTTGCTGAAATAATCGCGCTTGCCCACTCCCTGCAACATGATGTTGAGGTCGAAGCCTGCATAGTTCGCTCCCAGGTTGATACCATACTGGAAACGGGGAGTTGTGTTACCGATAACTTCCATATCACCGGGTTTGCTGACGGTATTGTTACCATTGTTGATGTTGTTCACATCGTCAGCGTTGTAGTCGCCGTCGCGCAGGTTCTTGAATTTGTAGTCACCCGGTCGGGGGCTGTATCCTTGCAAGGTGGGTACTCCTTCTTTCAGTTTCCAGGTTTTCGTGTCTTCAAAATCGTCTACCGTGTAGAAACCGTCGTAGCGGTATCCCCAGATTTCGCCTGCTGTCTTGCCTTCGTACAGGTAGGCAAGGCTCTTGTCTTCATTGAAGTTCAGCGATGTGATTTTGGATTTGTAGTCCCAAAGGTTGAGTCCGATGTTGTAGCCTACCTTCTTTCCGATGTTTCCGCGCCAAGCCAATTGGATTTCCCAACCGCGTGTCCGCATTTTGCCCACATTCTGATTGGGGGCGTTGGCACCCAATACGGCAGGCAGGGCGACACTCTGAGAGAGGATATCTTTCGTTTCACGCTGATACCACTCGAAGCTACCTGTCAGGCGGTTGTTGAGCAACGCAAAGTCTACTCCGACGTTGGTAGTGGTGATTGTTTCCCAAGTGAAGTTGGAGCTTATCAGTCCGGGAGCTTCGATGATGGTCATATAACCGTTGTCGTTGCCGTTGAGCCATACGGTAGATTGTGTTTTCAGTCCCATTGTGGCAAGGTAATCGTAGTAGCCGGCCGAATTCTGGTTTCCGATGGAACCGTAAGAGAGACGGGGTTTCACTTGGTCGATGATGTTGCGTGTGCCTTCCATGAATTTTTCTTCTGCCAGGTTCCAGGCGAGTGAGAATGAGGGGAAGAAAGCAAACCGAGAGTTTTTGGGGAATTTGGAAGAACCGTCGTAACGTCCGTTCACTTCCAGCAGGTATCTGCCTTGATAGTCATAATTGAAACGGAAGAAACCACTGCGGATGGCATAGCTTTGGTATTCATCGTTTGTGGTGACTTTGCCTTGTGCCCCGCTCATGGAAGGGATGTCTATCAACGCTTGTTTCTCTGCCCGTGTGTTGTAGTAAGCGTAGTCGTAGTCTTCCTGTGAGAAACCTGCCATGATGGAGAAGTTGTGTTCGTTGAGCAGATTGAATTTGTAAGTGGCGTAAGCATTGTAAGCGTTGCGCGTGTTGTAAAAATGGCGTGCTATGTAATAGTCTTCTCCGGAAGGCATGGAAGATACCCCTTCCTGTATGTCGCTTGCCGACCATTTGCCGGAATAGTAATTGAAGTCGGTAGCTTGCTTTTGGTAAGTGTACTCAAAGATGGCTTCCAGTCCTTTCAAGGGTCGGACGATAGATTTTAGGAAGAAGCGGGGCGTATCGATCGTTGTATGCCGTGCGTTGCTGTTTTGGATGATGGCAAGCGGCGTTTTGATGATGTTACCATTGGGGTCGAGGCCGTCAGGCAGGAAGTTGTGTAGACGGGTGGAGTACAAGAAACCGCTCTCATCGTTCAGAAAGTCACGTTTCTGTTGCGAGTAGTTGAAGGTAGCCTCTTGAGTGTACCATTTGGTTACGTCTGCCGATATCATTCCGTTGAATGTCATACGTTTATAGTTGTCCTTGTCGCCTTGCAACGGACCGTTTTCCGTATAGCGGTTGCCCGACATACGGAAACGCACACGTTCCGAAGCACCGCTCACCGTAAAGTTATGGGTTTGTGAAAAACCTGTCTCAAGCATGCGGTCGTAGAGACTTTCCTGTTTCAGATAATAACGCTTGTTGTCTGCATTGGCCACCAAGATACCGGTATCTTCGTAGAAGGTTCCCAAATCTGACAATGCGCTGCGGTTGGTATTGTACAGGTTCAGATATTCCATCCATGAGTCAATGTTTTGGCTGTTACCGCCTGCATACGTGTTGCCCAATGTCTCTTTGTAGATAGGAAGGAAGGTTTCGAGACCTACTTGTTCGGGAGTGTTGGCAGCCTTGACGAAACCGAAGTTGTTGTTGTAGCTGACTGTTATTTTTTCCTCCTTGTTGGGGCGTTTGGTCGTGATTAATATAACTCCTGCCGCCGCGCGTGCTCCGTAGATAGCTGCCGACGAGGCGTCTTTCAATACCGTCACCGATTCGATGTCTTCGGGATTCAGTGCATCGATGTCGCCGGGAACGTTGTCAATCAGTATCAGCGGTGATAATGCAGTCGTTTCATTGTTTTTGTTCGAGAAGGTAACGGAACCGCGAATCTGGATGTTTTTCCCAGTCTGTCCCGGCGTATTGCTGCCACTACTGATGGTAAGTCCGGGGATAGCGCCTTGAAGAGCTGCCGCCGTGTTGGGTTGTGGACGGCTGCCCAACACTTCGTCCATCTTCACCGTAGAGACCGAACCAGACAGATTGGCTTTCTTTTGCGTACCGTAGCCCACTACGACTACCTCTTCCAACTGTTTCGAATCGTCTTCCATGATAATCTGGACCATGTTGCTGTCGGTTACTTTTACTTCCATCGTTTTATAACCGACGTAGCTCACTTGTAGCGTGACAGGAAGTTTGTCTACCTCCAACGTGAATTCTCCGTCTAAGTTGGTGATGCATCCGACCGTTGTGTTGGGGATAATGACAGAAGCTCCGATAACGGTTTCTTTCGTCTTGTCCATCACAACTCCTTTTACGGTATGTTTCTTCGATTGTTGGGGAAGGGGAGCCACGCTTTCGCTTTCATTGTTGCCACGAACGTTGCTCTCATGCGTAGGTGAAGCTGCCGAGGCCGGATACCCGACCGACAGAAAGAGAACCGTCAGAGCAAACAAGAACCAATAATGCTTGGATCTACATGATTTCTTTTTCATACTTAGATTCTTTTTAGTTAATAAATAAAATTCCTTCTATTATAAATAAGTAGTGATAACTCAAAATAACGATGGGCGGACATTTGGAGGAAATGTTCCTATGTACTGCGTTTTTTTGAGTTTATTTGCTATATTTATAACGACTCTGCAAATGTAGTAAATAATCCATTGCGATAATTGAATCGCTTTGATATTTTTTTTATAATATTTGGTTGTTTCACTGAACGTACGCTACCTGAAATCTAATCTTTCTCTTGCGACGGCCTATCGGTTGCAATGCGAACGACTGTTGTTTTTCTTACTGCAAACTATTCGTCTGACTATAGTTGAACTTGCGTCTGACTATAGTGTTCGTTTCGTCTAACTATAGTCAGACGAAAAAGACACTATAGTCAGACGAATAAATTTATGCATTCCGGCCGTTAGTCGTTAGGCGGCGGAGATGTAAAGTTTAGGCAATTTTCCCTTACTCTTTCGCAGCTCTCGGTTTGTCCGGACATAAACAAAGAACGGTAGACAGATGCTTGGTTGTAAGCCTGTCTACCGTTCTTCGTTTGGGTTTCAGATGGGGTGTGGTCGGAGTGTTACATCCTTGCGTATTGCTTATGAAACTCGACCACCGCTTCGATACCTTTGCGGAAAATATCCAGCGAAAAGTTCTCATTCGGAGAATGAATGGCATCCGATTCAAGTCCGAAGCCCATCAATACGGTTTTGATTCCCAGCACCTGCTCGAAAGTGGAAATGATAGGAATACTACCGCCGCGGCGCACGGCCAGCGGTTTCTTGCCGAAAGCTATCTCGAAGCCTTTTTCTGCCGCCTGATAAGCAGGAAGGGAGATAGGGCACACATAACCCTGTCCGCCGTGCATCGGGGTAACTTTCACCTGCACTGTGTCGGGAGCGATGCTGCGTATATAATCAGCAAACATCTGAGAAATCTTATGATGGTCCTGATGCGGAACCAACCGGCAGGAAACTTTGGCGTAAGCTTTTGACGGGAGTACGGTCTTCGAACCTTCTCCCGTATATCCGCCCCATATGCCGCACACATCAAAAGACGGACGGCAACTGTTGCGTTCCAGCGTACTGTATCCTTTCTCCCCAAAAACTTCCTTCACTCCGATAGCCTTTTTATATTTCTTCTCATCAAAAGGAATATGCGCAATCATTTCCCGTTCGGCTTGCGGAACTTCTTCCACGTCGTCGTAGAATCCGGGAACGGTAATCCGTCCGTCGGCATCCGTCACTTTGCTGATAATCCGGCAAAGCGTGTTGATGGGATTAGCTACCGCACCGCCGAAATGTCCGGAATGTAAGTCCCGGTTCGGTCCGGTGACTTCTATCTCCCAGTAAGCCAGTCCGCGCAGGCCCGTAGTCAGCGAAGGAAGCTCTGCACCCAGCATACTCGTGTCCGAAACGAGGATTACATCTGCTTTCAGAAGTTCCTTGTGTTCCTCGCAGAACGCTTCCAGACTGGGAGAACCGATTTCCTCTTCTCCTTCGAAGATGAACTTCACATTATTCTTTAATAGCTCGTTTTTAAGTAGATACTCGAACGCTTTCACCTGAATGAAAGATTGTCCTTTGTCATCATCCGCTCCACGCGCCCGGATATGTCCGTCCCGTATTTCCGGTTCGAACGGCTGGCTTTTCCAAAGTTCCAGCGGTTCGGCTGGCATTACGTCGTAGTGGGCGTAGACCAGCACGGTTTTGGCATCCGGGTCTACTATTTTTTGGGCGAAGACAATCGGGTTGCCTTTAGAGGGCATCACCAGCGCTTCGTCCACTCCGGCTTCTGTTAACAGTTGCGCCCAACGTTCGGCACACGCCAGCATATCGTCGTGATGTTCCGGCAGTGCGCTGATACTTGGAATACGGATGAGGCTGAACAAGTCTTCCATCATTTTGGGTTCGTTCGCGGCAATATATTTCTTGATTTCGTTCATAACTTAAATAAGGATTAAAGTTGCGTGGTCTTATCCAGCAGATAATAATCGAGTATGGTCATGGCTGCCATTGCTTCCACGATAGGCACGGCACGTGGCAGTACACAGGCATCGTGGCGTCCGCGGGCTTTCAATGTGGTGTCTACTCCGTCGATGTTGACCGTTTCCTGCTCCATCAATATGGTGGCGATAGGTTTGAAGACAACACGGAAATAAATATCCTGTCCGTTGCTCAGACCGCCCTGGATGCCACCTGAGTGGTTGGTATGTGTTTCAATGCGTCCGTTGTTATTGTAGAAAACATCGTTCTGTTCGGAACCTTTCATTTTCAGTCCCTTGAATCCTTCGCCGTATTCGAATGCTTTGGCAGCGTTGATACTTAGCATGGCATTGCCCAAGGCAGCATGAAGTTTGCCGAAAACGGGTTGTCCCAGTCCGATGGGGCATCCTTTAATGACACAGGTCAGCGTGCCGCCGATGGTGTCGCCTTCCCCTTTCACCTTACAGATAAAGTCTGCCATTTCCTTCGCCTTTTCCGGGTCGGGACAGCGCACGTCGTTGGTTTCTATCAAGTCGAGGTCATAATCAGAATACGTGCCTTCCAGTTTGATGGCGCCTACCTGCGATGTATAAGCGGTGATGCTGACTCCCAACTGGCGAAGCGCCAACTTGGCCAAAGCACCGGCAACAACGCGCGAAATCGTTTCGCGTGCCGAAGAACGTCCGCCGCCGCGGTGGTCGCGGATGCCATACTTCACGGTGTAAGTGTAGTCAGCATGTGAAGGACGATATACATTTTTCAGATTATTGTAGTCACTAGAGTGCTGATTCTCGTTCCATACGATAAAACCGATAGGGCATCCGGTGGATTTGCCTTCGAAAATACCGGAAAGGAACTCTACTTTATCGGCTTCTTTACGTGGTGTGGTAAGGATAGATTGTCCCGGACGGCGGCGATTCAGTTCTTGCTGTACAAATTCTTCGTCGATGGTAATTCCTGCAGGAAATCCGTCAATCACTCCCCCAACTCCTTTTCCATGAGACTCGCCGAAACTGGTGAGCCGAAAGATGTTGCCAAATGAATTAAACATAGTTGTGGCTTTTTTTAAAATTACTGTATGCAAATATAACAAAGTTTTCGATAAGATTGTTGTGAACTCAAAATATCTTCAAAAAAGGAAGCATATTCCCAAGTCAACGACACGGAGGTGAAAATGGAATTGAAAGAGTTTGAACTGTTCCTGAATGGAGCTGCCATGAAGTTCGGTGATATCGTAATAGACAAATGTACGGCAAAAAAAGAGACTGACAATAACAAAATGAGACTGACAATAACAAAATGAGACTTTATTTGTTCACTAAGAGCCTGTTTAAATTCTCTTCAGTCATAATATTATAGCTCTTACCCCAGCTTTTCTTGTCGCGTCCGTCTGTAGTTGGCGGAAGGGGTATTAACAGTTGCGCTCTTGGCTATTAATAGCAAACTTCCCGCCCATTAAGTATAAAGTTCCTTCGGACAGGAAGGAAACTTTCTTTTCATTCGATGCAAACTATAAACGCAAGCTTTGATTATATAATTGCAAGCTTTGTTTTTATAATCAAAGCCTTTGTTTTTATAAACGAAGCTTGCGTTTATAGATTACAGTTAACGAAAAATAAGTTTACATGCTGATAATAAGAAGTTTACAATTAATGAAAGAGAACTTTTCTATTAATGAATGAAAAGTGGGTTATTAAGAGCCTGCTCCGAGTTTTGCCCGACACAGTTTTGAGAGTTGCTTTCGAGTATATTTTCTGTTGTTGTGAGCAGCAGCATGACGGAGACTATGTGACGAATAAAAACTGGTCGGTAAAGCCTATCTAACATAATCTCAGGAAAATTTAAACAGGCTCTAAGATGTACAGAATAGAAAAAAAATTTCTATTTTTGTGGGAACAAAACTTTAAAAGCACATGACTCAATCTGAAAGACAGCAAATTATAGAGCTGGTAAAAAAAGAAGTGGTTCCGGCTATTGGTTGCACGGAACCCATTGCTGTGGCACTTTGTGTAGCCAAAGCGGCAGAAACATTAGGTGAGAAACCCGAAAAGATAGAGGTATTATTGAGTGCCAATATACTGAAAAATGCCATGGGGGTAGGAATTCCCGGCACAAGTATGGTGGGGCTTCCTATTGCTGTTGCCTTGGGTGCGTCAATAGGCAAATCAGAATACCAGTTGGAAGTCCTGAGAGACTGCACACCCGAAGCCGTAGCACAAGGTGAACAGTTTATCGCAGAAAAACGAATCAGTGTCTCTTTAAAGGAAGGTATTGAGGAAAAGCTATATATCGAAGTGATTTGCAAGACCGGCGATAAAACTGCCAAAGCTGTCATTGCTGGCGGCCACACTACCTTTATATATATAGCCAAAGACGAAAAAGTGCTGCTCGACAAACAGCATACTGCCAGTGCAGAGGAAGAGGGCGCTTCTCTCGAGCTGAACCTGCGTAAAGTTTATGACTTCGCCCTGACAGCTCCTCTTGATGAAATCCGTTTCATCCTCGACACTGCCCGCTTGAACAAAGCTGCCGCCGAACAAGCCTTCAAAGGCAACTACGGACATTCTTTAGGAAAAATGCTTCGTGGCACTTATGAACATAAGGTGATGGGCGACAGTGTATTTTCGCATATTCTTTCTTATACTTCAGCCGCTTGTGACGCCCGAATGGCAGGAGCCATGATTCCGGTCATGAGTAACTCCGGCAGCGGTAATCAAGGTATATCCGCTACCTTACCCGTCGTAGTCTTTGCCGAAGAAAACAATAAGAGTGAAGAAGAACTTATCCGTGCCTTAATGTTGAGCCATCTTACGGTGATTTATATCAAACAAAGCTTGGGACGCCTGTCCGCCTTGTGTGGTTGTGTAGTGGCCGCCACAGGCTCAAGCTGCGGAATTACCTGGCTGATGGGTGGAGGCTACGACCAGGTGGCCTTTGCCGTTCAAAACATGATTGCCAATCTGACGGGAATGATTTGCGATGGCGCGAAACCGAGTTGCGCCCTAAAAGTGACCACCGGAGTTTCAACAGCCGTATTGTCAGCCATGATGGCTATGGAAAACCGTTGTGTGACTTCCGTAGAAGGAATTATTGATGAAGACGTAGACCAAAGCATCTGCAACCTGACAAGAATCGGCTCGCAAGCCATGAACGAAACGGATAAAATGGTGCTCGATATTATGACGCACAAAGGATGCTGAAATAAGAACTGACTGATAAAGAGGTAGGTAAATAAAAAATGGATAATGAGTTTTCCGGCTTCATTATCCATTTTATTTTTATTGGCTGCTGTTATCAACAGCCCTATTTCTTAATTAGTGGCAGTGTCCACCTTCACAACCGCAACTGTCGCCGCATTCGTGGTCACCGCAGCCACCACCGCAACTGTCGCATCCGCAACCGCATCCGCCTTCACCGCTCATCATTTTCACCAACTCCTGAATTTCTTCGTTGGTAGCAGGACGGCTTTCAATCACTTCACCCTCGAAGATAAGGTCGGCACCTGCCAACGGGTGGTTGAGGTCAACTACTACCACGTCCGGTTTGATTTCCACTACGCTTGCGTTCACGCGCTGACCGTCACCGGTCATCAAAGGTACGATATTTCCTTCTTTGATACGCTCGCTGTCGAACTTACCGTCAATCTCGAAAATGTTTTTAGGAAGGTCAATCACGTGTTGTTCGTCATATTGGCCGTATGCTTTATCTGCTGTGATGGTAAACTCAAATTTATCACCTTGAGAAAGAGCGGTTACTTGATTTTCGAAGTCTTCGAGTGTTGTTCCTAATCCTGAAATGAATTGAAAAGGATGTTCTGCTTTTGCTTCTTCGAACAACTCTTTTTCACCATCTTCCATTGTATATAGTTTGTATGCAACGGTAATGTACTTGTTTTCTACTGTTTCCATCTGATATTTTATATTTCTAAATTAATAAATCCCGGCAAACGGGTTGACAAAGATACGAATAATTTGCTTGTGCGCGGACATAGGGAATGTAAATTTCAGATTATTAAGTGCTTTTGTTAGAAAGCTTCTTTGGGGCGCATGCTTGTATAATGGTTGTAAATCCAACCTTTAAGTAATAAAATAGAGAAATAATGCCACCATTATCTTACAATTATTAGCTTTTAAGTGATTTTTTTCTTCGATTTGTTTGGAGATAATAAAAAAGCCCTTACCTTTGCAGCACAAAAATAAAGAAAAAGAAGATATGAATATGTTACATACATCTATTAACCTAGCAGTCCTGCATATTATTCGCGTCGTGGTGGTGCCATCAAGAGCGTGAGAAAGGTTTTGTGTTGTATGTGTTCGTATCATAAAAGATAAAATTTAGAGCCTTTCTCGCTGATGTGAGAGAGGCTCTTTCATTAAAAGACAGATTGAAATGAAAAAGCAATTACGCAGTTCGTTTAGTACACAAGGCCGTCGGATGGCGGGAGCCCGTGCGTTATGGGCAGCCAACGGCATGAAGAAAGAACAGATGGGCAAGCCCATTATCGCTATCGTCAATTCGTTCACGCAGTTTGTGCCGGGACATGTGCACTTGCATGAAATCGGCCAGTTGGTGAAAGCTGAGATTGAAAAGCTGGGATGCTTTGCTGCGGAATTCAATACAATCGCCATCGACGACGGCATCGCCATGGGACACGATGGAATGCTTTACTCGCTCCCTTCGCGTGACATCATTGCCGACAGTGTAGAATACATGGTCAATGCACATAAGGCGGACGCGATGGTGTGTATCAGCAACTGCGATAAAATCACTCCGGGAATGTTGATGGCGTCTATGCGTCTGAATATCCCTACCGTATTCGTATCCGGCGGCCCGATGGAAGCGGGAGAGTGGAACGGCCAGCACCTCGACTTAATCGACGCCATGATTAAATCCGCCGACCAAAGCGTAAGTGACGAAGAAGTGGCCAATATCGAACAGAACGCCTGTCCTACCTGCGGATGCTGCTCCGGCATGTTTACTGCCAACTCCATGAACTGCCTGAACGAAGCTATCGGACTGGCTCTTCCCGGAAATGGGACTATCGTGGCTACGCACGAAAACCGCACGCAACTCTTCAAAGACGCTGCCAGACTGATTGTGGAAAATGCAATGAGATATTATAATGAGGGAGATGAAAGCGTACTCCCCCGCAGCATCGCTACCCGCGAAGCCTTTCTGAACGCAATGACACTCGATATCGCGATGGGCGGTTCCACCAATACGGTTCTCCACCTGTTGGCTGTTGCCCATGAAGCGGAAGTTGATTTCAAGATGGATGACATCGACATGCTTTCCCGCAAAACTCCCTGTCTCTGCAAGGTAGCCCCGAATACACAGAAATACCATATTCAGGATGTGAACCGTGCCGGTGGTATTATCGCTATCATGGACGAACTGGCAAAAGCCGGACTTATTGACACATCTGTCCGCCGCGTAGACGGAATGACCCTGGCGGAAGCTATCAATGGATACTCAATCACCAGTCCGAATGTCGGTGAGAAAGCTATCAAAAAATATTCGAGTGCAGCCGCCAACAAATTCAACCTCATACTCGGCTCTCAAAGCATGTACTATAAGGAGTTGGATAAAGACCGTGCGGCAGGATGTATCCGCGATCTGGAACACGCTTACAGCAAGGACGGCGGCTTGGCAGTGCTGAAAGGCAATATCGCTCAGGACGGTTGTGTGGTAAAGACGGCAGGCGTAGATGAAAGTATCTGGAAGTTTACCGGCCCTGCCAAAGTGTTTGATTCGCAGGAAGCAGCCTGTGAAGGCATCCTCGGTGGTCGAGTCGTCAGTGGCGACGTTGTCGTCATTACGCACGAAGGTCCGAAGGGTGGCCCCGGTATGCAAGAAATGCTTTATCCTACCTCTTATATAAAATCCCGCCATCTCGGGAAAGAATGTGCCTTGATTACCGACGGACGTTTCAGCGGTGGAACTTCCGGCTTGAGTATCGGACATATTTCGCCCGAAGCGGCAGCAGGGGGGAATATCGGAAAGATTGTTGATGGGGATATTATTGAAATCGACATTCCCGCTCGGACGATTAACGTGCGACTGACGGATGAAGAATTGGCTGCCCGCCCGATGACACTTGTCACTCGCGACCGTTATGTGCCGAAGAGTCTGAAGGCATACGCCAGCATGGTCAGCTCCGCCGATAAGGGAGCAGTGAGAATAATCGACTGATATACATCTTTCAATATCAAAAAGAATGAGTAAAGACTTAATAACAGGTGGAGAGGCGCTGATGCGTGCTTTGGAACATCAAGGAGTAAGCACCATCTTCGGATACCCCGGCGGTTCTATTATGCCGGTGTTCGATGCCTTATTCGACCATCAAGATACGTTGAATCACATCTTGGTTCGTCACGAACAGGGAGCTGCCCATGCGGCACAAGGTTATGCCCGTGTATCGGGTGAAGTAGGTGTTTGCCTGGTGACAAGTGGCCCCGGTGCTACGAACACGGTTACCGGCATTGCGGACGCAATGATAGACAGTACGCCTATTGTGGTGATTGCCGGACAGGTAGGAACTGCTTTTCTCGGAACGGATGCTTTTCAGGAAGTCGATTTGGTAGGCATCACCCAACCAATCGCTAAATGGAGTTATCAGATTCGTAGGGCGGAAGATGTGGCTTGGGCAGTGGCGCGTGCGTTCTATATTGCCCGTAGCGGTCGTCCCGGTCCGGTAGTGCTGGACTTTGCCAAGAACGCGCAAGTGGAGAAAACGAAATACGAACCGACGAAGTTGGACTTTATCCGCAGTTACGTTCCTGTGCCCGATACGGATGAGGACGCAGTAAAAGCGGCTGCCGAACTGATTAATAAAGCCGAACGTCCGCTTGTGCTGGTGGGGCAGGGCGTTGAGCTGGGCAATGCGCAAGGCGAATTGCGTGCTTTCATAGAAAAGGCGGACATGCCTGCGGGCTGCACGCTGCTCGGTCTTTCGGCTTTGCCGACGGAGCATCCGTTGAATAAGGGTATGCTGGGTATGCACGGCAACTTGGGACCGAATATCAATACCAATAAATGCGATGTCTTGATTGCTGTCGGCATGCGTTTTGACGACCGTGTGACTGGCAATCTCGCTACCTATGCCAAACAGGCAAAAGTAATCCACTTCGACATCGACCCTGCGGAAGTAAACAAGAATGTAAAAGTGGATGTAGCTGTCCTGGGAGACTGCAAGCATACATTGGCATCCGTAACGGAACTTCTGAAGAAGAATACTCATACTGAATGGATAGACAGTTTCAAGGAATATGAAAAAGTAGAAGAAGAGAAAGTAATCCGTCCCGAGCTTCATCCTGCCACGGACTCTCTGAGTATGGGCGAAGTGGCACGTGCAGTAAGTGACGCAACCCACCACGAAGCTGTCCTGGTGACGGATGTAGGTCAAAACCAAATGATTTCCGCACGCTACTTTAAATATACGAAAGAACGCAGCATCATCACTTCCGGCGGACTCGGAACCATGGGCTTCGGTCTTCCTGCCGCTATCGGCGCAACTTTCGGCGCACCGGAACGTACCGTATGCGCATTTATGGGTGATGGCGGACTCCAGATGAATATCCAGGAGCTGGGAACCATCATGGAACGGAAAGCGCCGGTGAAAATTATCTGCCTGAACAACAACTTCCTTGGCAACGTACGCCAATGGCAAGCCATGTTTTTCAACCGCCGCTATTCATTTACGCCGATGCTGAATCCGGACTATATGAAGATAGCTTCGGCCTACGATATTCCTTCCAAACGCGTCTTCACCCGTGAAGAACTGAAGGAAGCCATCAAGGAAATGCTTGCTACGGACGGCCCGTTCCTGCTCGAAGCCTGTGTGGTGGAAGAGGGCAATGTCTTACCGATGACTCCCCCGGGAGGCTCGGTAAATCAGATGTTGTTGGAGTGCTAGGGAAAGTTGGGAGTTGGGAATGGAGAGTTGAGAGTTCGCATTTAAAATTTTAGAGTTATGAGTGATAAGACATTATATACCATCATCGTTCATTCGGAGAATATCGCCGGATTGCTGAATCAGGTGACGGCTGTATTTACCCGTCGGCAGATAAATATTGAAAGCCTGAATGTATCCGCGTCGTCGATTAAAGGCGTACATAAATATACAATTACGGCCTGGACTGATAAGGATACGATAGAGAAGGTGGTGAAGCAGATAGAGAAGAAAATTGACGTTATCCAGGCGCACTACTTTACGGAAGATGAGATTTACTTCCATGAGATTGCTTTATATAAGGTATCTACAACTGAGTTTCAGGAGACACCGGAAGCGTCTAAGGTGATACGCAGATATAACGCCCGTGTGGTAGAAGTGAATCCCGTATTCTCCATTGTCGAGAAGAACGGCATGAGTGAAGAGATTACTTCGCTTTATGGTGAACTGAAGTCCTTGAATTGTGTTCTGCAATTTGTCCGTTCGGGACGCGTAGCTATCACTACCAGTTGCTTCGAACGAGTGAACGAGTTTCTTGACGGACGGGAAGCCGGCTATAACCAAAGCAAAAAACAACAGGAATAATGAGTGAATCAGATAAAATAGGAACTTATAAGTTTATTGCGGAACCGTTTCACGTTGATTTCAACGGACGACTGACAATGGGGGTGCTGGGCAACCATCTACTGAATTGCGCAGGTTTTCACGCCAGCAACCGTGGCTTCGGCATCGCGACATTGAACGAGGACAATTATACTTGGGTACTTTCCCGACTGGCTGTCGAACTGGACGAAATGCCTTACCAATATGAGGACTTCTCCGTTCAGACATGGGTGGAGAATGTGTATCGCCTCTTCACCGACCGTAACTTTGCCGTTATCGGCAAAGATGGTAAGAAGATAGGTTACGCCCGTTCGGTATGGGCTATGATAAACCTGAATACCCGTAAGCCTGCCGACTTGTTGACACTGCATGGCGGAAGTATCGTAGACTATGTGTGCGACGAGCCCTGTCCGATAGACAAGCCCTCGCGCATCAAGGTGACAAGCGACAAGCCGCTGGCTACGCTGACGGCCAAATACAGCGACATTGACATCAACGGTCATGTGAACAGTATCCGCTATATAGAGCATATCCTCGATTTGTTTCCGATAGAATTGTATAAGACCAAACGTATCCGCCGTTTTGAAATGGCGTATGTGGCGGAAAGTTATTTCGGGGATGAACTCTCGTTTTTCTGTGACGAAGCTAATGAGAACGAGTTTCATGTCGAAGTGAAGAAGAATGGCAGCGAGGTAGTCTGTCGCTCGAAAGTAGTATTTGAGTAAATAGAATATAAAATCAATTAATAACGGATGGCATAAGCCATCAAAACTAAAAACAAAAAAGAAAATGGCACAGTTGAATTTTGGCGGAACTGTTGAAACAGTAGTAATCCGTGACGAATTTCCATTAGAAAAAGCTCGTGAAGTATTGAAGAATGAAACAATTGCTGTAATCGGTTATGGCGTGCAGGGTCCGGGACAGGCATTGAACTTGCGTGATAACGGTTTCAATGTAATCGTTGGACAGCGTGAAGGAAAAACATACGAAAAGGCAGTGGCAGACGGATGGGTTCCGGGTGAAACGTTGTTCGGAATCGAAGAAGCTTGCGAGAAAGGTACTATCGTAATGTGCCTGTTGTCTGACGCGGCAGTAATGTCTGTATGGACTACTATCAAGCCTTACCTGACTGCCGGAAAAGCTCTTTATTTCTCTCACGGTTTTGCTATCACCTGGAACGACCGTACAGGTGTAGTTCCCCCTGCCGATATCGACGTTATCATGGTTGCTCCTAAAGGGTCGGGCACTTCGTTGCGTACCATGTTCCTTGAAGGCCGTGGCTTGAACTCTTCTTATGCTATCTATCAGGATGCAACGGGTAAGGCTTATGAAAAGACAATCGCGCTGGGTATCGGTATCGGTTCTGGTTATCTGTTCGAAACCACTTTCCAACGTGAAGCGACTTCCGACCTGACAGGCGAACGCGGTTCATTGATGGGAGCTATCCAAGGTCTGCTGCTGGCACAATACGAAGTATTGCGTGAAAACGGTCACTCTCCTTCCGAAGCGTTCAATGAAACAGTAGAAGAACTGACTCAGTCACTGATGCCGCTTTTCGCAAAGAATGGTATGGACTGGATGTACGCAAATTGCTCTACTACTGCCCAACGCGGTGCTCTCGACTGGATGGGACCTTTCCACGATGCTATCAAGCCGGTAGTTGAGAAGTTGTACCACAGTGTTAAGACAGGTAACGAGGCCCAGATTTCTATTGACTCCAACTCCAAACCGGATTATCGTGAGAAGCTGGAAGTGGAACTGAAAGAACTTCGTGAAAGCGAAATGTGGCAGACTGCTGTGACAGTACGCAAACTGCGTCCTGAAAATAATTAATCCGACCGGATGATGTAAGTTTTATAGGGGGGCTGACTAAAAAGCCCCCCTCATCTTTTTCCTCAATTTAAATAATAGTCCA
>ERZ777011.636-NODE-636-length-51169-cov-15.652737_pt1 | contig 51169 bp, 36 predicted proteins | sample MGYA00374964_ERZ777011 | MGnify/ENA primary metagenome ERZ777011 (study PRJEB29310, sample SAMD00008975) | mouse gut metagenome | study: EMG produced TPA metagenomics assembly of the Metagenome analysis of fecal microbiota from mouse which was promoted...
TGAGGAGAATGTGTTTCAAGCACTGGTGCTTTTGCACTTCGGTTTTGAAACTACATAAAAAACGTGCGCCCTGTCCCTTACAGCGGTCGCTGCATTGCAGGGGGCGCACGCTTTTTTTGTTTTTTTAGCGCTTATTCGTGGCGTGGTCCACGGTCGCGTCGCGGTCCGCGGTCTCCGTCACGGCGTGGCCCGCGGTCTCCGCGCGGACGGTCGCCTTCGCGCCTTGGCCCACGTTCGCCGCGGGGCTGGCGTTGCGGTTCGACGTATCCTTCCGGCTTTTCCTGGAGTGCACGCATTGACAGACGGTATTTGCCTGATTTCTTGTCGATTTCTATGAGCTTCACTGTGATGGTGTCGCCTTCGTGGAGGCCTGATGCTTCCATGTCGGGCAGGCGTTCCCATGAGATCTCGGAGATATGGAGCAGGCCATCGCGGTTTGGCATGAACTCTACAAATGCGCCGAATTCCATTATTGAGGAGATCTTGCCGGTGTATACAGTGCCTTCTTCGGGCTGTGCGACAATTGCGCGTATCATTTCCATTGCCTTGTCGATCGATGCCTTGTTTGCGGCTGCGACTTCGATGTAGCCTCCTTCTGCGATCTCATCGATGCTTACTGTGGCGCCGGATGCTTCCTGGATGCCCTGGATGATCTTTCCGCCCGGGCCGATTACAGCTCCGATGAGGTCCTTGGGAATGAGGAGGGTCTCTATGCGCGGTACGTGGGGCTTGAAGTCTTCGCGTGGTGCGGGTATTGTCTCGCTTATCTTGTTCAGGATGTGCAGGCGTCCTTCCCTGGCTTGGTTGAGGGCGCGTTCGAGTATCTCGTAGCTTAGTCCGTCGCACTTTATGTCCATTTGTGTGGCTGTGATGCCGTCGACTGTACCTGTCACCTTGAAGTCCATGTCGCCAAGGTGGTCCTCATCGCCTAATATGTCGCTGAGTACAGCGTATTTGCCGCTTGCTGTGTCAGTGATAAGGCCCATGGCGATGCCGCTGACGGGGCGTTTCATTTTGACGCCGGCATCAAGGAGGGCCAATGTGCCTGCGCATACTGTCGCCATTGACGATGACCCGTTGCTTTCCAGGATGTCGCTTACGATGCGGCATACATAAGGGAACCCATCGGGGAACATGCGCTTGAGGGCGCGGTGGGCGAGGTTGCCATGTCCGATTTCACGGCGTCCTACACCACGTACCGGCTTGGCCTCACCTGTAGAGAAGGGAGGGAAGTTATAGTGTAAAAGGAAACGCTCGCGGCCTTGGTTGAGCACATCGTCAAGGATTTTTTCATCAAGTTTTGTGCCAAGGGTCACTGTGGCAAGAGACTGTGTCTCTCCACGGGTGAACACGGCTGCTCCATGAGGTCCTGGCAGGTAGTCGACTTCACACCATATTGGACGGATTTCGGTTGTCTTGCGTCCGTCCAGGCGGATGCCTTCGTCCAGGATGCAACGGCGTACAGCCTCTTTTTCCACATCGTGGTAGTAGCGTTTTACAAGGGGTGTCTTTTCGTCGCGTTCCTCTTCAGGAAGGGCATCGATATATTCCTGGCAGATGGCATCGAAACTGTCCTGACGCCAATGCTTGTCGGCACAGCCGGCCTTTGCTATGGAGTATGCCTTGCCGTAGCATTTTTCGTGTACGTCCTTGCGGAGCTCCTCATCGTTTACTTCGTGGCAGTATTCGCGTTTTGCGATGCCTACTTCCTGGGCAAGTTCCATCTGCACCTTGCAGTGGTCCTTTATGGCGTCATGTGCTGCCTTGAGGGCTGCGAGGAGGTCGGCTTCGGAGACTTCGTCCATTTCGCCTTCCACCATCATGATGTTATCGTAGGTTGCGCCTACCATAAGTTCCATGTCTGCGCGCTCAAGCTGTTCGTATGTTGGGTCGATGACAAATTCACCATCGATGCGTGCCACGCGTACCTCTGAGATAGGTCCGTTGAAGGGTATGTCGCTGACGGCGATGGCGGCAGATGCTGCCAGTCCGGCCAATGCATCAGGCATGTCCACTCCATCGGCGGAGTACATGGTGATGTTGACAAATGTGTCAGCGTGGTAATTTTCGGGGAAGAGAGGACGTAGCACGCGGTCTACTAGGCGTGCTGTGAGGATTTCATAGTCGCTGGCGCGGCCTTCGCGCTTGAGGAATCCGCCGGGGAAACGTCCGGCAGATGAGAATTTCTCTTTATACTCTACTTGTAGGGGCATGAAGTCAACGCCCTCGCCGGCTTCTTTGGCCGACACGACGGTTGCGAGCAGCATAGTATTGCCCATGCGCACCTCGACAGCGCCATCAGCTTGTTTTGCGAGCTTGCCGGTCTCGATAGAGATGGTACGGCCGTCGGGAAGCTGGATGGTTTTCTTGATTGGCTTTAACATAAGGGGTTTATATATTTTTTTTCGTCTTAAAATCGTACAAAGGTACAATATTTTTCTGATACTTTAGCTCTCAACGAGTTAAATTGTTGCAAAATGCTCATAAAAGCGGACATTGAGACCTGTATGGTATTTCCCTACAGTATTGCGGAGACTTCCTTGAAGGCAAATGTCAATGGCCGGGCAGGCGGTCTGGGGCTGAGTGTGATGTGCCCGGTGGGTGCGACAGAGGTGATACGCGCCTGGAAAATATTTCCGTCCGGGGTGGAGTAGGGATAATATTGTCCGTCTCCTCGCCAGAGCGATGACATATACCTGTGGTGTAGGGTGTCATGGTCTGTAAATGGTTGCAGGATACGGGACAATATGCCTTCCAGTATATCATTGATGCATGTGTCCTTTCTGGTAAGCTGGTAAAGTGATACCGGATTTGGCGCATCGGATAGGAAATCACGTTGGTTTATGTTAAGCCCTATTCCTATGATTGAATGTTGTATGGCCGCCCCGCAGAGTGTATTCTCTATCAGTATGCCACATATTTTCCTGTTGCCCACGTATATGTCATTGGGCCATTTGACCTTTGCTTCAATTCCTTCAGGGAGGAATCCATCTAGCGTATCAGTGATGGCCAGCGATACCGCTTGGGATATGCGGAACTGCTGGCTGGCATGAAGTCCGTCAGGGCGCAGGAGTACGGAGAATGTCAGGTTTTTCCCGGGTTCGGATTCCCAGGTGTTTCCTCGTTGCCCCCGCCCGGCGGACTGCCGGTCGGCCAATACGCATGTCCCGTGCGGGCTGTTGCTGGCTATCCCCGACAGGTATGTATTGGTGGAGTCCACATTGTCGAGCCTGATGATATGGGGATGTGGTGTCATTCCGGGAATGTGATGGTGATGTCACGTGAAAGGTCTTCATGGTTTACGCATATGTCCACTTCCACGGTATCGTCAGGAAGTATTGCCTCTACCCTGTCGGGCCATTCTATCAGGCATACTGAACCGGAGTCGAAATAGTCTTCAACACCTATGTCAAGGGCCTCTTCAAGGGATTCCAGACGGTAGAGGTCGAAATGGTATATCGGTTTGCCGTCAGTGCTGCTATTGTATTCATTTATTATGGAGAAGGATGGGGAATTGGCCATATCGTCGGTCACCCCTAATATTTTTGCAAGGGCGTTGATGAAGGTCGTCTTCCCGGCCCCCATTGATCCGTTGAAAGCGAATACTGTATATTTGCCCATATGGGCGGCGAACTCTTGGGCCGCATTGTTCAATGAGTCGAGATGCGGCACGTGTATGGTGATTTGTGGCATTGTATTTATTTGGGGCTAAGTGTTATTACCGGAACTAGCATCTCTTCCATCGATATGCCTCCGTGCTGGAATGTGCCGGTGTAATATTGCACGTAATGGTTATAGTTGTTGGGATATGCGAAGAAGTCGTGTCCGGTAGCGAATATGTAGGCCGATGACACGTTTGGCGACGGAAGGCCGAAACGTTCGGGCCGCTTGATCTCATATACCTGGCGAGGGTTGTAGTTCAAGGCTTTGCCTACTTTGTAGCGCAGGTTGGTGTTGGTGTTCTTGTCGCCGATCACTTTTATGGGTTTGTCCACGCGTATTGTGCCATGGTCGGTTGTGAGTATTATCTTGTAGCCTTTGGCGGCGATGCGGCGGAACAGTTCCAATGCTGATGAATGGCGGAACCATGATTCTGTCAGTGAGCGGTAGGCGGCATCTGTTGAGGCCAGTTCCCTTATCATCTTCGACTCGGTACGTGCATGAGACAGCATGTCGATAAAATTGAGGACAATGACATTCAGGTCGTTTTGTTCCAGTTTGGGTAGCTCTCCTATCAGCCGATCGCCGGCTACGGAGTCGTTTATCTTGTTGTAGGAGAAGCGGCATTGACGCCGGTAGCGTTTGAAATGGGTTTCAATCAGAGGGGCTTCGTTAAGGTTTTTCCCTTCTTCTTCGTCTTCATCCACCCATAGGTCAGGGAACATGCGGGCAATCTTTTCAGGCATTAGTCCGGAAAAGATTGCATTCCTTGCATATTGTGTGGCTGTCGGAAGGATGGATGTATATAGGTCTTCGTCGAATGTGAAATATTCGGCCAGCATTGGTTTTATGGTACGCCATTGGTCGAGACGGAAATTGTCGATCAATATGAAGAATACCTTTTCGTTGGCGTCAAGTAGCGGGAAGACCTTGTTTACAAACAGGCGCGGGCTGAATTGGGGTATGCCTTTTTCAGTGGGCTCGGCTGTTATCCAGTCCTCATAATTGCGTTTGATGTATTTGGCGAATTCCGTGTTGGCTTCGTCTTTCTGCATGTATAGCATTTCCGTCATAGCGGCATCGGAAGATTCCAGTTCCATCTCCCAAAATGTCAGCCTGGAGTACAGTGCATACCAGTCGTCCATTGTCCTGGCTGAGGATATCATCTGGGATATGCCGGAGAATTGCTGGCGGTAGTCGTTTGTGGCCTGTTCGCTTACCAGCTGTTCGCTGTGCAGGTTTTTCTTTAATGACAGGAATATCTGGTTCGGGTTTACGGGCTTTATCAGGTAGTCCGCGATTTTGTTTCCTACAGCCTGGTCCATAAGGTTCTCTTCCTCGCTTTTGGTGATCATTATCACAGGTATATGCGGGAAGTCCTGCTTTATTAGCGCAAGGGTTTCGAGTCCGGTCAGTCCTGGCATGTTTTCATCCAGGATTATTATGTCGAAATGCCGTGTTTGCACCATCTCCAATGCATCACGTCCGTTGTTGGCTGTCTCTACGGTATAACCTTTGGAGCGCAGGAACATAAGGTGGGGCTTGAGGAGGTCGATTTCATCATCGGCCCATAATATGGTATGTGTCGTTCCCATTTTCTTTTTTTGAAATTTATCAGTCGAAGAGGGGGTCATCGCCTTCAGAACCGGCAGGGTATTCAGGCATTGGTGGCAGTGGCTCTTTTATGGGGGCGAGCGGCGTGACTTTGGGTTCCGGTTTCTTGGCTTTGGGTTCAGGCACGGTTATGTTGCCTATTGAGCTCCCATCTGTTTGCGGTATGTCGCCCTGTGACGTAGGCTGTCCGGCCTCATCTTGATGCTTGGGGGCTTCCGGTTCTTCCTGTAGCGTATTCTCTTCGGTGTCTGTATATGATTTGTCGTCAATGAATTGGAAATATTGTTCAAATGAGCCTCCTGATTTAAGCAGGGCTTCAAAATTTGGGGCGCTTATCTCGATAGGACGGACTTGCCGGGGTAGAATGAATGAAGGTGTCTGCGACATGACTTTGCGGTAGTGGTCGAGTTCGTTCTGATTGTCAAATCCACGTACTATAAGCATTCCGAGACGTCCGAAGTTCATCTGTTCCAGGTCGAAGTCCTTTACAACAAACGAAGAGAAGTTGAATCTGGCCACGTCATATAGCAGCAGGTTGGATTGTACCTGGTCGGTGGGATACAGGAGGACAAGGAGCTGTTTAGCTTCAGGGTCGATTGTGAATATCAGCGAATCGGCAGAGGTTGCAATTGAATCGTTGCCCAGCTTTGTATCCCATATCATGCCGCGTAAGTTTGATGCGTTGCCGTCGTTTATTTTTCGTCCTTGTGCCATGCCTTTTAGCCATGCGGATGCTATGGGGGCTATATCCGTATCGGGATAACGTTTCAGCATGTCGCGCAGGACATTGTTGAATTTTTCAGGTTGGCGTTCGGTGACATATGCCAATGCATGCAGGAACATGAATTTTGGCATTATCTTGCTCATCGGGTAATTCTCCATCATGTCGGAGTATGCTTTGTGCACTTCTCCGTTCCTGTTGTCCAGATATGCTTCGTATGTAGCTTCGTATAGCTTCTGCTGATCTTCGTCCATTGATTTCAGCCGTTCGATGTAGTGGGGATCGCGCATCGCTATACCATATTTTGATTCCGGGAATTCTTTCAATATGAGTTGCCTGTACTTTTCGGCATCTGCCGTGCGGCCGTCGCGCACGGCCATCAGGTACATGTTGTAGTAGATGTCAAGCCGGTATACATTGTCTGGATACTGTGTCTGTAGCCTGTCAAATTCGATTGCCGCTGCAGGGTAGTCTTCAAGGTCGTCCTTGAGTATTATACCCATATTGTAGAGGCCTTCTTGGATTATTTCATTGGATGTAAGTATTTCGGCTTCAGTGGTCGGTATCTGCCGCAGATAATATTCAGGATAATGCGGGTCTTCGTAGCGGGCGATCTCTTCCTGTGAAGGTTCAGGTATGCTGTCGGCCTGTCCGTTTTCCTCCAATTCAGTATCCATGTCGTTCTCGTTTCCATCATTGTTGAAGTCAGACATGCTGAATGTTGCCTTGTTGCGCCTGCGCCAGTCGTCTTCGAGTTTGCGGCTGCCCCATCTGCGCTGGAATTCGGCTTTGCCGGCATTGCGTGTGCCGGTATTGTAGAAATACCATGAATTGTCGGAGTTTAGTATAAATGTGTTTGGCGTTGCAGCCGAGTTGTTTATAAGGGTTGAGCCTATTGCCTGTTGTTGGGCCAGATATTCCTCGCGGGCCGCTGCTTCCGCTGCTTCTTTTTCTTGCCGCTTGAGGTCGTCAATTATTTTATTTACAACGGCAAGCCTTTCGTCCTCATCCATTTTTGACAGTTTCAGAAGCGAGTCCTGTAGCTGTACGTTCTGTGCATATATAGTAAGGTTGTCCAGGACATCGCTACGTTTTTTGAGGTTGTCGAAGCCGGGATAGTCAGGAGGAAGCAAAGGCATCGCTTCCGAGAAGCATGGTTGGGCCTTTATGTAATCGTGCCTGTCGAAATATATGTTGCCAAGTGTGATTTGGGTGATGGCTTTTTCTATACCGTTGCGTGTGCTGTTCTGGGCTGCAAGTATATAGTTCTCTATAGCATTTGCCGTATCCGCGCGTGACAAGTAGAGGTTGCCTATTGCATAGTATACCTGGTCGAGGTATTCTTTGTTGCGGTCATATTTTACCATCTTTTTGAGCGCCTTCACTTCCGGTCCGATGTCCTGTCCGGTGTATACTTCGCTTTGGGATATCCTTGCATTGAATTTTGTACGGTAATTGGCAGAGGATGAACTTCCGGCCTTTTTGAAGGCTTCATATGCGAGTGCTTTCTCCCCGTTTCGGGAATAAATCTGTCCCAGCAGGAAGTTGAGGCGGGTCTTCTGGTGTTTGGATGAGCCTTTTAAGGCATTCTTTATGTATGGCACGGCATCGGCATACGAACCGGTATGCATATAATAGTCGGCATATGTGTAATTGTACAGGCTGCTGAGGGCCGCACTGGTAAGTTGGTCGGGCTTTATCCTCACCAGGATTGTCTCCGCTTCAAACATCCAGTCGAGATTTATGTAGCATCTTGCCTGCCATAGCCGTGCTTCGGTGACTGTTCCGGGAAGCCATGTGAAGTGTTTGGCTATATAGGCGAATGTGGAAGCCGCACCGCCAAAGTCACCGTTGTAATATTGTGAGCGGCCCATCATGAGCCATGCGTTGTGTAGGAACGGATTGTATTCGCTTCGTTTCATCCAAGCCTTGTATTCAGGGTCAGATGATTTACCGCTTTTGCGGGCCGGGCGTTTCTTGATGGACCTCAGCTGGATTGCCTTCTGGGCCTTTTCGATTGAACGGTTGAAGTCTCCTGCAGGCTGTGGCGACTGCGGGCGGGTTCTTGCTGACGAAGGGTGTACGAACAGCATTTGTGAATAATCGTCCTCATAGGTGGATTCCATTTCCTGTAGTGTCTCCTTGAAATGGGTGTCGCCGTTGTAGTATATGTTGTAGCGGGTGATGAATGCCTGGTAGTTCCTGGACAGTGCGGTGTTTTTTGATGGGCCGCAACTGCTCAGCAGCGATATCATTATCGTTGCTATGGCAAGCAGGTAGTGGTAGGCAGGAATCTTTGCAGGTCGCATCATCACCAATTATAACGTATGATCACTCGGTGTTATTGCCGCTGTCTACTGTTGTCTCCTTTTTTGACGGTGCGTCAGGGTAGGATATGCGTGAATGGTATATTGTCTTTAACCGGCGAATGAAAGCCTCTTTTATCATATTTATATCGCGGAAAGATAGCGGGGAATCGTTATGCAGCCCGTCGGCAATCTGTCCGTCGATGATTTTGTTGACCAGATTGGATATTGCATCCGGAGTGTGTTCCTTGAGTGAACGGGATGCCGCCTCGACAGCATCGGCCATCATCAGTATGGATGTTTCCCGTGAACGGGGATTCGGGCCAGGATATGTGAACGGGGCAGGGTCTACGTTCTCATCGGGGTGTTGGTTGCAGTATGTATAATAGAAATATTTGGCTTTGCCAGCTCCGTGGTGTTCACTTATGAAGTTTCTTATCACTGACGGCAGGTTTGCCTTGTCGGCTCTGCGGAGGCCGTCTGTCACATGATTTATGACAATTTCGGCGCTTTTGACCGGGGATAGGGCTTCGTGCGGGTTCACTCCGCTCTGGTTCTCGGTAAAGAATGCCGGGTTTGACAGTTTCCCTATGTCGTGGTACAGGGCCCCTGCACGTACAAGCTGTACGTTTGCCCCTATTTTTAGTGCCGCGTCGCTGGCCAGGTTGCTTACAGCCATTGAATGTTGGAATGTGCCTGGGCAATTATCGCTGAGCTCCCTCAGGAGAGGATGGTTTATGTCGGCAAGCTCTACAAGGGTCACCACAGATATAAGTCCGAATGCTTTCTCATAGACAAACATCAATATGTATGCGAATGACGTAAGCACGGCGCTTATGGTTATGTACGCAGCTATACGCCATGATATGCCTTCCATTGAGCCGTTGAGCATAAGTTCAATGGCCAGGTAGCTAATCCAGTATGTCACAGCCACGAATACTGCCGTACGCAGCAGTTCTGACCGTTTTGAAAGCTGTTCCAGTGTGAAAACGGCGGCACAGCCTCCTGCAAGCTGCATGAATATGAATTCAAGGGTGAAAGGAGCGAAGGCCGCACAGAGCATCACTTCGGCAATGTGTGTAAAAATGGCAGTACGCGCATCGAAAAACACCAGTATCAGTATCGGTACAATGGAGAAAGGTACTATATATATGCCGTTTGGAATGAAATGGTTCATGGCTACGGCAAAGATAAAGAATACTGTGATGAGAAGGATTACGGACAGGAACTGCCTTTTGTCCTCATATACATTTTTAGCGAAAGATGCCAGATAGATGGTGAGCGCTACGAATATTAGCAGGACAAATGCTCCTTCGCCCAGGATAAGCAGCAATTGTGACTGTATCTCGGATGAGTTGCGTTCGGACAGCATGCGTTCATATGTAGCCAGGTTGATGCAGTCCTGTGCGCTGACTATAGCTCCTTTGTCGATGATGGTTTGTCCTTGCTGTATCACGCCCAGGTCGATGGAATACGGCAGGAGTTCTTGTTCATACATGCGTTGCGACATTTCCCGGTCGTATACGATGTTGGGCGTCATGATGTTGAGTGCAGCCTGGCGCAATGTCTGGTCGTGGATTATTCCTGATACGGTCTGTTGGACGTGTTCCAGCGAAGTCATTTCGTTCACGCCTTTGCGTGACAATACATTGTTCCTGTTCCGCAGCCTTAGTGAGTCTGATGTCCCGGGGATTTTGTCACGTTCATCGGAGGATGGGATGACCCCTCTGGAGTACATGTTGCGCACAGCCGGCATCACCAGATTGGCCTGGAAGGCGCCGATTTTTTTGTACAGTGAATCGTTTATCCTGTCCAGTATGCTTTCATCACGTGTGTATATCGGTATGAATGCTTTGTTCAGGGAGTCCCTGGCTTGCCTTATACGTGATGAGTCGGGGTGTATCGGTATGTCGAACGGGGCTACTAACTGTGCATATGTCCATGGGCGGCCTTGCTCGTACCTGTACATGTTCTGTTCCTGGCGGGGATAGAAATATGTCACCAATATAGTCGCTGCCGCCAGGATGGTTATGTGTATAAGTCTGTTGTTAGGGAATTTCATTCTGCCTGTCTTTGTTTAATAAATGGGTTCAAGAGACCCTTATTGCCTGTTTTACCCCCTTGAGCTTTTTTACCTTGTCGCATAGGGAGTCAACGGCTGATGCATCTGATACCCTGACACGCAGGTCGCAATGGAACACCTCGTTCTCGGCCTGTATGTCGAGTCCGCGTATGTCGATTGCCAGATGGGTCGATATCATTTGTATGAGTTCCTGCAGTATGCCGAAACGGTCGATGCCTTCAATCATTATCCTGGCTAGGAACTGTATGGATGTCGGCTGCCATTTGACGGCGATTATGCGGCTTCCGTAGCTTGCTTTCAGCGCCAGAGCCCTAGGGCATTTGAGCGCATGTACTTCTACATCGCCGTTATCGTTGATGTACCCCATGACCTCATCGCCGGGAATGGGGCAGCAGCAGTCTGCGAAGGTGAAGTTTGCGTTACCGTTGTGGTCGTATTTTAGTTCGTATGTCTTTTTCGTGTTGATTTTAGGCTTTTCCGTTGTGGCTTCAGGCTCTTTGTTTTCAGCCGATGAACGTCCGAAACGTAATATTTTGCTTAATATGGAAGGTGCGGTCGCAGAGACCTTTCCTTGCGCCTTTTTCAGCAGGTCGGCCATATATGGCTCGATCACCCCCTCGCGGCTGCCTATTATATAATAAAGGTCGTCTCGTGATGATGCATGGAATATGCCTATAAGCTTGGTCATCACTGCGCTGTCAAGTTCAAGCTGATGTTCTTTAAGGAAATTGTCGATCATTTCCTTTCCTTGGTTCACTATCGGCTGGCGTTCACGTTGCAGTGCTTTGCGGAGTCGGGTCTTTGCCTTTGCCGAGGCGAGGAAGTTTATCCATTCCGGATGGGGGGACTGGGATTGTGAGGTAAGGACCTCTACCTGGTCGCCGGAACTGAGTTTATGGCTTAGCGGTACGAGCTTATGGTTTACTTTTCCGGCTATGCAGTGGGAGCCTAGTTCGCTGTGCAGGTTGAAGGCAACATCCAGCACGGTCGATTCGGACGGCAGTGTCAATAGCTCCCCAGTAGGGGTGAATACACCTATCTCGGATGCGAATAGGTTGAGCTTCAGTGTGTCCAGGAAATCGAGTGCGCTTGGTTCCGGATTGTCCAGTATATCCTTTATTGTACGTATCCAGGCTGTGAGTTCACTTTCTTCATCGCTTTCGCCTATTTTGTATTTCCAGTGTGCGGCGAATCCTTTTTCTGCAATTTCATCCATCCGGCGGCTGCGTATCTGTACTTCTACCCAATTGCCGTCCGGGCCCATTACAGTGAGGTGTAGAGCCTGGTATCCGTTTGCCTTAGGCACGCTTATCCAGTCGCGTGTACGGTCTGGATGCAGCCTGTAAAGGTCTGTTATGGCCGAATATATGTTCCAGCATATCTGTTTTTCCATTGACTGGTCGTCGCAGTCAAAGATTATCCTCATGGCGTACAGGTCGTACACATCCTCAAATGGTATATGTTTGGTCTCCATTTTCCGCCATATAGAATACACTGATTTTAGCCTGGCCTTGGCTTCATATTTCAGTCCCATCGTGTCAAGCCGTTCCCTGATAGGCTGGGAGAAATCGTTGTAGACGGCGCTGCGCCGTTCCTCGCTTTCAGCAATCTGCTGCGATATGCGTTCGTATGCGGCAGGATGTTCATATTTGAAGCTTAGGTCTTCAAGCTCCGTCTTTATCTCAAAAAGGCCCAGGCGGTGGGCAAGTGGGGCATATATATATAACGTCTCCCCGGCTATCTTATATTGTTTGTTCGGGGCCATTGACCCCAGTGTGCGCATATTGTGTAGGCGGTCTGCCATTTTTATAAGCACCACCCTTATATCTTCGTTCATGGTCAGGAGCAGTTTCCTGAAATTTTCGGCTTGCAAGGAGGCCTTTGCGCCAAATACGCCTCCGGAAATCTTTGTGAGGCCTTCTACAATCTGGGCGATTTTGCTGCCGAAGTGTTGCTTTATATCATCCACGGTGTATTCCGTGTCCTCGACGACATCGTGCAGTAAGGCGGCACAGATTGACGTTGACCCTAGCCCGATTTCCTGTGACGCTATTTTAGCCACTGCGATAGGGTGCAGTATATATGGTTCGCCCGAACGCCGACGGATGCCTTTGTGGGCTTCTTTTGCGAAACGGTATGCGCGTTCAATTATCTCCACTTTTTTCCTGTGATTGCTTGCCAGGTAGCCGTTGAGGACTTCCTGGAACGCCAGATCTATCATACGGTCCTCTTCTTCGGGCGACATCATACGAGGGGCGGGGTTGGCTGTCATGGTGATATATGGTTGTATTAGAGTCTGATATCTCAATATATATTAAAAAACAAAGTTAGTAAAAACTCTGTAAATACAACCTCTGTGATGTGCTAAAAACTAAATAGAGAGCTGTTTTGTGTTAAAATCAGTTAAACGGCTGGGCGCTGAGAGTGGGGATGCTATTTTTTTCTGGACAATATGTGCCTGTATGCATACGGGAGTATGGCACATCCGGTAATGGCCGGTATCCACCATCCGCCCAGCCATTTGCCTGCGATGGATACAGCTGTTGCGGCTATCCCGAAAAGGCATAGGCCGGTTATGCCTTTGCCTATCGACATCTTATATCTGAATCGGTAAACGCATCCGGTGATTATGGTGTATGCCATATACCAAAGTATATAGGCGGCACCAAGTCCGCTATATCCCCACGTTTCGAACATTATGATATTTAGGCACAGCCCTATCGCTCCGCTGGTCAGTTCAGTGAATATATATATCTTTCCGTCTCCGCGGGCCAGGATTGTATATGACATGCACCAAGATACCGCGCGGAAAAGCATCCCGGCTGCAGCTAGAGTGACATATCCGTCGATCACTTCAAATCCAGATGAATACAATACCTGTAATATGGGCCTTGACATTGCAGTGAACAGGCATATTACTGGGATAAGAATCCATAAAGCTATCGACATTTCATGGGATACGAGCGTGGAAGCGCGCCTTGTGTTGTGTATCTGGGCGGATAGGCGCGGAAAATATTCTACAGATATTGCCGTGAATATCATCCCGACATATGTGTTCACCACATTATATCCCGCCTGGAAATAGCCTAGTGTGTCTGTAGAGTATCTGGAGCTTAGATAAGCAGAGAATGCATAGTTGAGGGCCATTGTGGTGAATAGGGAGACGGTGATATATGCACCGAGGACTATAAACCTGCGTCCGGTGGAGAGGGTCTCCTTTATTGTCGTTGGGCAGTGCTGTGATGACGGACTATTCCGGTGGCGTAATGCGGCCGATGCCAAGGTCGCTGCGATTGAAAATATTAAGATGACAGGGACAATGCTCGACATGCGAAGCAAGTAGAATAGGGGGATTGCCGCGGTCATCCCTAAGGCTGACCCCCATAATGAAGCCGATGCCATCCGTTTTAATAGTCCCAATCCTTGCAATATTGCCAGTTCACAAGTCTGCAATGAATAAAGCAGCACGCATACCGATAATATGCGGAATGCATAGGAATGGCTTCTTTCCCCGAAAGCCCAATCGCTCAATAACGGTGCGGATAAGAACATTAACACAGATCCTGTAATACCCAGAAGCCATGCCCACCGTCTGACTGATGTGATTATTCTCTGGGTCTGCCCGCTATTCCTTGACGAAGCTATATCACGTACACAGCTTTGGTTTATGTTAAGTCCGGATAGCGTTGATATGGCCATGATGGCCTGGTTATAGAGAGCGAACAGTCCGAATGCCATAGGCCCTAGCCATATTGCAATCAGCTTGGACCGCAATATTGACAGAATTATATTTATGGCTTGAACGCCGCCGAATATCCCCATAGCCTTTACCACGGCTACCGACAGGGCACTTCTGCGCCGTCCGCCTACCTTATCCATTGCGACGGGTCTAGTTTTGTGCGGCCGTTACGCACCTCGAAGTGCAGTATTGTGCGGTTATCATCGGCAGGGTTGGAAAAAATATGTCCAAGGGCCTGTCCACGTTTCACCTTGTCGCCTTTGGCCACATTGATGTTGTCCAGGTTTCCGTATACGGTCAGGTATTTTCCGTGGCGTACGACTATAACGGTCTGGTATCCTGATGGACGGAACACTACTGTCACCTCGCCGTCAAATACGGCCTGGGCTTGTGTCCCTGAAGGGACTTCGATGTCGATGCCGCTGTTTTCAACCATGACTTTGGGTAGGCTGGGATGCTTGGTTATGCCATATGGCTTTACCACTTTGTAGCTGCATGCCACCGGAGCAGGCAGCCTGCCCTTGTTGGACTCAAATGACCCGCTCAGTTTTGTGTCGTTTGCAGTCTGTGACGATGGTCTGGAAGGGGCGGCAGGCTTCTTGGGTGGTTTGTTTCCCGCCTGGGGCTTGCTGTTGGCAGCTGCATTACGGGCTTCTTCTTCCGCTTTGCGTCTTGCCTCTTCCTCCCGTTTGCGTCTCTCTTCGGCAAGTCTGATTTCCTCGGCTATAATGCGGTCAAGTTCGGCATCAAGGCTCGATGCGAGTTTTTGCTGTTGTTTCAGGTATGAGTCGAGAGAAGAGCGGTCGTCCTGTAGCTGTTTTACAAGCACTTCGGTTGCCGATTGCTGTGCGATAAGCATGTCTTGTGCGTCCGAGAGTCGTTTTAGTTGCCGTTCTTGTGTGGTTTTTAGTTGCGACAGGCGGTCTCTCTTTTTTTCAAGTTCGGAAATGTCCGTTTTCAGGCGGCTGCTCTTGTCTACAAGCCATGCAGCAAAGCTTTGTATGTAACGGTATCGGCTTAACCCTTGTTTTACGTTTTGGGATGAGAATATATAGGCGCGGTCGTCTATTGTGCTGCGCCGGCGTCGGGCAGCCCTTAGTGCATCGGCGTATGAAGAACGGACGGTTTTCATGTCCCGTTCAAGATTTTTTACGGAGTCACTTACTGTCCGGATTGAGCTTTTTACAGCCTTTATTGAGTCGGAAAGCGCCTTTATGGATTTTTTCTGTTCCGATATGTCTGCGTTCAGACGGTTTAGCTTATTCAAGTTTGAAGCAGCCTGTCGTCTGTTCTCCTCAAGCTGTTCTTTGGTCTGGCGGATGCGTTGCTGTGTCTGTCTCTGCTCTTTTCTCACTCCGGCCGATGTCCGTTTGCGTGTGGCTGCATCAAGGCTGCCGGACATGGGTGCAGCTATGCTAGCGGTGATAAGCAGTGCCAGTATCGTTTTTCGCATCCTTGGTGACATTATATGTTGTTACAATGATTTGAATATTTCTATAATGTTTTGTCTGTCAAGGCGTGTATAGCCTTTTGGTTGCCGCCATGGCGCTTTTTTGCCCGTGTTCCATTTTGCGCCCCCAAGATCCCATTTTATAGTGGCATTTACAGGAGTGTCGTTTATTTCGGCTGAAAATGCGCCCTGCTGCATAATCATGCCGCAAGGAGTGGATTTAAGCCCGGAATATTTGCAGCATATTGCTTCCCGTCCGTTTGGCGTTACCGAGAGCATATCCACAGCAGGAATCCCGTCGATTACGTCCAGAATGAAACTGTAGTCAAATTCTTGTGGCATACGTTTGGGTGTCAATATGAAGGAATTGGGGTCTGACGGATTTTGTTTTAACGTCATATGCCGTTCCCAGTCGGTCTCTCCCTTTTTGCTGTCAATGGAGAATGCACGTCCGGTAAGCATGTCCTGTATGTTGCCTATGGTTACGCCCAGTTTTCCGGTTACAGCTGTCAGGCTCTCGGCAAACATTACTTTGTGGTATTTGTCGGCGGCATAGACTGAATCGGTATTCATATATACCGATGCGACTTCAAACCCCAGCATACGGAACGATAGGTATATTTCCTTGTCGCGGACCATCACGGCCTTCCCTGATATTGACACTGATTTGGGTGATGAAAGTTGCAGGCGTACTGGCATTTCAACATCGCTCCACGGTGAATACGTTGCGTCCAGCACACCTATTGCATTATGTATGGTTATGCCGCCCTGAGGGGCATACGCCCCTTGGTGTTGCGATACAGGTTTGCGCTGTGAGGAGCAGCCTGTTGACAATAAAGTCAATAACGCTATGGAAATGGATATGATGGTGACTTTCATGTCGGATACGATGTCCTTTTATTCGTAAAAATAGGTTTTGTGTTTGACCTTGCGTTTCAACAGTTCATTGTCAGGGTTAAGTTCTGATGCCTTTTCCCAGAATTCCAGGGCCTTGGTGGGTTCTCCCGACATGAAGTAGATGTCTCCGGCATGTTCCAATACATCGGCCGATAAGAGTCCGGCTTTTTCACACTCTTCCAAAGTCTTGTCTATAATTCTTTTAGCCTCCTTATAATCAGCTTTTTTGAAGTATACCCATGCGTATGTGTCAAGGTAGGATGTGTTTTCCGGATCACCTTTCACGGCTGTGGCCGCAAGGCCTTCTGCCTTGTCAAGGTCTTTTCCGGCTACCGCCAGATAATATGCCGCATTGTTCATTGCCAGGAAGTTGGAAGGGTCTAGCTCTATGGCCCGTTCATAATACGTCATAGCACTGTCTATCATGCCGTCCGAATGATAGATGTCGCCCAGGGATGAATATAGTGGCGACAAGCCGGCCTGGTCCATGCCCTTCCGGTTGAGAGCCTTGTTTATCACTTCTTTTGCCTCCTGGTTGCGTCCCGATTGCAGATAGGCAATGCTTTCTGTCAGATACCACCAATATTCATCCGGGAATAGGCTACGTGCCCGTTGTGCCGCATCTATTACACCACCGTTGTCCTCTGACTGTATCCGCGCCGATATGAGCATGCGCCAGGCATCCATATCCGAAGGGTCGATGTCGACTGTATACTGGAATTGTTCTGCGGCTTCCGGAAGCCTGTTTGTTACAGCCAGGTAAGTGCCGTATATCGAATGTATCTTTGCCTCATGCGGATGCTGCTCCATGAGTACGTTGAAAAGGTCGTTTATCCTGGATCGTTGTGCCGTTGTCGTGTCGCTGTATAGCTCCTTCACATATCCTGTCAGCAGTTGAAGTTTGGTATCTACTTCCAGGCTTGTAAGTTTGAGAGAGTTGAACACTTCGCGGTCGTAGGCGGCACTGTCGCCTATTTCCCTGAAAAATTCGGCACGTGTATAGAACGCTTCACCGTTTGCCGAATCCAGGGAACATGCGCGGTTATAATAGTAGATGGCGCTGTCCGGGCGGTTGAAAAAAGCGTTTATAGATCCCGCTAAAAGGTTGTTTGTACTGGATCCTGGTGATGCTGACAGCATATCCGCCACCTCGCGCATTATTGACACCGTGTCGCGTACGGCCGAATAGACTCTTACTTTCCGTGATATCAGCCATGGTTCTTTCCCTACACCAAGTTCAATCCTGTTGAGTATTGCAAGGCTGTGCGCTAGGGCCGATGTGTCCCCGGCTGCTGCCAATGCGCCGAGGTCGTCTGCCAGCTGTAGGGAATGCTCCGTCTTGTCCGGAAATAGTGAATCCAGGATAGTGCCGACCCTTACAACTTCTTTGGTGTCAAACTCACGCCGTTTGGCTGTGGCATAAAGGGAACTCCAGAAATAGTCTTCCGGAAATTCTTCAAAGTGGCGTTTCAGTTTGGCGATGCCCCTTTGGTGCATGGCGGAGTCGGCGGATATGGCCCATTCGTAATAACCTACTTCGGCAGCGATGTCGGCATCATCGGGATTTAACATTTCCGCACGCCGCATCAGGAAGAAATAGTCTTCCGGGCGCGATGGTTGGGAGTTTACCCTCATCCCTTCCATGAATATGTAGTCTGACTTTAGCCTTTGTGCACGTTCGTCCCATGACTCCTGTGTCCGGTTGCCTTTTGCGTTTATGGCAAGCGCCCCGGATACGGACAGGATGATTGTGGCGATAATTATTGCAGCTGTATGTCTGTATTCCATTTTTACGGTCTTTGTCATTTGACACCTGTGTGCCCGAATCCGCCGTCACCACGTACGGTAGAGTCGATTTCCTCTACCGGGTCCCACTCAACGTGGGTGTAATTGGTTATCACCATCTGGCATATCCGTTCCCCGTCATTGATTACAAACGGTTCGTTTGACAGGTTGATCACCAGTATGCCTATCTCTCCGCGGTAATCAGCGTCTACTGTGCCGGGGCTGTTGACAAGCGATATGCCATGCTTCAATGCCAGGCCGCTACGTGGGCGTATCTGCATTTCATGCCCTTGCGGCAACTGTACCCGTAGGCCTGTAGGTATCAGGGCTCGTTCGAGCGGCTGTAGGGTCACCGGCTTTTCAAGGCAGGCGCGCACGTCCATGCCAGCCGAAGAAGGTGTCTCATATGCGGGAAGCTGATGTCCCGAACGGTTTATGATTTTAACTTTTATTCGTTCCATGATTTATGTTTGTATTGCGTCGCTATAAATGCAGGCCTGCCTCTACGGTAATTATAACACCTTAGCTTGGCATATGGTTAGGCCTGGATATTATACGGTGACGCGTCTGGTTGTTGTCCCGATTTTCAATATGTATATGCCCCTGGATGCGATACGCAGGCGGTATGTGCCCGGTTGTAATGTTGTCTGGGAGATCATTTGCCCAAGTATGGAAAGGACACTTACCTGTTGTGGCCGCCTGACGGTGATGTAGATGTGCCTGTCTTGCACGTTTACATCAATCGCATCGCCATCTGCCTGTTCAGGCTGGAGGGATGCCGCGGAAACGGTTTCCCATGCCGGAGATGCCGGCATGGCCGTAGCCGCAGACATAGCCATTAAGGCGGCAACCATATATTTGCGCAAATAGTTCATCAGCAATAAAATTAGACCCCAAAATTACGAAATTTTCATCAAAAAACATCGTTGATGCAACAAAACATAAAAGTTTGGACAATCTGTCGCTGGCTTCTTTTGAAAATGCAAATTTTTAGTTAACTTTGTAGCGGTAAAATACAGAATATTATCACAAGTTATAATATCCTCAATAACAAGTTACAACAATTATGAAAATCGAAAAAATCATCGGTCGTGAGGTCCTCGACAGCCGTGGCAACCCCACCGTAGAAGTAGACGTAGTTCTTGAATCAGGTGCACGCGGACGTGCTTCCGTACCCTCTGGTGCGTCAACAGGTGTCAATGAGGCCCTTGAGCTCCGCGACGGCGACAAGAGCCGCTACATGGGTAAAGGTGTGACAAAGGCTGTGGCTAACGTTAACGGCCCTATCGCTGAAGCCCTCGTAGGCATGAGCGCCCTCGACCAGATTGCAATCGACGAAAAGATGCTTGCCCTTGACGGCACAGACACCAAGAGCAACCTTGGCGCTAACGCCATCCTCGGTGTGTCTCTCGCTGTGGCAAAAGCTGCCGCCGACTATCTCGACCAGCCCCTTTATAAGTATATCGGCGGTGTGAACGCATATGTCCTTCCAGTGCCTATGATGAACATCATCAATGGCGGCGCTCATTCTGACGCTCCTATCGCTTTCCAGGAATTCATGATCCGTCCTATCGGTGCTGCTTCTTTCAAGGAAGGCATCCGTATGGGCACAGAAGTGTTCCACAACCTTAAGAAGGTGCTCCACGAACGCAACCTTTCTACAGCAGTAGGCGACGAAGGTGGTTTCGCTCCCGCTCTTGAAGGTACTGAAGATGCCCTTAACGTGATCATGAAGGCTATCGAGCTCGCCGGCTACAAGCCAGGTGTTGACGTTACCATCGGCCTTGACTGCGCTTCTTCCGAATTCTTCAAGGACGGTATCTATGACTACACATGGAAGCAGGAAAACGGTGCTAAGTACACATCACAGCAGCAGGCTGAATACCTCAAGCAGCTCGTTGATGAATATCCTATCGACTCTATCGAGGACGGTATGGCTGAAAATGACTGGGAAGGCTGGAAGATCCTCACAGATCTTATCGGTGACCGTTGCCAGCTTGTAGGCGATGACCTGTTCGTAACAAACGTTAAATATCTGCAGCGTGGTATCAACGAAGGTTGCGCTAACTCTATCCTTGTAAAGGTTAACCAGATTGGTTCGCTTACCGAGACTCTCCGTGCCGTAGAGCTCGCACAGCGCAATGGCTATACAGCTGTAATCTCTCACCGTTCAGGCGAGACTGAAGACGCTACTATCGCCGATATTGCAGTAGCAACCAACGCAGGTCAGATAAAGACCGGTTCTGCAAGCCGTTCAGACCGTATGGCCAAGTACAACCAGCTTCTCCGCATCGAAGAAGAGCTTGGGGCTGCCGCAGTATACGGATATGGCAAAAAGACAAAAATGAACAAATAAACCATTATGGTTTAAGAATAAAAACGGGAAGTCCGGCCGGGCTTCCCGTTTTTTTTATTTATACAATCATTTATAAGCTGAGATTTGGGACTGGTCCATATATGTTAGGCGTAGGGTCGCTGGGACGGGTGCACCATACAATCAATATTATTGCCCCGACAATAGGTATGAACCCGAGGAAGAACCACCATCCGGATTTGCCGATATCATGCAGGCGTCGCCATAAAAGGCCCAGCGAGGGCAAAAGGAATGCTATTGAAGCAATGGATGATACGACGCTTGCCAGATTTTCGCTGATTGGCATGAATACTGCCGAAATGGCTGTGCCCACGATTGCGGTGAATAATGTGAACCACCAGAATTCTGAGCGCGATGCGCGTCCGGAGAAGTTGCAGTAATTTGAAAAGGCGCGGGAAATGGCGTTACCGAAAGAAACTTGATATTGGTACATAGTCTATATGATATTGATTAATGTATTTTATCATCTAAATAGCAACACATACACATATGCTTTTGTTTGATTGTGGAGTCAATCTTCGAGTTCGTTTGGATGCTTACGGTAATATTCTTCAAGTATGGCCTTTATATCGAAATAGTATCCCTTCGGATCGCTGTCCTTCTTGGGTGTCACAGATATAAAGTCATAGTAAGGTTCGACAAATTTCTGGCCGGTGGCGGTAAATCCTGACAGGTTCAGGAAGTCATATTCATGGGCAGGGAGGACCACAATCCATGAATTCTCAGGATCTATGCCTGTGCCGGATGTGGCGATGGTCATAAGTATGCTGTTGAGTTTCTGTTGCCATATCTTGGCCAGATTCTCTTTTCCTAGTTTGCCGTAAGAATATACCCGGAAATTAAGTTGCCTTAAGTCGAAGGGATTGTCTGCCAGTACATCTTCGGCAAAATTCATTATCGCGCGGCATTCCTCCCTGGTATGGTTCGGCTTAGAATATAGGGGTTCAAGCTCCTTTTGGCGGCCTGGATTATAAGAACGCCTGTATGGTTCATAATCTTCCTGGAAAAGATACCCGTAATACAGGTAGCGGAAATCGTCGGCAGTGAGTATCGTGTCATTGCCGAGGTAGCTTTCCATCAGTTTTGGGTAATAGTACTTTGACTTCGGATCGGTTGTCTCTTTTTTTATCTGTTCGAGGTCTGGGCGTACGATCTTCCGTTCTGGTGTAGCGGCATTTGTGCCTGTGACTGCAAGGGTCAGTATTGCTGCCATGGCTATAGCCCCTTTGCGCAGTCTGTTTATTATGGGGTTGGTTATGATGGTCATTGTGTGGGGATATGGTTAATGAGGGAGAGTATTACAATAGAGGAGATTGACATTGTAACGGCAGCGGGCAATCCTTTTGCGCAAAGATATTGCACGAATTGGGAAGACGGGAATTTCAAGGCAGCACCGGAATGGGTACGGCTGTAGGCAAGTGCACCCAATGATGCTCCGATAAGGCTGCCTGCTATTGAAGCCCCTGCCGATACCGCCATACCTGCGGCTGTACCTGCCATTGCGCCTCCGGCAATGAAACCCAGCCCACGTGTGGATTGGGCGAGGGGCTTTGGTAGTAGGGATGTGATGCCAAGTACGATGAAAACTGCGATGCCCCAGAATGTCAGCGTACTGTTGCTGAAATCATGGCTATATTGCAATCCGGCCCATTTTAATGAAAACATGGCCAGATATGCCGGCGCTGCCCCAGGGAATACGGGATAGAACGATAGGGCCAGTGCGAGGCACAGTAATATGATGCAAGCGGTCAATGCCATACTGTTATAACAATCAATCTTACAAATTTAGGCATTAAATCCTACCATTTATAATGGCTTCAACCCTATTTTGCATCAATTCACAACAATTAAGTAAACAGGATGCTTATGTAAAAACGGCAATGTATGGCGGTATGATGTTTCCGCTATACATTGCCGTTTTTATCGTTAGGTCAGGATTCTAAAAATAGAAGTTTATGCTTTTGGGGTAGTATAGCATCCCAGAACCTACTTCCTGTGCAATAGCAGCACCCATGGTGTTGGCTACGATGGCAAGGGCAAACCGTAATGCCGATGACGGACCGTTGGCAGTGATCAGGTTGTCTAAGGCAACTACAGGAACGTCACGCATTACAGCTCCATGCTCTTTGCATTTGGACTCAAATCCTGGATAGCAAGTGGCTTCTTTGCCATTGAGTATGCCTAATGGCGCGAGTACCACTGCAGGGGCTGCGCATATGGCTGCGGTTTTGCCGTTTGCGGCATGTGACTTTAAAAGTTCACACAATGCGTCCGATGATGCGAGGTTGGATGATCCCGGCATCCCTCCTGGCACAATAAGCCATTCGGTATCAGAATAGTCTGCTTCGTTAAAGGTGAGGTCGGCTGTCACTGATATCCCGTGTGCGCCACGTACTTCTTTTGAATTGGTTATGGATACAGTCTTTATGTCCATGCCAGCACGGCGCATTACGTCTACTACAGTCAAGGCCTCGATTTCTTCAAAGCCTTCTGCTAAAAAAAGGAAGGAATTATGTTTCATATAACGGCAATTTAGGGATGATTAGCTGGTGCGTATTATACAACAATTGCGGGCCGGAAAAAGTTCACGGGGTTTTCAGTTTTTATTTGCTCTTATATCAACATGTATGTTTTTTTTGTTTGGAATATGAAAGGCAAATATACATATTTCCGGTAATTATGCAATATTATTATTGAAATATATTGCATTTTGATGAATAATTCAGCAAAATCGTTTAAATGTGCACGTGAAGTGCTGCCGCTGTTCAGTCAATGTGGTATGAATTGATATGCCTTTCCTTTTTTTCTTCAAATATTTCGGATATGGTCAGGAATATTCCGCTTTCCTCCACATCTCCGAATTCATCGTTGATCGCAGTCCCGAACATGCGCATTGTCGGCGAAAGGCTCATATATGCGTTTACAAGGGGCGGGATATTTACGCCATGGCGGCGGACCTCGTTGTTCAGTATGCGGTAATCCTCCTTGAAACACATCCCTGTAAACAGATTTTCCATATCCGCATTGTCTATTTTTGTGTCAAGCGGTTTTATCGGGGTCACAAGGGCTTCCGGGTCCGGGAAATATTTATGTAGGAAATACAATATGAGGTTACGGCATTCTTCCGAATAGCTTGGATACATGGTCACTTTCCCGAAAAGGTGCTTTATCTCGGGGTGTACTACGGTAAGCGCTCCAAGCCCGTCCCATAGGTTGTCCAGGACGTATAGGGCTTTTGCCCCTGCGCGCGATGACTGGTATTCAAGCCTTACGAACGAACGTCCGAGTTCGATGGTGGCAGGCAGATAGTTTTTAATGAACTCATTGGAGAAATTGAACATATGGCTTGTGGCGATCCGCGGGCGGCCTGAGTCGTCAAACCGTATGTCAGAGCCTGTGATAAACCGGTATCCGCCTAGGATCAACTGGGAATCAGGGTCCCATACAATCAGTTGCCTGCATGGGGGGCACATGGTGTCGAATTCATCGATATCGCAGGCTTTGCCAGTACCTCCGCCTGCGGTACGGAATGCTATTTCACGCAGTCGGCCTATCTCCCTCATAACATTGGGCGAATTGTGGGCATCGACAATATATATTTCGTTGCCCCCTTTGTTGGTTGTGCGTAGGAATCGTTCCGGAGTTAGTTCCGCCGTAATGGCTTCGGTGTCTACAGGGTCAATTATCCGTTGGTTCATTATATTATAGTCTGTCTAATGGTCAGTGTTATATGTATTTTTCTGTTTTTGGGGCTAGGGCGTATACAGTTTCCTTTATTTTCTGTGCGGCATGCCCTGGGTCGCTGTCTTTTTTGAGGCTTTCCCATTCTATCATCTCGCCGAACGAAAGGGTGAATTGGCGGTTGCGGCATTTGAACACTTCACGTGGCAGCAATATCATCTCGATATTGAATTTGACCCCGAGCCTTTTGCGCCATTTTGCGAAATTATAGAAAAATGCGGAATTATTGCCTCCGAAATATGCAGGGATTATGTCCCGTTTATGTTGGATAGCCTTGGTTATAAACATCTTTTTCCATTCAAGGTCGGAGATGACGCCCCCTTTGCCCCTGCGTGACACAAGTCCGGCAGGGAATATCACAATCGGGTTGTCGCCAGCCATTGCATTGTCAATATCATTCAGTGCCTGGCGGCTCTGCCGTCCATGCTTGTTGATAGGCAGAAACACTCCTCGCAGCGGTTCTATGGCCATAAGGAGGTCGTTGACCAAGAAGTGTATATTTCCTCTGAAATATCTGCACAGCCAGTCGATCATGGCTATGCCGTCAAGTCCCCCTAGCGGATGGTTGCTGACGATAACGACACGTTTATGGCTTGGGTCTGGCAGTATTCCGTCTACTTTTAGCGACACATTCAGCTCCTCCAACACACCGCGGCAGAAGTCCGCATCCCGTTTGCCGTGGTTCGATTCAAGCAACCGGTTCATGTCATCCTGACATATGAGGCGCTCAATGCCACGCACAGCACATCCAGGCAATACTTTGCGTAGTCCGGGGACACGTTGCCGCAATACGGCGTCTACATCGATTTTTATTATGTCTGACTTCCGGTTGTCCATAATTGCTGCAAAATTAGTTAAATTTTCCAATTGTCAGAAACCATGTACATGCCGTATGCATAAACTTATCACTCGTTAACAATTCTGGCAATCCGCGCAGGATGTTAGTTCACCATCTTCATGAATCCAGACGGTATCGGGGTCTTGAAGTTCATGTCGCGGCGGGTAATTGGGTGTACGAACCTCAAAGTGCCTGCGTGCAGGGCCAGTCTGTGTATCGGGCTGGTCTTTGCGCCATATTTGCGGTCGCCAGCTATCGGATGCCCCATTTCCTTCATGTGTACACGTATCTGGTTTTTTCGTCCGGTGTCAAGCGACACTTCCAGCAGCGAATACCCGTTGCCTCTTTTGACCACGCGCCAGCGGGTGACGGCCAATTGCCCAAGTTTGGGGTCTTCCACCGAATACATCTCGTGTTGGGTGTTTTCAGCCAGATAAGAGCGTATTATCCCATCATTTTCCTCGACTTTTCCTTCGACCACGCAGTAGTATGTACGCTCCAGCACCATATTGTTCCAGTTATGCTGCATGCGTTCCTTCGACTCCATGTTACGTGCGAACATCATCAGCCCCGATGTATGCTGGTCCAGCCGGTGCACGATGAAAATCTTGTTCGACGGATCTTTCCATTTCACGTATTCCCGCAGGATCGAATAAGCCGTCTGATCCTTTTTCCTGTCAGTGCCTATCGACAGAAGCCCGTATCCCTTTATGGCCACAATTACATCATTGTCTTCGTGTACAATCTGTAGCCGCCGGTTGTTAAGCACTTGGAACTCACGCGTGGTGTTTACCTGGACCAGGCTTCCCGCTGCAAGCTCATGGTCGAACTGATTGCAAGGCACGCCGTCTATGGCAATCTGGTTATGTCTGAGATAGCTTTTTAACGTTGTGCGGGTTGCCTGCGGCATTTTCGAGGTTACATATTCCAGCAGGAGACGTCCCTCTTCCTCTACCGGAAAATTCAGGATTACATCGCGCCGCGGACGTGACAATTGTTTTGGTTTTACTTTGTTAGCCATATTTATAATGTGGGAGGGAAAGGTCGTGGTAGTTCTGTTGTTATTTCTTTTTTGTATAAGTCCGGCGTCCGGATGCCTTTTTGGGCTTGTTGGTCTGTGACGCGATTATATCCTTGCATTCTTCCAGCGAAAGAGAGGCGGGGTCTTCTACGGTCTTGGGTATCTTGTAGTTGTTCCCGTCCATGGCGAGGTATATCCCATACCTGCCGTTGAGCATCTGCAGCCCAGGCTCATCGTCGAATGTCTTCACTATCTTTTTGCTCTCGGCGTTACGCTTCTCTTCGATCAGTGATATCGCCTGGTCAAGGTCCACCTCTCCAGGGGCACTTCCGGCCGGTATTGACACGAACTTATTGTTGTGTCTCACATAAGGTCCGAACTTGCCTATGGCCACAGTCACCTCCTTGCCCTCATATTCACCTAAAATACGGGGAAATTCAAACAGTTTCAGTGCCTCTTCGAGAGTGATGCCGCCCATCGACTGGCCCTTTTGCAGCGATGCGAACTGAGGTTTGACCTCCTCATCGCCAGTACCAATCTGTACAAGTGGGCCAAATCGGCCGATTTTCACAAACACCGGACGCCCTGTTTTCGGGTCATTGCCCAGCATACGTTCTCCGGCTTTGTGCTCCATTCGCATGTTCATGGCTTTGTCTATATCCGGATGGAATCCGTCATAAAACTCCTTTATTTCGGCGTTCCAGGGCAGCTTTCCTTCAGCAATGTCATCAAACCGTTCCTCAACCTTCGCAGTGAAGTTATAGTCAAGGATCGACGGGAAATACTCTGTCAGGAAATCATTGACCACCACGCCTATGTCGGTAGGGATAAGTTTACCCTTTTCAGCGCCAATGGTCTCGCTGCGCATTCCTCGGGTCACCTTGCCGTCAGAAAGCGTAATGGTGGTCAGCTGGCGTTTCTCGCCGGCCTTTTCCCCCTTCTCCACATACTCGCGTTGCTGTATTGTGGATATGGTGGGCGCGTATGTCGACGGACGCCCGATGCCCAGGTCCTCCATCTTTTTCACCAGCGATGCCTCCGTATACCGTGGTGGCTGCTGCGTATATCGCTCGGTGGCCGTTATGCTTTCGGCCGCGAGTACTTCACCCATTGCCATTCTCGGAAGCATCCCCGTGTCTGTGTCCGGATGCCCCTCATCGTCCGTCTCCTCGATATATACCTTAAGGAAGCCCTCCTTCTTTATCACCTCGCCGGTGGCAACGAAACGTTCGCTGCGGTTTGCGGTCTCAATTTCGGCTGTAGTCTTCTCGATTTCGGCGTCTGACATCTGGGATGCGATGGTGCGCCGCCATATCAGTGCATACAGCTTTTTCTCCTGGGGGGTCCCGTCTATCTCGTGCTGGCTCATATATGTCGGGCGAATGGCCTCATGTGCCTCCTGCGCCCCTTTTGACGACGTGTGGTATCTGCGCACATTCAGGTATTGCGCTCCCATAGTCTTCGATATCTCGTCCGATATCATCTCCAGGGCGAGCGTCGACAGGTTCACGGAGTCCGTACGCATATATGTGATATGCCCGGCCTCGTATAGCTTCTGGGCCACCATCATGGTCCTGCTCACGGTGAACCCTAGCTTCCGAGAAGCCTCCTGCTGTAGGGTAGATGTCGTGAAAGGCGGCGCTGGCGACTTCCTTAGCGGCTTCACCTGGATGTCCCGCACCTTGAACTGTGCGCCGTTGCATGCCTCAAGCAGGCTCTCTGCCTCTGCCTCGTCTGGCAGCCTTTTGGACAGCTCGGCACGTACTGCAGCCCCCGCCGATGTGCGGAATTGCCCTGTCACGCGGTAATACTGTTCCGGTACAAAAGCCTTTACCTCCTCTTCCCGCTCAACGATAAGCCTCACCGCCACCGACTGCACCCGTCCGGCCGACAATGCCGGTTTGATTTTCTTCCACAGTACCGGCGAAAGCTCAAACCCCACTATACGGTCGAGCACACGGCGGGCCTGTTGGGCGTCCACCCTGTTCAGGTCAATTTCGCGCGGGTTGGCTATGGCGTTAAGTATGGCGTTTTTTGTTATTTCATGGAATACGATGCGTTTCGTCCGCGACGGGTCTAGCTTCAGCACCTCAAACAGATGCCATGCTATGGCCTCCCCTTCGCGGTCCTCATCAGATGCCAGCCAAACGGTCTCCGCCTGGGCTGCCGCCTTCTTAAGCTCCGACACCAGAGCTTTCTTGTCATCGGGAATTTCATAGATTGGAGTAAAGCCGTCCTCGACATCGATGCTGAAATTGCGCTTGCGGAGATCGCGGATATGTCCATAGCTCGACATCACTTTATAGTCCTTGCCGAGGAATTTCTCTATCGTTTTAGCCTTAGCCGGAGACTCTACTATTACCAGGTTTTTGAGCATAAAAATTCTAAGTAAATAAATTCAATCTGCAAAATTATGAAAAAACTATTAAACGCGGCCTATTTTCTCCGGTTTTATGATTAACAACAACTGGCAAGCCCCACTGGTTAAGTAATTGTTGGTGATATATTAAAAATGGCATGTATGGTAAGAGGAGGCTACGCCTGTTCCAGGCACAGTCTCCTCTTGATTTTAGGTTGCGTACCCCTCTATTCCGACATGGCGAAACGCACGCCTCTGCCACCCTTTGCCGCATCGGCCTTGACTGGCTTAAGCGCAGCCCGGTGTACGGCCGTTTTCAGTTCTGTGGGATTCGGTATGGCGGCCATCGTGGCCAGCGGTTTTTGCCTGCGGGCTTTCGGTTGCATCATTGCGCTGCGGTTGCCGCTAAACTCTGATGCAGGCGATGCCCCCTCACGGTCCAGTTGCACCAGCTGGCGCGACATTGCCCCTATGGCGAAGTCTACGGTCACCCCGAACCCTATCATCGTGTAAGGCTTGTCATAATTAAGGTTGAATATGTTGGATTCCTGCCAGTAGCCGATATCCAGCAGCTCCTCCATGAAATAGTCGTCAGGCCAGCGTCCGGTGTCGGTATAGTCTCCTTCATAGAAACCATAATATATCTCAGAGCATTCATCACTGCCCCCGGTCAAAAGGCGCACCGGTAGCACAGCCTTTCCCTTGGCGTCGTTGAATTTGGCATTGATCTGTGCCAGCTCAGTCCCGTCGAAATACTTGTCATATTCCATCCTGAAAGATATGTCGGCATGAGTGGCCGCATTGGTGGTGATGTCGAGGCGGCACAGTCCGGTCGTGGCCACGCCCCCTACATATCCGAATGCGAAGATCGAATACCTGCTTTGGGGGGCAAGGGAATAGAACGTGAAGGTCTCGTTACCCTCTGCACCCTTTGCCTGCCATTGGTATCCCCCCGTCAGGCGGTCAAGTATCTGCTGGTCGCTCATGCCCTCCCAGCTTGCCGTATAGTCAATTCCTATTACATAATGGTCTGTCAGGTCAGTCTTTACCGCTACGGTCACTTCCTGGTCCGAAAGTTCGCTGAGTGTGATGTTGATAGGCTTGTCAGGCTGTTGGTCCTTGCCCGTACGGAACTCCTTTGACACCACGTCAGAGCATACCGACCCCAGCGGGGTCACCGCCACGGCGTAGCCCACATAATCGCTTTCGGCTTCCAGCATGCCGTCAAACGTGAAAGAGCTTACACCCTTTGACGCAAAACGCTTCACGGCCTCGTTCTGTGGTACTCCGAGCATTTCATAGAATTGTATGTACCTGTCAATCTCTTCTACAGCCGCTGCCAACAGTGCCTCTTTATCCGTCGCAGGGCCGGCATCCATCGCGTTGAACACATAGTACTGTTCCGGGTCGCTGGGTGTCACTGTCATTGTCACCACAGTCCCTGTCACCCTGTAGCTGATGTCCAGCACCACATCCGAAGGCTCTACCTTGGCGGTGGAGAATTCCACCTTGTAGATGGGAGTAAGCCTGTCCCCGTCCGTTGTCAGTCCGTAGGCATACGCATAATACGCGTTGTCAGGTTTGAGCCTGTATGCCGGCCCGGACACCTCGCCCTGCTTCAGAATGGATTCCAGATATTCCTGCAACGTCTTCCCGTTCACTTCCGCGGCCGATTTGAAGAACTCAAGCTCGTCTGCAAAATATGCCGCGTCCGACCCGTAGGAATCGAAATACGCCTTCTCGGTAACCATGGTCAGATAAGTCATCTGCGGGTCTTCAGGCGTTATGCTGTACACCACGCTGGCTTCCGACACCTCCTGTATCTCGATGCCTATGCCCGCTGCATGTGCCGATGCAGCCTGGCATACTGTAAATTCCGCCTTAGCCTTGCCGTATCTGACGGTCACCTTGGCCTCGCGTATCCTTTCCTCTCCGTTAGCGTCCACATTGAATGATATCTTGCCTGTGTTGCCCATATCGAAGCCGTTTACCCACGTCTCGCTGCACTCAGCCTCCGGGGCGGCATTGTCGGCAGCCCCTTTCAGAGTATAGGCCATATCGTACGACCCGCCCTGGGCCTCAGCCTCTACTGTTGGCCGTTCCACGGTCAGTACAGCCTCCTGTTGCGGGCTGTCATCATTGTCGCATCCGGTGAAGGTGAATGCCAATAATATCAGCAGTAATGCCGATATAGGATTTTTCGTAAAATTTTTCATATAAATTATTTGGAATTGGAAAAAGCATGGCCCTCAGGCGGCGGGGATATATGTATCGTTTGTATTTGGATGGATGCCTGAAAAAAAAGACAGTCCCGTTATTTTAGGATGAAGGGACTGGAATAAAAGGAGTTCCTTATCAGAATATCACGGTAGCAAGCGCTGTCGCGAACAGGATAATGAGAATGCCAGAGATGATACATCCGGCAATGGCAAGGCCGCGGGGAGCCTTGAATACGCCGATTACAGAAAATATTGCGCCGAGAAGCCACAGGATGAAACCAAGGATAGGTACCCAGCAGAGGATCAATCCTGTCAGTGAGAGTACGAATCCTGCTGTTCCGAGGCCATTACCCTTCTTTTGTATAATGATTGTTTGGGGATTGGTCTGTTCCATAGTGAAATGAATTATGTATTAAAAAATGTGATATATTTTGCAAATATATAGAAAAAGGGAGATAAAATATCCTTTATTCGGTTAATATGTGTTAATGAAAAATAATCTGGCAAGAATAAGACGAAAAAGTTCAGTCTATTTTGCCCGTTTGGGGTTCTTGCCGGTAATCGTAATTATTTCTGAGCGCCTCAAAATTCTTGGGATTATTGCGAAGTGTTTGCGTGTCATCCATAGGCAGATAGCTCTGTTCCAGGGCCTGGACTGTCACCGTCTTTGCCACAGCCGTTGACCGGCACTCTTCCGGGGCGTCTGCCTTCATTCCGGGAAGTCCGAAAAAGTCGCTCAACGCGTCCAGCGCCATTTGCGAGGCCCTCACCTTGCCCTGGAGCGAATATCCCGCTATATGCGGGGTTGCCACCGAAGCCAGTTCCAGCAGTTCCGTTGAGATGTCAGGCTCGTTTTCCCAGCAGTCCACCACGGCATGGCCTGCAATCCCTGCACGTATGGCTTCGGTAAGGGCGTCAGTGTCGGCCACTCCCCCGCGGGCCGCGTTGATTACTATAGGTGCGCGCCGCAGCTTGCCGAAAAACGCCTTGTCAGCCATATGGAAAGTAGCGTCCTCGCCGTCCGTTGTCAACGGCGTGTGGAATGTGATTATATCCGCCTCACGCGCTATCGTATCCAGGTCTGTGAACGCCTCCGGGCCTTCTTCCCGTGCCCGGGGTGGATCGCACAGAAGCACACGCATGTCAAGCGCCCTGGCCCAACGCTCCACGATTTTTCCTACATGCCCCACGCCCACTATGCCTATCGTATGCTGCTCTATCGGACGGTTCATCAGCGTTGCCACCGATGCCAGCACATACTGTGACACGGCTGGGGCGTTGCACCCCGGTGCGTTCCTCACCTCTATGCCCTTTGTGCGGCAATATTCCATGTCTATGTGGTCTGTGCCTATGGTGGCGGTCACCACCATCCTTACGCGTGACCCCTCGAGCAGGTCACGGCCGCAGCGTGTGCGCGTCCTCACCACTATGGCGTCCGCATCAGCCACGGCCTCGCGTGTGATGGCATCAGCCGCAAGATACTCCACATCCGCATAGACATCGGCCACACCCGCTATGAACGGGATATTGCGTTCTATCACCAGTTTCAGCCTATTGTCTGCCATATATATAATAGTGTATATACCGATATTATTGAAAGCACCGTCACATACCCGCGTTCATGCCTGCGTGTCGACACATAGTGGGCCGCCTGGTAAGCCGCGCAGAAATTCAGTGTAGGCACATATGCCAACATATAGTCATGGTCCACGGCCATCATCACAATCATGGCCAACGTCATAAGCGACAGGAATCCGTTCATCGACCGTGTGCGTGCGTTGTAGGCTATCATTTTCGTAAGGCTCATCACCCATGTGGCCACAGCTGTAAACACCGTAACGGCCGCAGCCGTTATCAGCTGTGCCGCCCCGGCGCTGTCCGTACCCTTGAAAATGCTATGGAAATCAGGCCAGTGTATGTCACTGCCGTCCACAAGCCCTCCGCCCCACAATATCCATGCGGGCGTTATGAGGCCAAGCGCCGCCGCCGTCAGCGAGCGGCCGTTCATGGCCTTCATCTGTGCCATGCCTAAAAGGAACACAGGTATCATCACCGCCAGCGGGTACAGGCATAGTGTCCCTGCCGACAGCAGCAAGAATATCAGGAATATCCGCCTGTTGCCGCCTGCGCCGTCATAGCATGAGAACAGCATCGTCGAGCACACCACCGCGGCCAGTACCATCACTGTGCCGCCATAGAACTGTCCGAGCAGTTCCGGCATGCCTAGCTGCATCACCAGGAACAGCCCGGCATACAGTATCGACGAACTGCGCATGAGGTTGGACACGTTCGTCAGCGCCGCCATGCAGCATGCCGCCAGCAGGTTCAACCCAAGGTTTACCCATAACGAAACTTCCGGCTTCGCTATCCATAGGTTTGGCGATGCCAGTACAATGCCGCGGAAACCGTCAAGACGCTCCATGCCGCCGCACGTGTACGCCCACCATCCGCCGGCCACGGCCAGTGCCGCAGCAATCAGTCCGGCTGCCCGCGACTGCATGAATTTGGTCACCGAAGCCTCCTTCATCATCCGGAAAGGGTAGGGCTATGCCATTGCCATGAGGTCGCGCCCTATGTCGCGGCGGAAATACTTCCCATCAAAATCCACGGCCTCTACCGCCGCATAGCTCTTTGCCAGGGCCTCCTCTACGGTAGGGGCGAGACATGTGGCGGCTGCCACACGGCCGCCGTCGGTCACAGTCTTGCCGTCATCAGTCAGTTTCGTTCCAGCATGGAAATACACACCGTCCGCCGGGTTTTCGTCCAGCCCCGTGATGGCCATTCCCTTGGCATAATCGCCCGGATAGCCGCCCGACACCATCATGACGGTAGTCGCGGCACGGCTGTCGGTTTCAAGCGGAGTGTCGCCAAGGCATCCCTTTGCGGCGGCCAGGGCTGCCGGCACAAGGTCGCTGGCTATGCGCGGCATCACCACCTCTGTCTCCGGGTCGCCCATGCGCACATTGTACTCTATCACCATCGGCTCGCCACCTACATTTATCAGGCCAAGGAATATGAACCCGCGGTAGGTGATACCCTCAGCGGCCAGGCCGTTTACTGTCGGCTTGATTATACGGTCCTCAACCTTGTCCATGAACTCCTTGTCGGCAAATACCACCGGGCTGACAGCGCCCATGCCACCGGTGTTAAGGCCGGTATCGCCCTCGCCGATACGCTTGTAGTCCTTGGCTTCCGGAAGTATGCGGTAACCGCCGTTTCCGTCCGTAAGCACGAACACCGAGCACTCTATGCCGCTTAGGAATTCCTCTATCACCACAGTTGAGCTGGATTTACCGAACATCCCTCCGAGCATTTCGCGAAGCGACTGCTGGGCTTCCTCCAGGTCATCGATTATCAGCACACCTTTTCCCGCGGCCAGCCCGTCAGCCTTGAGCACATATGGGGCTTCCAGTTCGGTCAGGAACTTGCAGCCATCATCCACCGTCTCCGATGTGAAGCTGCGGTAGCGGGCCGTAGGGATATTGTGGCGGCACATGAACTGCTTGGCGAAATCCTTGCTCCCCTCAAGCTGTGCGCCTTCCTTCGACGGGCCGAGCACAAGCACGCCGCTACCCTCGAAATAGTCCTGGATTCCAGCCACCAGAGGGTCTTCGTTGCCCACTACAATAAGCTCGATGCCGTTTGCTTTCACAAAATCATCTATTGCTGCAAAATCGGTAGGGCGTATGGCCACATTAGTCCCGTAGCGTCCTGTGCCGCCGTTACCCGGGGCTATGTAAAGGTTTTTACACAATGGGCTTTGCGACATTTTCCATGCCAATGCCGACTCACGTCCGCCAGAGCCGAGCAGCAATATGTTAAGAGGTGACTGTGACATAAAGTTTATATTGATAAAAGGGTGGATTGGTTTATGGTTTATTATCTATGTTTTGTATATAGGGCCGTCTTGTCTATGGCAGGGCTTATGCCTCTTCGCCTCCCTGCTCGTCTTTCGGAGGGCGCCATCCTCGCCTTATGCGCATGAACGGGCCTTCCTGTGGGGGCAGGGTAGGGCCTTGCCCCTTGATAGCCTTTAGCAGTCCGAGGTTACGGCGCTGTTGCAGCGGATTGTCGCTGTTGCTCTCACGCATAGGCTTGAAGTCCCTGCGGTCATCGTTGTCCCTGCGGCGTTCAGGCCTTTCTGAATTGCGGAAAGATGGCTTGTCTCTCCTGTCGTCACGTCCGCCGAAGCCGCCTTCACGCCTTGGTGTCCTGCGGCGGCTGTCAAATCCGCCCCCGCGGTCGTCACGGAAGCCATCGCCACGCCTGTCATCCCTGCGTTCACTACGGAAACCGCCGCTGCGCCTGTCATCACGCCTGTCGTCCCTGCGTTCGCCACGGAAACCGCTGTCGCGCCTGTCATCACGTCTGTCGTCCCTGCGTTCGCCACGGAAACCTCCGCCGCGTCTGTCATCACGCCTGTCGTCCCTACGTTCGCCACGGAAACCGCTGTCGCGCCTGTCATCACGTCTGTCGTCCCTGCGTTCGCCACGGAATTTGTCGCCGCGCCTGTCATCACGTCGGCCGCCCTTACGTTGTTCCATTGGGGCGTCCTTAAGCTTGCCGCCATTGCTCAGGAACGACTTCTTGTCGCCATCGAATATCACATATTCGCGTAGCTCGCATTCAAGCGACCCATTGAGCATAGGTATCCGTTGCGAAGGGGTCAGGCCTATACATTTGAAATACTCGTCACGGTATCCGATGATCCATGCGTGGTATCCGGTGAACACATGCTTCAGCCGCTCGCCGATTGTCTCATAGAGGCCCTCCATGTCTGGGGCTGAGATACGCTCGCCGTATGGGGGATTCGTCACCAGCACGCCGGCAGGCTGAGGGGCTTCGTCCCACTTGGCTATCGGCCGCGCCTCCAGCTCTATATATCGGCCCACACCCGCGCTGCGGATGTTGCGTTGCGCTATGGATATGGCACGTGGGGAAATGTCGCTCCCGTATATCTTGTATTCGACATCGCGTTCGGCGCTGTCATCATTATATATGCTTTCAAAAAGTTCGGCATCGAAATCCTTCCAATGCTCAAAAGCGAACCCGTTGCGGTAGATGCCCGGATTTATATTTGCCGCGATTAGCGCAGCCTCTATCAGGAACGTTCCCGATCCGCACATGGGGTCTACCAGCGGACTGTCGCCACGCCAGCCGCTCTTCAATATTATACCGGCGGCAAGCACCTCGTTGATCGGGGCTTCGGTCTGCTCCACCCGGTAGCCGCGCTTATGCAGCGACTCGCCCGAAGAGTCCAGCGACAAAGTCACCTCCGAACCCGATATATGCACATTGATCATGGCGTCCGCATCCTGTAGCCGCACCTTGGGACGCTTGTCGCGTCCGAAGCGGTCCTGAAAATAATCGGCTATGGCATCCTTCACCCTGTAGGTCACATAACGTGAATGCGTGAATTCCTCGCTGTAGGCCGTGACATCTATCGAAAATGTCTTGTCGAGTGTCAGCACCTCCGACCAGTCATATTCCTTCACCTTGTCATATAGCTCATCAGGATTATGGGCCTCAAAGGCATGGAACGGCTTCAAAATCCGCAACGCCGTGCGGCAGCACAGGTTCGCCTTATACATTATGGACAGGTCGCCCTCAAAAGCCACCATACGACGTCCCGGACGCACATTCTCCGCTCCGATACCGCGCAATTCCTCTGCGAGTACCTCTTCCAGCCCCTGGAAGGTCTTGGCTACCATTTCAAAAATTTCATTCATCGCTTCTTGTATCTATTTACACCGCAAATTTACATCAAAAAACTGACATATCCCCCTTAGCCCAACACATATTTATACACAATGCCCCTCAACCCCTCCCCACAACCATCATCCATACGTTTTTCATACACCGATTGAACCAATCCGACACACCACAAGACCCACTGACATCCAAACGAAATCAACCCACCGAAACCCTCTCAGCCCATTATCCAGGCGGGAGATAACCCCTAGCACCATCCCAAACACCATCAATCCCCAAATATCCCATTACCCCTGGAAGAGAGCCATGAAATCCCTTAGCACCATTCAAGGCATCATAAGACCTCCGATATTCTCTTGACCCATTACCCCGGAAGGGAGAGATAATCCCCTTTGCGATAGCTTAGGCGTCTGCAAGACGCCGATTATTCGTAACCCGGTACACCGGAGGTGTGCCGGGAAAGCCACACATTAAAGCCAGGGCGTCTGAAGGACGCCGATTGAAACAAATAAGAAAATTTCTCAAAAAAATTCCACCCCAAAAACCGCACATAACACACATACATCCAACGTCTTACACCCTAAACCCCGCCAAAACCCCGAAAAGTTAAAATCCACTAAACGGGAATTAACACCATCAACCCCCACAACCCCATATTAACTTTGCACCAAAACACCACCACACCATGAAGACACAGACACACATACCCACACTCCACCCGGCTACAGACACAAAAGTCACTAACCTCCGTCCCCATCCCGTCACAGGAGCTCTGTGTGCGGTAGGCAACCCCACCATTATCGCCGAAGGCAGCTTCACACCGCTGTTCACATCATCAGGTGACGTGGTAGCCGTATCAGGGACAACCATCACCGTCTTTCCCCGAGGAAGCGCTCCCTACCAGGCCGGCAAATTGCCATCTCCTGCCGTCTCCGCTTGCTGTACAGGACAAAATGCCGTGATTATGACCGAAAAAGGCCCGGTATCCATGACATTCGATGAACCCTCGGGACACTGGCAGTTGCACAATGCCACACCCATCTACCCGCAAGTCACACTTGACGTCATCCCGGTAGGCACGCTCACCGCCAATGTCGGACGCCGCACCCTCTCCCGCGACTATTCCCGTTCGCAGCGCCTTGATCCCATAGACACACGCCTTGTCACAGCAGACATACTCGATGCCTATACCCGCCTCTATGACCTCGCGCGTTCCACCGGCTGCTGGATGCAGCCCGTAATTGCCAGATGGCGCATAGTATACCGCACCCGCACACTTTACACCTCCGCCCCGGTGCTCCTGTCTCCATCCGGCCTCCAGACATTAGCCACAGTAGGTGTCGATGCCTCAGTGACATCCAAAGGCCTCACCGAACTCCATGAATACTCCATACAGGCCGAGGTCTTCAGGCTGAAAGCCACAGTTGCCGGAGGTGCAGACGGCAGCCTGCCGGACGGTATGGCCATTGAAGTCGATGTTTCGCCCCAGCTGCAGCCCGTAGACTATAGCGCCGATGCCGAATACAGCATCAACCCGCGCAACACCACAGGCCCGTTCATGTCCCTCCGTCCCCCGGGAGCGTCCATGTCTTCCGCCACGGCGGTACATATGATAGCCGGTATCACCGACAATTGGAATGCAAGTGCCGTCGCGTCACGCATCGCCTCCGATGGCTCCACTGAGATATATTGCACATCTGCCCGCAACGCAAAGGAATGCCGCAGCCATATCGCCGGACTCTCACGTAACCTTGCCGCCCGCGACCCCCTGTTGGCATCCGTTTCACCGCCCCATTCCTTCTCTGCTGCCGGATGCGCCGTCTCAGGGAGCGTAGTTGCATGGCATTCGCTCACCCCATTGCCCTTCGGGGGCTATCCCCTGGGCCAGTTCGTATGTTCGACTGTCCCGGGATATTGCAGGGCGGTAGTCACCGTTTCGTTTTCTGACGGAAGCTCGGTGTCGTCAGGATGGAGGTCTCCGGACACCAGGCCCGCAGAGATACTGCCCCTGCTGTATTATCCCGACCCCGATGCATGCCGCATCACCATAAGGGCCGACACCGATGCTGGTGAATACGTGTTTGAAGCCCCGCTCACCCCGGGCCACGACGGGGCGTTCTACGTACGCCCCGGACTCCGGCCTTTCGATCCCTTTACCGTCCCCGGCGCATTTTCCGCCGCCACGCCGCTCAAGACACCCTCCCTGTTGCCATGTGCCGTTGCCGTCGCATCCGTCAGCGACCCCCTCACGCCCACCTCCGCAGCCATTGTCTCCCCGTCGGCCATACAAGCCCTCGTCCCTGCTCCGCGTTCATCTTCGCCATGGGAATTCACATCGCCTAAATTCTTGGCATTCACATCCTCCGGCACATACGCCGTGGCAGCCAACGCCTCATCACCCTCACGGCCGGCCGTCAAAGGTTCACGCCTGCTCGACCCCAGGGCAGTTGCCACCCCCGCCTCCGTATGCACCGCACCTGATGCAGTCTATGCCGTAGCCGCCGGCGATTTTATAAGGTTTTCCGCCGGAAAGGCCACCACAGTTGCCTCCCATGCAGTCCCGCCCACATCCACGGTAACCCTTGGCGCTGCATCGGACGAGATATGGATTGTTGTCCACGACCCTTTGCAGACACTCATATATTCGGCCACCCACCGCGGGTTCTACCTCCGCAAAGGCATCTTCGACACAGCTCCGCCAGGCAGCGCCATGCTCACCTCGCCGTCAGGGTCTCTGTTGGTATCGGATTCGCGGCGGCTTCTCGACCTGGCCATGGAGACACCGGCATCCGATATCCACATTGGCTACGAGGCCGCCATCCGCTTGCCACGCCGTCGACTGCCAGGCATCATCCATGGAATCCCCAGGCTGATGGCCGCCACCCTCTCCGCATCAACCCCGTCCATCACAGGCAGCGTCCACATAGGGCCTCATACCGTCACCCTGTCAGGGGCTTTGCACGCACCCTTGACATGCCGGTTCATATACGCGCCCATCTCTCCTGTCATCATAACAATCTCAGCCACGGCGTCATCCTCCACCCGTATAGACTACATATCACTTACCACCGACAACCACTAGACCACTATGGATAAGAACACACCCATCCGCGAAATTCTTGCCGAGAACTCACGGCGCCGTCAAGCCCTGGACCGCCCATACGACCCCATTACAGGCCTGGGATGCTGCGGCGACAGGACCACCGTTGCAGTCCCCTGCCTTGGCGGCAACGTTTGCCATTTGCCAAGGACAATGCTCGATGACCCACGATACCCATTGGCGAAATCCAACCTGGAAGCCTGGCAGCGGCTGCGCTTCAGCCACGACTTTGAGTACTGGTGCGCCGTCGCCGTACACATAAAGGACAAGATGGACGGCCGCGAACGCCCGTTTGTGCTCAACGCCCCGCAGCGCCGTGTCGCCTCCGTGCTCGAGGCCCAGCGCCTGGCTGGCAAGCCGATACGCATCATAATGCTGAAGGCACGCCAATGGGGCGGCTCTACCCTGGTGCAGATGTACATGGCATGGATACAGACATGCCACCGCCGCAACTGGCACTCCCTCATATGTGCCCATGTCAAAGACACCGCCGTACAGATACGCGGCATGTACACGCGCATGCTCCAGCTCTATCCCCATCCGCTGTGGGACGGCGATGCCGACTCCCGCGGGAATCCCATACCACCAGGCCTCCTGTCCTACCAGGGCGCACTGAACACACGCGTTATAGCTGGGCGCGGATGCCGGGTTACCATAGGCTCAAGCGAGAGCCAGGAGGCTGTACGCGGAGCTGACTTCGCCATGGCCCACCTGTCCGAGGCTGCATTCTGGGGTGATTCCACAAGGCGCTCGCCCGACGATTTCATACGCGCCATCTCCGGGGCGATAGCCCTCGCCCCGCTCACACTCGTCGCTGTCGAGTCTACCGCAAACGGTGTAGGCAACTGGTTTCACCGCGAGTGGAAACGCTCCGAGGCCGGCCTCGGGGACAAGCAGGCGGTATTTGTCCCATGGTATGAAATAGAGATATACCGTGCCCCGCTGCCAGCCGATCCCGCCGAAGTCGTGAAGGCGATGGACGCATACGCCTGGTCGCTATGGGAGCGCGGTTGTACCCTGGAGATGATATGGTGGTATATATGCAAACGCCGCGAATACCCTCACGACTATCAGATGCACGCCGAATACCCCACCACGCCCGACGAGGCCTTCTCATCAGTGGCTTCCCCTGTGTTCGACCCCGTGGCCGTGGAACGCATGCGCTCTGCCGCCGACACGTCCGCCGTCCCGCTGCAGGGCGAAGTCTACGGGCTTGCACCGTTTGGCGAAATGTCCATCGTCAAGCCGATGTTCCATCCCGGTTCGGCAGGCAGCTTCCAGGCATACAGGTTGCCGCAGGCAGGAGTGCCCATGCTCAACCGCTATGTGGTAGGTGTCGATGTCGGCGGCCGGTCGGCCTCTTCCGACTATTCCGTCATCGTTGTCATAGACCGCCTTCCGGCCGCCGGAGGCAAGCCTGTAGAAGTGGTGGCCCAATGGCGTGGACACATCGACCACGACATACTGGCATGGAAAGCCGCGGCGATAGCCAGGTTCTACTGCGATGCGCTCCTGGTGGTAGAAAGCAACACCCTGGAGACGGAGGCCGCCCGTGCGGGGGTGTCGGCCTCCGATGCAGGACTGTTCGTGCTCTCGCGCATAGCCGAGGTATACCCCAACGTATATACACGCGAAATCTACGATGAAGCATCGCGCAGGCCGTTGCGCAAGCTCGGATTCCACACCAACCGTGCCACAAAGGCAATGCTTGTGGCCAACCTCGTGGCCATGGTGCGCGATGCCGCCTATATCGATCCCTTCCCCGGCGCAGTCAACGAGCTGGCCACATACGAGGCGAGGCCCAACGGCACATACGCCGCACGTGCCGGATGCAACGATGATATGCTTATGGCCCGGGCGCTGGCACTTTTGGTCTCGTCGGGGCTGCCATTGCCGCGTGTGCTGGACATCAATGCTTTGCCGCGGCCTAAATCATGGTGATTTTTGCTTATTTTGGAAAATTTTGCTAATTTTGCGACAATATGGACTCTGAAAACAACAGACTGCTGCTTATCATAAATCCAGTCTCTGGCACTTCCAACAAAAAGGAGCTCGCCGATAAGATAACATCACGCCTATCTGCGGAAGGGTTTGAGGTGGAGACAGCATTGACGGCATGCCGCGGCGATGCCACGCGCCTTGCACGCCTTGCCGTCGACAACGGTATGGCCGGTGTGCTCGCATGTGGCGGCGACGGCACTGTCAACGAGACAGCGCGTGCCCTCTGCGGCACAGATGTATCGCTTGGCATAATACCCGCCGGTTCTGGAAACGGCCTGGCCAGGCATCTGGGCATACCCATAGACCCCATGCTCTCCCTCGATGTGATAGCCGAGAGGCATATCGTGCCGTGCGACTATGCCACAGTCAACGGCAGCCAGTTCTTCTGCACGTTCGGTGTAGGATTCGATGCGGCGGTGAGCCATCGGTTCGCGCGTCAGGGACGCCGTGGGATGGCCACATATGTCAAGAGCGCGTTCTCCGAATACCTCAATTACCGTCCGCAGGTATATACCGTAAGCGCAAACGGAGTCCCGATCACCGAAAAGGCTTTCCTTGTAGCCGTGTGCAACGCTTCGCAGTACGGCAACAACGCCTACATCGCCCCCGGTGCATCCATAACCGATGGCCTGCTCGACATCACCATCGTCCATTCCGGCACTCCGCTCGATGCGGCCGTACTGGGATTCGACCTGATGAGTGGATACATAAGCCGCAATACCATGATACAGACATTCCGTGCCCCGTCAGCAGTGATATACCGCACAGGCAGCGGGGAGGCCCACCTCGATGGCGAGCCGGTTATGATGCCGGCTGTCCTTGACTTCAGATGCTGCCACCGCGGGCTGAAAGTGTTCGCCACCACCACCAAGACCCGGTTCAGGCCGATCGTGACGCCTGTAAAGTCTATGATGAACGATTGGAAGATCGCACTTGCCAATATATTCGGCAGATAAGGACACAAAACCCATTAAAACAATACATTGCCACATTCTGAAACATAACAGACCATGAAATTAAATCGACTCCTAATCTCCACCGCAGTTTTGGCAGCGTCTGTATCACCGGCATTTGCTCAGGGGAGCAAGCTTACAGGCACACCCATGGGCTCAGACGTATCCCAGGCCAGAAACGTGTTCGACGGAAACCTTAACACATATTTCCGCGGAAGCTACTATGCCGACTGGAACGGGAACGCAACCTATGTCCGCAACTGGGCCGGCCTCGATCTCGGGAAAAAATATGTCATAAAAAAAGTAGGGATTGCCCCATATGTATCAAAATATGCCCACCTTGCGGTTGTGCAGGGGGCGAACAACGCCGACTTCTCAGATGCATTGCCGATAGCGATGTTCAAGTCTGCGCCGGCCGAAGGGAAAGTGACATATGTCGATGTCCATGTCAGCCGCGGTTTCCGTTATGTCAGGGTCGTGGCCACAGCCAGCGCCGGATACTTCGCCGAAGTCGAATTCTACGGCACTCAGGGCGAGGGTGATGACTCACAGTTCTATCAGATTACCGACTTGCCCACCGTATCGTTCAACACACCCGGGATGGCTGAGATAAAATCAAAGGAGGACAAGCATCCGGGGTCATACGTAGCGGTGATATCCGATGGCGGACGCACATTGCTTGTCGATGCGAACGCGCAGATGAAAGGACGCGGCAACGGCTCATGGACATTCCCAAAAAAACCATTCCAGATAAAATTTGAAAAAAAGAAACAGCCACTGGATGCCCCTGCAAAGGCAAAAAAATGGACACTTATAAACAACTATGGCGACAAGACCCTTATGCGCAACAAAGTGGCCTATGAAATGAGCCGCGAGGCCGGGATGCCGTTCACCCCATATTGCACGTTTGTCGATGTCATATACAACGGCGAATACGAAGGGGCATACCAGCTGTGCGACCAGGTGGAAGTGAACCCTGGACGTGTCGAGCTCACCGAGATGCTCCCCACCGATACAAGCGGAGACGCTCTTACCGGAGGGTACTTCATAGAGATCGATGCATATGCCAACCAGGAGGTATCATGGTTCACATCCGACAAAGGGATACCCGTTACGATAAAATCGCCCAAGGACGATGAGATAGTGGCAGCGCAGTCGCAGTACATACAGAGGTTCTTCAACAAATTTGAAGCATCGGTATTCGCATCAAACTTCACCGACCCTGTAAACGGATACCGTAAGTACCTTGACCTTGACAGCTTCCTTAAATATTTCATATTGTGTGAGCTTAATGGTAACGTAGACTCCTTCTGGAGTACATACCTGTGGAAGGAACGTTCCGAGGACATCTTCCACGTAGGGCCGATATGGGATATCGACCTCGGTTTCCAGAACACCGGCTCTCCATATCCAGTTAGCTCCATGAACGATTTCCTATACACACATAAGGACGCATCAAAAGCTTCGGCATCAATGGAAGAGCTCGTGAACCGCATTGTCAAGGAAGACGCTGGAGCAAAGAAGCGCATGAGCGAGATATGGAGCGATCTGCGCAACAACTACAACTTCAGTGCCGATTACTTCAACGGGCTCATAGACGAATATGCCGAGACCCTTTCCGAGTCACAGGAACTGAACTTCATGAGGTGGCCGATCTTGAGCAAGTCTGTCCAGAAAAGCCAGCGCATATGGTATACATATGAGGCAGAGGTAAAGAATATAAAGGACTACATTACCGACCGTTTCCCTAAGTTGGACGAACTTATCGGATATAAGCAAAGCAGCGGCATTGACGGCATATTCACAGACGTAGAAGATGCGGACGCACCTGTCGAGCTATTCAACCTCCAGGGACAGCGTGTTACATCGTCTGATCCTGCACCTGGCATATACATCCGCCGCTGTGGAGGTAAGACAGAGAAGATTGTCATAAGGTGATTCTAGCCGTGTAACGGCGAATGGTTAAATTTAATTAAATATTACATCGGAAACATCCCCGAATCCACCACTTTACGTATATTCGTAACACCTTAAATAAATCAACTGAAAACAAACTAAGAACCTATATTGACATGAGTTATTTAAAGTTTGATAAGAACCTGATGATTAATCTCGAGCAGTCGCTTCCAAAGGAAATGCTGCGTACAAATCAGGCAGGGGCTTATCACTGTACCACTGTCGTTGAATGTAACACACGGAAGCAGCACGGGCTGTTGGTAATACCCATTCCCGAGCTTGACAATAAATCGTATGTCCTGCTGTCTTCGCTTGACGAGACCGTAATCCAGCACGGGGCGCCCTTCAACCTCGGCATCCACCGTTACCGCGGTGGTGTATACAGCCCCAACGGACACAAATATATCCGCGAGTTCGACTGCGAAAGCGTGCCCCGTACCACATATCGCGTAGGCGGTGTCATCCTCACAAAGGAGAAGATGTTCATATCCCATGAAAACAGGATACTTATACGCTACACCCTTGTAGAGGCCCATTCACCTACAATGCTACAGTTCCGGCCATTCCTCGCATTCCGTGAGAGCAACGCGCTGTGTGTGGCCAACGATTCCATAAACAGCAACATAATACCTGTCGACAATGGAGTGGCATCATGCCTGTACGACGGATTCCCAACTCTCTACATGCAGTTCAGCCGCAAGCCGGAATGGGTTTCCGCACCCAACTGGTACAACGGCATCGAATACGTGAAGGACCTCGAACGGGGTGTGCCATATAGTGAGGACCTGTGGGTGCCTGGATATTTCCAGATACCCATCAAGAAAGGCGAGTCTATAATATTCTCGGCAGGCGTGTCGGAAGTGTCGCCACGTTCACTTTCCAGGATGTACGACAAAGAGATTGCCACACGTACAGCGCGTACATCATTCTACAACTGCCTCAAGAACGCCGCCAAGCAGTTCTATCTAAAGGACCGCAACGATGAGTTCATAATTTCAGGCTACCCGTGGGGGGTAGTGCTGGCCCGAAATACCATGATGTCGCTGCCCGGCCTTACCCTGGCCATTGACCATGTGAAGGACTTTGAGGATATAATGGCCACAATATCAAAGGCCCTCATTCGCTACTTTGACACTGGCGAGACCTCACGCCGCATTGCCGGTATAGACCTTCCCGACATACCGCTTTGGGGTGTATGGGCTGTGCAGCAATATGCGAAAAGCCAGGGAATGGAAGCCGCGGCCAAAATGTATGCCGGATTCGTATCGACAGTAGTGGACGCGATACTCGGCAATTCGCACCCCAACCTGCGTGTCGATGCAAACGGCATGCTTTCCACGATGGGAGAGACATCACCCGTGTCATGGATGAACTCCGCGCTGAACGGGCGTCCGGTCATACCACGCTCAGGATACCTGGTGGAATTCAACGCCATGTGGTACAATGCCCTTATGTTTGCAGCATCGCTGACTGAAGGAGACGATGCCATGGCCGCACGCAGGCAGGCATGGCTGGATACGGCAGAAAAGATAAAGCCTGCATTTGTCGACATGTTCCTGAACGACTACGGATACCTGTACGACTACGTGAACGGTTCATACGCCGACCCTTCAGTACGTCCGAATATGGCGGTGGCCATCGGCCTGGACTATTCGCCGCTGGACAGGCGTCAGCGTAAGCGTGTGCTTGATGTGGTCACCCGCGAACTCCTTACCCCCAAGGGCTTGCGTACACTGTCGCCAAAGAGCTACGGCTACCGTCCGTTCTATCTCGGATCACCCGAGGAACGGGAGATGGCATTGCACCAGGGCCCGGCACGTCCATGGCTTATAGGGTTCTATGCCGATGCCTACCTGCGCGTATTCGGTATGAGCGGCATAAGCTACATAGACCGGATGCTGATTGGCTTTGAAGATGAAATGTCGCAAGGCTGTATAGGCTCACTGTCGCAGCTCTATGACGGCAACCCGCCGTTCCAGGGGCGCGGCGCCATCTCACATGCCACAAATGTGGCGGAAGTGTTGCGTACACTACGTACATTAAAGAAACTGAATGTCTAATAACTGAATCCTTTCCGGCCTCCCATATGCTGCGGATGGAAAGGAAACCTTATAAACTCTGCTACCGCAATGAAAGCTTTAATGTTTGGCTGGGAATTCCCGCCTCACATCCTCGGTGGTCTAGGAACTGCCAGCTATGGTCTCACTAAAGGAATGTGGGAGTGTGGCGACATGGACATCACATTTGTCATACCGAAACCATTCGGTGATGAGGACAAATCGTTTGCGAATATAATCGGTGCATCGCAAGTGCCGGTGGCCTGGCGCGACGTCGACCGTGAATATGTCGAGTCCCGTATCGGAAAACTTATGGACCCTGACCTGTATTTCCGCCTACGTGACCATATATATGCCGACTTCAACTATATGCGCACCAATGACCTCGGTGCGATAGAGTTCTCCGGACGGTATCCCGACAACCTGCTTGAAGAGATCAACAACTATTCAATAATGGCAGGGGTCATTGCCCGTACAATCGATTTCGATATAATACATTCGCATGACTGGCTCACATACCCTGCCGGCATACATGCAAAACAGGTCACAGGAAAACCGCTTGTGATCCATGTTCACGCCACAGATTATGACCGTTCAAGGGGCAACGTCAACCCCACTGTATTCGGCATAGAGCGCGATGGCATGATGAATGCCGACCATATAATCACTGTATCAAACCTTACACGCCAGACAGTGATAGAGAAATACGGTATCGACCCGGCTAAAGTGACCACAGTCCACAATGCAGTCGTGCCATTGAGCCAGGAACTCCTTGATGTGCAGGTTGACAAGCCGAAGGAGAAGGTCGTGACATTCCTCGGGCGCATCACAATGCAGAAAGGCCCTGAATATTTCGTGGAAGCGGCAGCAAAGGTGCTTAAGAACAACCATAATGTCCGTTTCGTCATGGCGGGCAGCGGCGATATGATGGACAAGATGATCAATCTCGCTGCAGAGCGCGGAATCGCCGACCGTTTCCATTTCCCCGGATTCCAGAAAGGCAAGCAGGTGTATGAGATGCTTAAGGCATCCGATGTCTACATCATGCCGTCAGTGTCAGAGCCATTCGGCATTTCACCGCTGGAGGCCATGCAGATGGGCGTCCCGTCGATAATATCGAAGCAGAGCGGATGTGCCGAGATCCTCGACAATGTGATAAAGACAGACTATTGGGACATCGATGCGATGGCCGATGCCATACATGCCATAGTCACATATCCTGCCATGTATGAGCAGCTGCGCGAAGACGGACTCAGGGAAGTGAACCAGATAACCTGGGACAAGGCCGGGAAAAAAGTGATCGACCTTTACAAGCGTGTCCTCGGCTGGTCATGACAGACCTTTAATTTAACCATAACCATAAAAACCAATAACAGACTCTAAGATATGAAGGCAATAAGTTTCTATTTCCAGATACACCAGCCATTCCGCCTAAAACGTTACCGCTTTTTTGATATAGGCAATGACCATTATTATTATGACGATTTCCAGAATGACGAGATTGTCACACGCATAGCGGAAAGGGCATACATCCCTGCCGCAAAGACCCTCCTGAAGATGATTGAAGAGTCAAACGGTGCGTTCCGTTGCGCGGTGTCGATCACAGGTGTGGCCATTGAGCAGTTTGAACAGTATGTTCCTGAAATGATCGACCTGCTGAAGCGCCTTGCCGATACAGGGAAGGTAGAGTTCCTGGCTGAGACATATGCCCATTCGCTGGCATCGCTCGCCGATCCGGAAGAGTTTGCCGAACAGGTAAAGGTGCATGACGAAAAGCTTAACGCTCTTTTCGGTGTACGTCCGAAAGTGTTCCGCAATACAGAGCTTGTGTACAGCGATGAGATAGCGCCGCAGATACTGGCCATGGGGTATAAGGGTGTGATAACCGAGGGCGCAAAGCATATCCTCGGATGGAAGTCGCCTAATTATGTATATTGTGCAGCGTCTGCACCCAAGCTCAAGATACTCCTTAAAAATTCAAAGCTCAGCGATGACATCGCGTTCCGTTTCGGCGATACATCGTGGGACGCATATCCCCTCACCGCAGATAAGTATATCGATTGGATCGCATCCACTCCAATGGAGGAGCAGATTGTCAACTTGTCCATGGGGCTTGAGACATTCGGCGAACTGCAGTCGCAGCAGACGGGAATACTCCAGTTCCTTTCCGCGCTTCCACGTTTTGCTGCTGAGCGCGGCATAGAGTTCTGCACCCCATCCGAAGCCATCTCAAAGCTTAAGCCTGTTGGCGAGCTTTCTGTGCCGTTCCCGATCTCATGGGCGGATGAGGCCCGCGATACTTCCGCATGGCTCGGTAACAAATTGCAGAATGAGGCTTTCAGCAAGCTGTACTCTGTAGCAGAGCGCGTACGTCTCTGTGATGACCGCCGCCTGAAGCAGGACTGGTACTATCTGCAGGCATCCGACCATCTGTTCTATATGTCGACAAAACATCTGGCCGATGGTGAGATGCATAGCCGTTTCAGCCCATATGAGACACCTTTCCAGGCATTTACCAATTATATGAACGTCCTGGCCGATTTCATAGTACGTGTAGAGGAGCAATATCCGCTTTCTATCGAGAACGAGGAACTCAATTCGCTCCTTACCACTATACGTAACCAGGCACGTGAGATTGAGACCCTTAACAAGGAAGTGGCCTCGATGCGTACAAATATTGAGCATTACAACGAGGAGCACAAGCTTAGGGAAAAGCCTGCCGACAAAGAAGAGAAGCCGGCATCCAAAAAGCGTGGCCGCAAGTCTAAACCGGAAGAAAAATAACAGGACAAGATAATAGATATGGAGGCGCGGCAGCATGTATGCCACGCCTCCATATTAATTTATATTGCATATGTATACTGTGGATAACGGCCGTGTGGCGTGGGTGGACGCCTTGAGGATATTGGCGTGCGCTATGGTGGTGGTGTCCCATTGCAGCGACGGATTTGTCGCTGAATTCGGGGCTGACAGGGAGGCGTTCCTGACTGGTACGCTGGTAGGAAGCCTTATGCGTCCGAGCGTTCCATTGTTTGTAATGATCACCGGTGTGCTTCTGCTGCCGTTGCCAGATGGATGCCCCATGGCATCGTTCTACCGAAGGAGGGTGGGGCGTATCGCATGGCCTCTGGTGGCCTGGTCGCTGCTTTTGCCGGTAATGGCGTACCTGTATTTCACCGGTAGTGGGTCTGGTTCAGCCAATCCATCAGTAGACCTTTCTGCGTATACCCCTGACGTTCTTGTGGGCAGGTTGTGGTCCTGGGTACTCAATTTCAATTTTGATACAACTCCGTTATGGTATCTTTACATGTTGGTGGGGCTTTACCTGGTCATGCCTGTTGTCGGGTCATGGTTGAAGCATGCTTCAAAGAAGGACATGCTTACATTCCTAGGGTTGTGGTTTGCCACATTGTTCATCCCATATATCAGGCTGTTGGCACCGGCAATGGGATATGCCGGAAACTATGGCAACTATGACATATTCGGAGGATGTGACTGGAATGTGTTTTCCACGTTCCATTATGTGTCAGGCTTTATCGGCTACATCATATTGGCCTACTACCTTAAATGCTATCCATTGGATTGGGGCATGAAGAAGATGTCAGCCGTTTTCATACCGATGTTTTTTGTAGGGTATTCCATAACCGCCGGCGGGTATATTTGGCTGCAAAGCATCTACCCTGGCGACTATGCCTATCTTGAGATTGTATGGCTCTTTACAGGCATTAATGTGTCCATGATGACGGTACCTGTATTCGTCTTTATGCAACGTCTTCCGTCAGGGCTGTGGAGGCCGTGGGTGGGGCGTGTAGCCTCCCTTACATTCGGGGTGTACTTATGCCATTTCTTTTTTGTGATGGTATTTTATGATGTGTTTGATGTGGATGGGATGCCATACCTGTTGCGGATATTAGGCATGGCGGTTTCCGTATCTGTAACGGCCGGAATTTTGACATGGGTGTTGTCTGCAAACAGGATTACCAGGATATTGGTTAAATGATGCCTGTCCTGACGCAGCAGACATTGAAAGCATCTACAATAATCTTATTAATGGCCACAAATTATTGAAAAGCGTTTAAAAACAAAAGGAGGCTTTATTTGAAAAAAATAATTTAGATTTTTAGCTGAAAATTTTGCTGAATTAAAAAAAAAACGTACCTTTGCATCGCAATTGCGAAAGCGATATGACTCCGTAGCTCAGTTGGTAGAGCAACTGACTCTTAATCAGTGGGTCGAGAGTTCGAGCCTCTCCGGGGTCACAATCAAAAATGGCAAAACGCCGCAAAGCACTGAAATCACTTGATTTTCAGTGCTTTTTCTTTTTGCCAAAATTTCAGAATGGCGCAGAATACAGAGGTGGTGAGTGAGTCATTAGTGAGTACTCACGTTTGTGAGTAATTCGACTCACGGTTGGCAAAAATCATCAGTGAGTCGGCTGAAACACCGAAAGTTAAGCCGGGGTCAAGCCTCACAAAGTGGGGTTTTGAGCATTGGAACGAACCTTTGACCCGGTTGGGGTCGCAATTTTCGGGTCAAGCCGAAATGCCGGTGCATTTGTTAAAATTCGAGAGTTGGAACGTTAA
>ERZ777011.637-NODE-637-length-51169-cov-4.134386_pt1 | contig 51169 bp, 61 predicted proteins | sample MGYA00374964_ERZ777011 | MGnify/ENA primary metagenome ERZ777011 (study PRJEB29310, sample SAMD00008975) | mouse gut metagenome | study: EMG produced TPA metagenomics assembly of the Metagenome analysis of fecal microbiota from mouse which was promoted...
AGGAGTGTGAGACTCTGCCTAAGTTCACTGACATATCGCTTCCATTGGGAGTTGTGAGTGCTAGTATCTCAAAGTTTAACAAGCTGTGTGATTTCAATAGCATGTACACATTCTCTAGAATCCTCGTTAAATTCTACGAATTATTGAGAGATAATGAGGACGTAAAGAAGCGTGTGCAGGGAGCATACAAAGTATTTCTTATCGACGAGTATCAGGATATGTCTCCATTGATGAACGAGATTATTTTCTTGATGCTTGGCGATAATGTGACATTCAATGCTATAGGTGATGGTGATCAATCTATCTATAGTTTCAAGGGTACAGATAGCCTCAATTGTCTGAAGTTTAAGAATTACTTCAAAGACGGTAAAGTTGTTTCGATGGGTGCTAATCGTAGATGCAGGAAGACAATAGTCGATACCGCAAGGAATATCTTGTCAATCAATACTTTGAGATATCCTAAAGAACTTCATTCTATAAAGGATGGCGGTAGTGTTAAGACTGTTCCATATGAGACACAGAGCGAACAATTTAACATCATCGTGCATGACATAAAGAACATTCCTACAGAGGAGTTGTACAAAATCTGTATTGCATATAGGAATAAAGAGTCGTCATTATTACTAACAAAGATGTTGCTCGATGCTAGGATACCTTTCATAGTAAAGTCTGGGTATGAACCATTCAAGGACACAATGTCCAGATCATTATATGATATCTTTGCCATGCTTAGGAATCCGACAAACAAAGCATATCATAAGAGCGCATTGTATAAAGTGCTTCCGGCAAATAGACAGCAGATAGCACAGGTAATAAATGATATGGGCGATGATTCCGGTTTGGTGCATTACAGTAAGTATGACTGGAGTGTTCTTGGCGGTATGGCTAACTCGATACAGTATTGCATTTCTATTTTGATGGAGTGCGAGGAGTGTGTTAAGAATAAGTCGGTGCCGATGAAGAACTATTTTAACAAAGTGCACAATCTGTTCTGCAAGTATTACTGGAATTGGGTGAGGGAGCAGACAAGATTTCCTGTCGGACTTGAAGAGAGTCTTATTAGGGATTTCGGTTCAGAGCGCCCTTATTCGGAGTTTATAAAATGGTATCATGAGCAGGCAGAGATTCGTGACAGATTTGCGAGCAATGGAATCGGTGTTAGATTGACAACGTTCCATGGTCTTAAGGGTCTTGAGTTCGACAAAGTGTATCTCGTTGATATGCAGGAGTCAATATTCCCGAACTATAAGAAAATTGAAAAAGAGTGTGCAATGAATGAACAGGCTGAGCTTGAAGAAAAGGAAGAATGTGTTCGTTTGTTCTACGTTGCATGTACGAGACCTCGTGATGAGTTAGTTGTAATGTATAATAGCAACGAGCCGAGCACTTTCATTGATTTGTTACATGTGCGTGATGTGGAGCAGGTAAAAGAAAAGAAGAAAGAAGATGTGTCAATCGAGGAAGATTTTGACCTCAGTGATATTATTGAGGAAGATGAGCTTAACATCAATACGGAAATAGCAGACACCGAGGTAGTCGAGGAGAAAATCAATCAGTCGCTTGTTGATGTGAACGTTGAGGAGTTTCAAGTTCCTGATATCACTGATGAAGAGATAACTATTGACATTGATATTGATAAAACAGAAGTACGCAATGAGAGGAATATCCCATATGCTGACCATGATATGTACATGTATCATGAGCCATCAGGTGGGTATTATATGATTCCGGAAGGCGAGCAGCTGTATCAGTCATCTTCGATTGACTTTGAATCATCTGTAGAAATTACAGAAGAAGAATATCAAAAAGGAATGCGTGAGCAAATGGCCGATGAGGAATTTAACAATGTTCCAAAGAAAGAAGAGCCCACGAACAAAGTAGATAAAACGTTAGGCATTTTAGCATTACTTGGAGACTAGGTGGTGATTGAATTGTATGCTAAATGAGGAGTTATACAAATTAGGTATTGATTGGGTTATGAATTATTATCCATACAATAATCCAGTACCTAAGCACAGTACTGAGTTTGAAAAGATGCTGATAAAACATATCAAGTCTGGGAGTACAATTGCTATATTCCCAGACTCAGATATCGATGGTATGTTCTCAGCCCTTGAGATAAAAAGTTTGTTGGAGTTGATGGGTTGCAAGCATATAAAGATTCTGAAGATAACAAAGAAGTCACACGGCTTGAACAATAAGTTCATTGACCAAGTGATGGATTTGGATGCAAACTTGCTGATAACCGTTGACAGTACAACAAATAACTCTGGAGCAATAGATAAGTTATCGTTGCTAGGTGTCGACCACATAATCATTGACCATCATGAGATAACAGCAGATATAAATTCTTATGCTGACAATGTGATTGTGATAAATTCAAGAGACAACGGCAATGAGGAATTTAGCAAAGTATCAGCAGGTATGCTTTGTTATATTCTTATACACAATCTGTTGTACAAGATAAAAATTGATAATATACGTAGAACAACATTTCTGGATAAGATGTATGTTCTTGGATACATTACGTTGTACACTGACTGCATGGATTTGAAAGACAGATTTAATCTATCAGTAATCAATAACATTGAGTCGAGAAGAAACTTCACTCCGAAGATTGTAACACAGTTCATGTCAGAATATGATTGTCTGTGTAGGCAGTTTATAGAGTTTAAGTTTGCACCCAGAATCAATTCGTTGATAAGAGCAGAAATGTTTGACTTAGTGTACGATATAATGTTTAACAGACATACAGATACAGAACGTGCTGAGATACTGCAGGCGGTTGAGAAGAATTATGAAGATAGCCGCGAAGCCGTACAGACACTTGCACTTGATTGCAAAGTCGAGATACATGATTTATATGTCATTGGTAATCTTGATGGATTGCAGTTGGGTGAGAGATTCAGAGAAATACTAAAGAATTATACCGGTCTTATTGCCAATAATCTTTCAACAAGATATAACAAACTTGCTGTTGTGGTTTCGACTGACAAGATAGAAAGCTATAAGGGTTCAGTTCGTGACCCTTATAGCAGGAGAGCTTTAGTAACATTTAACAGCATTTGTGACTGTGGTGGTCATATGTCAGCATTCGGTATCCACCTGCTGAAGAAAGACTTTGGTAACTTTAAGAAGCAATTACGGATGATGTCAAGTAGACTTGCAACTGATGGGGAAAAGTCACAGATTGTACTTGATGGTAGTAAATTTGATGACAGATTGAAGTATTACGTCAGAAGTATTGCTGAATTTAATGAGATTGGTGGAAATACTATGCCTAAAGCTATCATACGCAAGAAGATTGGTCATTCCATGAAAGTACGCAGAGATGATAAATACAGCACTGTGATGTGGGAAGGGCTGAAGATAGTGTGTTTCAAGAGTGTATATGTCGGTGATATAATTGATGTGACTCCGACACTTGCAAAATCAGATGTTGTTTGTTATGGTGTACCCAGTGTAGCAAGTTTCTAAGAACTTTCATCATTTTGAATAACAAACAATTAAAAGATGTGCATATAAAGAATGTGTACAAACAAGTTAAAGATTATAGAAAGGGATGCACACAGTGTGCATTGAATGGTGAAGAAATGAGCATTAATATTGACGATTTGAAAGAGTGCGATATCAAAGCAGTAAAGATGGACACGCTTGGTGTACAGGCATTTAACATCAGCGTGGATGCAGGAAGTTCTGAAACAAGGACACATATATGGAATGGCAATCCGAAGAACGGCACAGTGTATGCGATTGACTCTGCATATTCTGTGATTACTGATGATATCTCTGGGGTACAGTCTCAGAGTGATACGCTGTACGACAACATGGATATCATTATGTATGATGTAACAGATAACAAGCAAAGCAAGGTGTTCAATGAAATTCATATCGTAAAGGGTGGATTGTATGAGGATCTGCGCAGACCGGCCGAGAGAACGAGCAGTAATGAGGGTAAGGGGTTGCAGGATACGACCTATATAAATACCATTGCAAACATTGGACTGCGGCTGTACTGCAAAGCTTTAACAGACGGAGTGCTTACAGATACATGTGCGGCAAAGGTTACTCTTGCATTACCGCAGGAAGATATCGTGAGCACAAAGAGACAGGATGATGTTAAGGAGCGGTTGACCGGTGTGTATGTGTTTGAACTTCCCCGGTGTGGATTCCGTGTGATGCTTTACATTGATGTACAGGATATTCTGCTGTTTGATGAAGCTCAGGCTGTACTTGGCTTCTGGCGAATTGAGAACAAGGAAGTAAGCGCCAAGTATCAGAATGTAATGGTCGTTGATGCAGGCGGACGCTCTGTGGATTTATCCATTATGTTGAAAGGTCGTGTGATTGCACGTGGTTCCTACACCTGCAAGTTTGGCGGACAGAAGTTCATTGATGAGGTCATCGACAAGTACATCAATGATACTGGCAAAGATATGCCAACTAAGCAGATGGTAAATGATGCACTGGATACTGGACTGTTGCAGGATGGTAATGACAGCATTGATATCACGAAGTACATATCTACGGCTAAGTCCGAGATTTGCAGTGATATCATGTCAAGCATTTCGGCACTGCTCGATAGAAATGAGATCAGAATGAATCAGTTGAATCTTGTACTGTGTACAGGCAGACTGATGAAGAACACGGATAATGGAAGTACCGGCGTGGAGCATCTCAGCAGCTATATCAATGATGCAGTGAAGAAGATTTCACCAAATACAGACGTAGGTCTGGTTGAAGATGAGCACGCTCTTGTAAAAGGACTGAGTTTTGCAAGAATGGCTTATGATAAGAAAGTAGCAACAAGAAAGTAACAGATTGGAGATGGGAAAGATGAGGTCAGTACGTTTGAACTTTGACGTAACGCTGCAAGATGAAGTTGCAGAGTATGTTGAAAAGATGATATCTGATACATCTTTCCCGTCAAAGATTTCTGAGATTTTAACAACCATAAGCAAGGGTGGTTATGTAGTAACTGAGGATGAATTATACAATATCATAGAAGTGGTTCTTGATGATGAGGATAATGGTGAAACTCAGACATTGTCCGAAGCAGATATATCGGCAATTTCGGATATAATTACTGGAGCAATACAAGAAGCAGTGAGTAATGGACTTGTGATGAATGTTTCTGCTCAAACTACTGTTGGAGAAAATAGTATTGTAGAAAATAATGTTGAAGAGGCTCCTGTCGCAAAGGTTGTGAATTTTGGTGACAGGTTTAAAGATAAGGAAATAATTGAGGAAATCTCTGAGGAATCAGATGAAGCTGTTGATGATGATGACTTAGATATGCTGTCAGATATGTTCGGATTTTAGTAAGGGAGTGATATGATATGTCGAAAGTTTTTAGACTTGGTGATTTCTTTGGGGTGACTGCTACACAGCTCGTACTGTTCCAGCCAAAGGAATTTAACACATTGCTTACATACAAGTATGGAACACGTGCAAACGAGGGATTGTATTCTCTTACAAAGGAGTTAGGATTTTTAAAGAAAGTGTACACTGATAAGCAGGATGCACTGATGCCGGATTACGATAGCTTGATTGAGCCGTTCAAGACATTCGGTTATCTCGGGTTAGACGAGTCAACACCAAATGGAAAAGCTAAGATGAAAATATCAAAGCTTTTTATCGATTTCCAAAATGAACATCGTGTTACAGATGATATGCGAGAGAAGTATGGAGATGATGTTGACGAGGCTGTTGAGATGATGGGTGATAAGCTGACGCTTGATATCTTCCATGTATTCAAATATACAACTGGTTCCGGATATGAGGTGTCAATCAGCAAGGAAGCAGGTGTTGTGGCTAAGTGCTTGTACGATAACATGGGTATACTGAATGAGTATATTCAGAAATGTATTGATGCATACAATGAGAACAACATCAGTGAGAAGACGGTTGCAGGGAGAACAATCCGTGACATACTTAAGTTGGACAAGGAGACACTTCCTACTGTGAATGCGAGTTGCTGTTACTTTGCGAATCAGCTGTATAATAGACTGAGAGCCGAAGAGAATTCTGTAGAGATGAAGAATGATATCAATGATGTTATACGTAATATCAAGGATATTCAGAGTGAATATGATTCAAAGCAGATAGTTCTTACTGATGCGGAGAAGATTGCTGAGACACTCGAGGATGTGTACTCTGAGATTACGCTCGGAAGATTTAACAGCATAACAGGGTTGAATGTCGACATGGAACAAGCCAATGAGATTTTCAGAGAGCTGGATATGTTTCTGCTTGGTGGTCTTGGATTCACAGGGAGTATTACCGGAGATGATATGTGCGATGAGATCAGGAAAGATAATGAAATCGTGCAGAACAGAACCGGAATAGAAAGAAATGAAAAATTGGATGATGTACTTCGTCTTGTGTATATAGATATGATGAGCAGAAAATACATGAGGGATGTGCATGACGCAAGAAAGTAGTGAGGTAGATACATGGGTAGTATTACAATACTTGAGGGTAATTGCTTCCTGCACTCCGGTGAAGCTAGTTGGAGCAAGAACTTTAACATTATGGGATTTCCGACAGGCGGAATCTATCAGCTTATGAGTAAAATCATCAAGCTATATGCTGACAGGCGGGATTTCGTGGTTGTGTTTGACTCTCCAAGTTTTAGGCGGAGTGTAAACGATGAATACAAGAAGAGCAGAAAAGTAAATAATAAGATACTTGCTCAGTCGAACGCATTAATACCAATGCTTAAGAGAGCAAATGTCGACGTGTTGCAGGTGAATGGATTTGAGGGTGATGATCTTGTTGCTAATATTGTCGCTAAGAATCCTGATAGCAGAGTAGTGATATATACATGCGACTATGACTTAGCTATGAACGTATCTGATAAGGTTGAAATAATTGGTTGTAAGAGTGGATTTCCGACTATAACCAAGTACAACTTCCAGTCAGTGGTCAAGGATGGAAACCGTGGAGACAGGATACCATATAATGCACTTGGTATTCACAAGGTAATATATGGTTGTGATAGCGACGAGATACGTGGCATTGGTGATGAAGCTGATAAGATGTGGAAAGTTTTCAATGCTATTCTCAAGAGAGATTTCACAGATAAAGGTATGTGTCTTCTCGTCAACAGAGAATGGACTGAGAAGTTTGGCGGCTTGATTGGCGGTCTATTTAACAACGACACCATGAAGAAGTATAATGAGAACATTGGCTTGGTATTCCCTAGAATGCTCACCGATAAGGAAATCGCTGACAACAATGTGAAGCTTACCGGATATAACTATCTTGACATTGACGAGGGTGCGATACTTGACACCTGTCATATATTCGGGCTGAACAAGTGTATCAAGAGTCTGACTCATGGTGAGGAGAATTGGGAACTTGAGGAAAAGGAAAAGCAGTGGATTCTCAAGCGGGCTAATAACTACAAAATGTCCGCTGATGCGATTGATGCTGAGATCGGATTCGAGGACAATGTAAAATATAACGGTAGTGACGAAGTAAAACCTGTGAAAAAGGTGAGTGCTGATTTCAGTCAGGTGTCAGGTGGCATGAATATTGGAGAATTCTGATAGAGAGGTGATGGCATGAAAAGATATAACATTGGAGTTGACGGTATATCCGGATTTATTGCCCAAGTAGATACATCACTTGTTATGTCAAGTTGGTTCGAGTTCAATGAGGAGCGTGAATATATAATCAAGTTCCATGAGTATTGCCTGTATATGATGCAACATGGGAGAAGTGGTCATGAGTCAGCTCCGTATAGCAGAATGTTTAAGATGATACAGTTGCTTGAAAAAGGTGAATTGAAAGTCAGTAGAGAAGACCTGTGCTCGCTTGTGACTGACACATACTGTGATATGATGTATGATGTTGGAGTAATGTTGATAAAGAGCGGTGCACTTCTGAATAGTAACGATGTCGGGTGGAAAAGATTTAACATCGTGATATCATTGCCGAAAAAATTGATCGATGCTGTAGGTACTGGCGTGTATACAGAAGCAGATAATGGTGATATGTTTTATGACATACTCACATTGCCTAAGTTTAATGAAGTAGTGAGAAGCAAACATCTTTTGGATATGTTGCAGAGTCGTGAAGATTTTTGTTTGCAGGATATTCTTAAAGTACGTGGTAGCGAATATGAGGATATAGTCATAAGCGGTATCACATATATGACAATGAGTAAGAACAGAATAAAATGCAGAATTGGAGATGATTGAAATGGGCAATTTATTTTTAGCTTGTAATCTTCAATGCAATGAGATAAGCAGCAATGAGTGCAATCTTGTGTTCAAGTCTGATGTTGAGGGAATAGCTTTAACATATGCGAATTTGTATCGCAGAGTGTTATTGCAGAATACTCCATATATGTCAGTTGCTGGTATAAAATGTTGCGTTGATGGTTCATATATCAGAAACTTTTTTGAGGTTGTGCCGGGACTTACTGGTTCGCTTATTGATATAAGTACGTTACTTCACAATTCAGTGTTTGATATCGAGAATGATACAGATTGCACTGAAGTCATTATAAAAACCAGCCTTAAGGGTAAAGTCAGTTTATCTGACATTGTAAAGGACGGCAATTTTACTGCCCGTAATGGAGAAGATATCTCGATGAGATTGATATCCAAGGATAGTACCCTAGCTTCCGTGGTCAGCGGAAAAGTGATTGAGCTGGAAATATTTTTCAGAAAGGGGGTAGGATTCCTACAAAAGGATATCAATACTCAAGCACTGAAGAGAATTGTGGAGGACAGTGAAATCAATGATTGGATTGTAACAGACTCACAGCACAGAGGTGTGGTATCCGTGTCCTACAACGTTGCAAATACGTTGGGTAGGGAGACGGTGACGTTAGGAGTTAAAAGTTACAACAATAACATTGGTGAAGTTGTAAGGTCTTGCACAGAAAATATCATTGGGCAACTGAGTAAGTTCTCCGATGAATTATCATGATACATTGTAAAAAACCTCTAGTTGTTCAACTTTTGTTGTGCTGATTTAACAGCTATTCAAAAGTAAGAAAGTTATGAATGATGGTAACGCTTCTGATATCAGATTACATAGCTCTCTAAAGATTGGGGGTGTATGAATGTATGGCTACAAGACGAGACTCATCTGGACGAAACAAGAAAGCACGTGTCGAGGCGGTTGCTAAAGAAGTTAAGAAGCGTTTGGATGAAAGGAATGAGGCTGCAGCGAAGCGATACCAAGAAGATGTGGAAGCTTTTAAAGCAGAACAAGCACAAGCCGATAATATCGGTGATGTGGCTATTACAGAGAGAGTAGACTTATCGAATGATGATAGGTCTGCTGATAGTAACACACAAAACAATATTAAGAAAGATATGGAGGAAAAACCTATGGCTAAACCATTAGCTGATTTTAATGCAGAAGAGACAAGTAACAAGAAGTTATCCGACCTTGACGCTGACCTCGCAGGCGATATCGACCTGGGCAACATCCCGTCCACCAACGAGGGTGGCAATGTTGAGAAGAGCGGCGGCAGCAATGAGGACGGTAAACCGATTAAAGAAGTTGTAACATCTGATACGATTACGGCGGCGGCTGAGCAGTCCGGCTTGCTTAAGAGCAAGGACACCAACGCTAAGGTTACAAGACTGCTGAAAGAAAATGTGTTCATGAAACAGTTCATCACAGCAACAGACTTTGGGCGTGGATTTGTTCTGTCCACCACAAAGGGTGAGACAAAAGAGGGTCAGTCCGTGAAGTACCTCGGCGAATACAGGATTGAGAATCTGAAGCCGGGTCGTGCTAAGTCAGCGGTTATTACCATTCCCAGAGTTCTGGCTAATATCTTTGAGTCCAGCAAGGCAGGCAGTGTTTCCGGTCTGAGAAAAGAGCTGCAGAAGATTGCTGAAGGCGGTGGCTTATCTCCTGAGGATTTAGCAGATACAGTTGATTTTGCTATGAACTACAATGACCTGGCTGCACGTATTGCAGTTCTGATGGAAGGAGAGATCGCTGAGTTCGGTGGTGTTGATGGTGCACTGAGTGTTCCTGTTGAGTCCTATTCCGCGAAGAATGATGTCGAGACTGGTGGTTCCTTTGTACGCAACAACAAGGCTGAAGCGAACGTTCAGGTTGTTGGCACGAAGCAGCACAACATGTATGCTATGACCGGAGTACCGAGAGAGTTACTGCTTGCTATCGCACAGAGACAGAGCATCTCCAGCAGCGATGACGACAGCAACATCAAGAAGATCCAGAGGTTCAAAGAGGGTAAGTCCCCGCTGAAGAGAGTGCGTGGTGGACACTCACCGCTGTACACATCCAAGAACTTCACACCTATGGCACAGTACGTTACCGTGGCACCGTTCGCAGGTGCACTCAGTCAGAGTGATGCAGAGAGACTGTCAGCTAAGGCTGTGTTCCAGTCCAAGAACAACAAGCATATCGCAGATTTAACAATGAAGACCTACGATGCAGAGCAGATTAAGAGCGGCAGCAATGTTGCGGCAGTGTTCGATCCCAGCATTCCGGCAGGTCAGAGATTCGAGCAGCTTACTGTTGCTAAGGATTATGTTGAACTCGATGCATACGGAGATGTTAAGATGCGTAAGGTTCTCCGTAAGGACGATAACGGAAATGCTATAAAGGATGCGAACGGCAAGAACGTATACGACAGCAAGCCCGTTGAGAAAGCGACACGCAGACTGCTTGGCAGAACACCCAGAGACTTCTTCACCGGTAAGGAGTACACAGCGGCTGAGATGGGTGAGGTTACGTTCGTTAAGTATGGCGAAGAGTCCTTATCCAAGAAAGGTACACAGGTATCCCCGAGAGCGCAGAAGAACGTCCTGTCCTACGAGGGTAAGGAAGTTGTTGTTGATACAGCTCGCGGCGTGGCAGGTACCTACGGTCTGGATGATGCTTCCATCGATAACATGAGAAACCTTGGTATCGGTGAAGATGTTATCAAGGATGCGTTCAAGAAAGCAGTCACACGCAAAGCTACAGCAAGGTCTGTCACACCGTCCGGCGACCTGGATGATGGTATCCTGATGTCCCTGCTGGCTGATGGCGATATCCAGTAAGAAGACCGAAGCAGCGGTAATAAATAAAATATATAAAGTAAATGGGAGCCTCTTGATTGAGACTCCTTTTTACCTTATTTGGAGGGCTAAATACTTGAAGAATATTGAATATGTATTGATATTTTCTGTGTTATTTAATATATTATTGCTATTCATAATATACTTACAAAGGAATAGACTATTGAGGTTTATGCCTAAATACAATGTTGATAAATACCCTTTAACAACAAGACATAGAGATATAAAGAAAGTATTGAGTTGTGGTAGAAAGTTAATAAAATCGGTAGACAATTTGGATGGAATACAATTTGAGCGACTATGTTGTGAGATTTTACATAAACAAGGCTATATAGATATTTATACTACTAGAACTACTGGTGATTTTGGAATAGATATTTTATGTAAAAAGAATGGAACAAAATTTGGCATTCAGTGCAAGTGTTATAGTAGTCATATAGGTATAGATGCAATACAGCAGGCATTTTCTGGATGTGCCTATTATAAGTGTGATATACCAGTTGTTATGACAAATGAATATTTCACTGATGCCGCACAAGAACTAGCAGAGAAATTAGGTGTAGTACTGTGGAGTAGATATCACTTGATGGAAGTGCTAGAAGAGATAAAGAGAAAGATATAACAACGAATGATATGATGAGTTTGGAAGGAGTGAGGATTTATATTATGTGTGTGTGATATAATAGACAGTATAAAATGTTAAGGGTATTTAGGTGTGATATTTTACAAGAAGTTCAGGAGGTGTAATAAAATTGGATAAGTTCATTGCTGATGTACACTTTGGACACTTTGGCGTTATTGAGTTCGATGATAGACCATTCAGTTCAGTAGAAGAAATGGATGATGCTATGATTAAACTGTGGAATGAAAATGTGTATTATGATGATAATGTTTGGATAGTTGGTGACTTTTGTTACCACAGTGCAGAACCACCTGAATGGTATCTTAGCAAGCTGCGTGGTGTGAAGCATTTAATTGTAGGTAACCACGATATTTCATTATTAAAGAATAAGAAAGCATTGGGTTATTTTGAAGATGTAAAGCAATCAATTGTATTGAATCTTAATGGACAGATGGTTCATATATGCCACTTTCCTATGGCTGAATGGAATGGAATGTATCATGGTTGGTGGCACATGTATGGACACTTACATAATTCGAATAATGAAGCACAGCAGTTCATGCTAAGAAAAGAAAGAGCATTGAATATATCGGCATGTGTATTGAGGTATACACCAAGGGATTTTAACAGTGTAATACAGAGAAATAAGGAATGGCGCGGAAGTTTGGTTGGTATGCATGATGTTGCGGAGATAAAGTAGGAGGAAGAAATAATGAATGGAAAAGACATGGAAAATAAGATGGGTATTATGACCATGACAAAGGAAATGTTAAAGCAGAACCCATTATTGATTATAGCAATAGTGTACTCTATATCACCTGTTGATTTTATACCTGATGTAATACCTATTCTTGGGTCGTTAGATGACACAATAATGTTATTGATTCCGATGCTGAAGATGTTTTCACAGGTGCTTCATCAGAGTGGTATAGAGAATGGCGTAACAAGATTTGTTGATAAAGCAGCTGAAGTAGGCAACAAGGTCCATGGCACAATAGGTAGTGCTCAAGGTAAATTGAAGACCGTGCAAGATAGTGCTGTTATCAATGGTGTTTCAAAGCAGGTAAAAGTAAAACACAAGGAAGATAGCAGTGATGGTGATAATGTTTCCAAGGGGCTATCGTCCATGCCTGTTACAGAGAGGTGCAAGGTGGAATTCAGTGAGGATAATGTTAAGACACTGAATAGTCTTAAGTCCAATAATGTAAATAAAGCAGCCGGTGATAAGTTCGAAGATATGCTTGTATAAAGGAGTGATTGAAATGTCTATTTTGGTGATATGCATAGATAAAGGTAAAAGACCCGTGTATAATTTATATGAGCCAACAGAGGATGATGTATGCAAGGTGATTGAGTCAGATAATGTTAAGCTGTATAGCTCATATAAGATTGCACATAAGTTTATAAAGGAATGGAATGAAAACAACGAGCCAAATTACGATGGATGCACATTTATCCAGCGTATTGTAGATCCGCAACTTAATGGGCTTGGAATATACATTGACGAGGAAGGTAGAGTAGAACATTTAACGGCCAATAGAAATTTAATACTGCAAAATGGTCAAAGAGTTGCAATTGCAGGTAGGATTGTTGTTATAATGGATTTCTACTTTGATGGTGATATATGTGCTATTGAAGTAAAAGACAAAAATCTATACGAAAATCAACTTTCAAGATTTATGCATTATAATGACACCTATGGCACAGATGTTTTATCGCTGCTGACTCAAGAAGAAAGTGATAGGGTTGAATATGGTATAAAGACATTAAGTGAGTCTGAATTATTAGCATATCTTAAAAGGATTTCTGATATAAATGAAAGAATAAAAAGAGATGCAGGTATAGAACCAGATAGTGACGGGTTCTTTACAATATAGTAAACCAGTGATCAAAAAATGGTAATAACTTCTTACTTGTTGTTATACGTTATATTAAAAAGTAGAACAATAAACAAAACAAGATAAGGAGTGATACTATGACAATAGACGACGTAAGTGCTGGTAGATTTTGTGATGAAGTTATCAATGTACTCAACAAAGACGGAGCTTATCTCCTGAAGATTGAGTACACTGATAACAATGAGCTTATGCTGTGGTTGGATGTTGCAAATGACAAACGTAACTGTGATAAAATCCTCTACACAATGAGAGGTATTAAGTCCAAACTCATGACAATGCTTTATGATTACACAGGCAAATGGGCTGACGTTATTATCAAATTCAGAATGCGACCATCCAAAGAAATTTTTACAGATATGCAAATACGTATGGGAAATGTTGTAGCATGAACAATTTGGTAATGAGAGTGTTAAAATACGATTCGGAACTTACACCAATACATGTTGAGGGCGATAAGTACGTTTTCAAATATGAGAATAACATCGTAGCAGCAGTTGTTATAGACGATGACATGATGTTAATGTACACTTCATCAAAATATGAAGACTACGTAGTAGAAATATTAAATCCATTGAAGAACATTGTTTTGTTTGTTAATATGAAGCGGAAAGTACACATTGAATGTAAATACAATGAGCTTTCTTATTTGGAGTTTAACACCAGATATTGTCGTGTGAAACATAATCCGCTTAGTGCATCAAAGGTGCATGGATTTTGTTGATATAGAAGTATACTAATAAAACACATTACTGTTATTTTCCTGAGTCATAATAAAAATGACAAGGTAGTAGCAATAATGTGTTTTATTGGCGTACTGATATACTAAATACGAAAATGTTGTGGTTGTTATATTGAATATTTTGATATTTTGTGGCGATGTTGTATATACGACACATATGGAAAATAGAATTACTTATCACTATAAAGAAACAAGTAACAATAAAAATATTATAGTGGTGATTAAGATTCGTAATGCTAGATATACTCATAAATGAGTTGAAATAGAAAAAAATAACAACAATAAACAAGTTAAAGATGGAAAGGTAAGGGTGCTAAAATGATTACTATTGGTGAAATGATGGGTTGTAGGAATGATGAAGTAAAGGCTTATGAAAAGCCGTCAGATGTAAGATTGCCATTCGGTGATTGTGTGGGTCATAGAGATGGGGAGCAGTATTACGAGGTTTGCAAAGACAGCATTTCCGGTTTGAATTACATACGTGAGCATGCTGAGTCTGTAACAGCTGACGAACTCAATAAGTTGTGCCCGTCTCTCAAACATGACAAAGTAAAGAATTTTCTTCTGAATCATGCTAGCAGGGTTAAGCTTATCAATACCGGAAGTTGGAGGACAGTCAGCGATGGAATCATTGGAACACATACCAGCATCAGAGAGAAGGAGATCATTCGCGATGTGAAATATGGTTTTTCCGATGTCATCATGTATGCAACATTTGATTATCAGCGCATGTGTGTCAGACTGCACGTTGATTGCTGTAAATTTAACAGACACTATCAACATGCAGAGTACGGCAAACTCATGAGTATGACAGACGGGAACGGTTATAATCTCACTCAGGACGATATGCTCAGGTATATATCTTCTATGATAAATGAGATTGAGTTTTTGCCATTCTGTATTGATACTTATGATGGTTGCAGGGTATCGCATAAGGCATACAGAGACTCATATGGTATGAAGCATGATGCTGTAACAAGCCCCTGTCTCGGTGTGAACATCAAGAAGCATAACGATATCATGAATCGTCTTAGCAAATGGGTTGGAGACGGCGGATACATCAAGGATGATATTTTCTATCTTATTTGTGAGGATAGAGAATGTAGAGAGAAGCTGTATTTAAGGCGGTTTACTGACTGGAGTCCTAAACCTGCAAAGACGGCATAGAAAATTGGAGATACTGAGTGTTGTTTGAACATTAACACAACACTCAGTATTTCTTGCGTTATTGAACAATAAGAAAATGAAAAATGAGTGTAGTTACACGTAAATGCTATAGTAAATATGTGAAAGAGATTATTGACTCAGATGAAATTCAGTGTGATATACGCTGGATTATTATATGATACGACGGAAGTGAAGATACGAGTGAGATAGAAGAAGAATTGTAAAATTGGAGAGTAAATATGAATAAATATATGGAGACAACATCGATAAAGATAAAAGAAATTATCGAGAACAATGAATGTTGTGGTTTAATGATGGATGCAGGACTAAATGATTTAATCCTCTTATGCAGTGCTGATTATGAAGTTGAATTTAGATATGTTAAATTAATTGACAGAGTTATAGTATCGAGAGTAAAATTTAACAACAAGAGAAATGGCTGCTTCACAAAGTGCATGAAAGTACTTCAGGATAATGCAAAAGAGTACGATGTACATAGGATTATTGTGCAAAGTGTTGAGACAGCGGAAATGGCAAGATGGTGCAATAAGAACGGATATAAACTCAATGGCATAAGCATACTGGATGGAATAAAGATTGGTAATTCCAAGTACTGTTTTGGCGATTATGAGTTAAGCATAAATTGATTGGAGATAAAGATGTGTAACACTATGATAACAGACTATGAGATATTTATTGATGGTCACAAATTCAGTAGAAATAGTAAGAATGATTTATATCTTGCTAATGGATACGTTTCAGTAAATTGGAATGAGTTTGTAACTGGCGAACAATACAAGGGATTTAACAGTGTACTGAAGTATGATGGTGATATTACATTGTGTGATACTTCAAAGGTGTCAGCTGATGTTGTTGCAATAACACAAGATTACAGTAAAGCAGTAGAGTATGCAAATGAATGCGGAGATAGATACTACGCTGTAATGAATTTATATAGTGATTAGGAGGAAAATAATATGACAAAAATAAGTGAATTATCAAAAGAAGTTATATCAGTTTTGATAAAAGATATCGTTGGTGAGGTTGAAAATGTTTACATTTTTGGTGAAATAGGCGATGAAAATTCACATCAGACTATATACTTTGTTGTTAGAGACAAGAATGGTATAAATTCTACAGATGTAATTTGTTCAATGTATGATACGCTTATCGACAAGTATGACAGTGAGTGGGCTGCAAGTATAATAATATTAATTTATGAAGTTCAGGAATTTAACACAGAATATGAAAAGATGTCTGTTGATAGTAGACCCAATCTAATATGGAAGAAAAGGTAGGTGTTAGAGTGAGCTATATTTGTAAGTTAACAAAAGATAATAAAGAATTATTCAAAAGAATTATTATATCTATATATTCCGGGAGCATTATGGTATCAAAGGAAATTGCTATGATAGTTATAGTATGGATATATGAATATTTTTGTTCATACCATTTCATTGATACAGAGGTCGAAGTTACGCTAAAGAGTTTACACAAGAAATTAAACGGTAATATGACAAGCATAAGATCTTTGGTTGTTATACTTGCTGATAGTAGAAACATATTTGTACATACTCCTTATATGTATAATGTAAATACATCAGCATTACTTAAAATAACACAGATGAAAATATAAAGATTTTCTGTTCTGTGTTTGAGGAAGATGCAAGTAAGTTTGAGTCTATGTATAAGGCATGTATGGAGAAGCTTGGATGCTATGAGAGAAAAAGTACAAGTCTGAGTGATTTGAGATTCTAGCAAGGTGGTGATATAATGGCTGAGTTATTTAGACCAAGACAGATAAGTGATGTTATAGGTCAGGACACAGTAAAGAATATAATACGTCGTTCGTTGAGGAATAATTCATTTCCAAAGTTTACATTAATGTATGGTCAAAGTGGTACAGGAAAATCTACCATGGCTGAGATATGTGGATTATCTCTTACATGTGAGAATCCAGATGGTGGAGAGCCATGTTGCAAGTGTAAGTCATGTGTTGATAACCTCAACCAGTTAAATGCAGGACATAACTCAATGAATCTTGTAAAAGTAAATATGGGTTCAATTGAGAGATCTGACTTCAAAAAGACGGTGCATGAGATATTCACACTTAAGCCAATGTCAGATTCAAATGCTGTATATATCTTTGAGGAGATACAGGCTTTAACAAGAGACGATCAGAATATTCTACTGGAGTACATTAGTAACATACAGGAGAATGTATATGTAATTTCATGTACAACTGAGTTCGGAAAGCTTAGGCAAGAACTACGAAATAGGGCTATAAAATTTAGATTCAAAAATATAAGTACAGACCAAGCGATAACACTTCTTAATAAGGTATGTTCAGCTAAGGGCGTAACTAGCCCTAAGCCTGAGATTGCAAGATTTCTTATAAGGTCTGTTAGTAACTGTCCTAGAGAGATTGTGAATCTTGTGAATTTCCTATCTGATGCTGAGAGTTTAACCTCAGATAGTCTTACTGAGTTTCTTGGTTATGTGTCAAATGATATATACATCGAATTTCTCAGACAGTGTAATAAAAGTACATTTGAGTTTGTTGAGTGGCTTGAGGGAATCAGTGATACAGGATATCAGAATGTAGTTATTGGATTGCGTAATTTCCTGATTGATTGCTATCAATATATTTATGGTGGCAATACACAATTTTTTAATACACAGGAAAAGCATAATCTTAAAGAAGTATTTAATAATGTATCAGAAGAGAAGATGCACAGTATGATGAAGTATTTTAGTGAGTGCTCTAACGAAGATGATTATGCTGCTAAGTACGCACTGATTCATGGACGAATGATTTTTAGAAATGAAAGTCAGAAGTCTATAATAAGTAATTCAAGAAGAAACGCAAGTGAAGCTGTTATTAAGAGTGAAAAAGCAACAAGGACACAGATAAAAGTTGCAGGTGTATCTTCAAATGAAAACAAAGTTGTCAGTGATAGAACACTTGATGATATACTTGGAGGATTCAAGAAAATAAAAAGCGCAAATGGTACTCAAATCTCAGAGGTATCTGCAATAACAGAAAACACCTCTGATGACGATGATGAATTTGATTTGAACATGGATGATTTAATTGAGTCAATTGACGACATGCAGGTTGGTGAGGATACAAAAGACTTTGAGTCAAGGCTTGATAATTCAGAAATATCTGAGTTGAGTTCATTATCATCAGAGTAATATATGTGGGTGGTGGTTATATGATTTACTATAGTCTAAACAATGATATTGTTGACGTATTCATGAAAGAGACACTATGTGATTGTAAGTTTCAGTTTGATGGTGAGAAGTATTCATCGGTTGATGACTGCTTCAACAAGCGTAAGTTGTCTCGAATGCGGTGGGATCCAACAACTGTACCAAAGTTGCAGCAATCCAACATTGAGTTCTATGGATTCATTGTTAATAGAAGTAGAGAGGAGTGCATCATTTGTGATTTTTCATATGATGCAAAAAGGCGCTTTCAAATTGAACTGCTGATAAAGGCGATGCTGTTCACAAAGTACTATGAGCAGTTGAATAGATGTAGCTACGTTGAACTTGCCAGATTCAGTACAGCATATACACAGTGTAAAGCTATAGCCACCAGAGTAACTTTGCGGACAGAGGTAGTTGAATTAACACCATATTCATATACACAAAGGAGTAAATGCTGTCATATCTATGTTGGGAAGAAGAAGGAGAATCTTGATGATATAGATCTCAGTAAGTATTCTGATATTCATATTGATATGAGAAGTTATGATGATAAGTGGCAGACATATGATATGGTAATGAGGAAAATAAATCTTATAAGAGGAGACTGCGGGATAAGCGTAAAAGATTGTCCAAAGGTCACACTGCATGTTGACGGTATCGAAGATATGACTTTAACAGCCATAGAGAGACGATACAAAAATGTTAACATTGTATCATACTGTACTCCGTTATATATTTGTGATTCTACTATTGAGAAAGCAGATGACATAGATATAATAATGATTGGTGCTGTAAACAATGCAGGTGTTAGGAACTGGGACAATGTATATATTATATAAGGAATGATGATAATGAAAAGTGAGAGCATGAATAATATGCTCATTGGTGGTATCACTGGTGAGTCAATAATAAATCAGATCCTACATCAGTATGGTAGAAAGTTCTACAAGAACATATACTTGAAGAATGCATTCGACTCGATATGTCAGATTGACTTCCTTGTCGTGTCTGACAATTCCTTGATTTCAATTGAGGTAAAGAATTATCAGCGATGTGCAATTAAAGGTGATGTAGATAGCAGCTATTGGACAGCATGCTATCTAGATAGGAATAGGTCATTGTACAATCCTGTGAAGCAAAATAGGAAGCATATAGATATACTGAGAGATGTGGTTGATGTGCAGCCACTTCAATGCTTCAGTTTCATCGTTTTCACACCGGATTGTAAATTGTTCGTGAAGAGAGATCCAAATGAAACGACAAGGATTATCTATGCAAATGAATTATATTATGAGTTATGCATTGTAGGTTCCGGAGAAAAGCAATACAATGATAAAACAAGAAATAAGATAATAGACACACTCGATGCTTTTGATGCAAATATGTACAATCTATCAATAGAGCATCAGAAGTATTTTAACAAGAAGAGGTGATTTAAGATGTCAAACAAAAAGATTGTGTGTAAGCAGTGCCGTGATAGGGGATTAAAGGGTGGCTGTCCTAGATGCGGTAAAGTGCTTGAGGATATTCCTGTAACAATACTTCAGAATAAGGATGGCGTTGTTACGGATGATATGGTTATAGCAACCATACCTATATACTATCGTGGAAATGTGTGGAACAAGAATATTGTCATCGATGCACACAAGGAGCTCGACGGAAAGAATGCATTTGACAAATTCGTATCACAGCTTGATAAGATACACAATATATTCGTTGATGGAAAGATACCGAATAAGTCAGCAATTATTATTGCACCACGTACATTCTCGAAACAGACATGGGCTAACAGCTGTATTCAGTTTGGGATGAAGAGTGGACATAAAATGATGCCGGTAATGTCTTCAAACCTCATAAAGAGATCAATGGCAAATATGATAGAAAAGCCAAATAATAAGTTTCTCGAAAACCTTGGTTACAATTTAGAGGATATTCTAACAGCAGACTGTTTATTTATTACCATAGACAGTGGATGGCAACATGAGAGTGCATACGCTGTTATAGACGAGGTCATGTGCATGAGGTCTGGATTTGATAGACCAACAATATTTCTTTCAAGATTCTCAATTGAAGAGTTGACAAAGAGGGATTACAACGGCACATTTAACAGCGCTATAAGTGCATCCGATGATGTTAACAGGTTGAGATACCCGGCAGTTATACAATACATAATATAAGGAGAGGAAAGGTATGAATGCAACTATGGTTGGTAAAGTTAGAGATATTGAAGAGGGTGCTGAAATAAATGGTGCCTTTTCTGATGAGATCGAACAGGAGTTAGAGAATCAGTTTGATGCTGGCAAAGATAGCAGTACAATTGATTATAATGATGGCATTAGATATGATGAAGTTGACGCAACCACTGATGATGAGGTTGTTGAGGAGTCAGATTCTAATGAGTATGGTGGTTTTAGAATTTCAAACAGTAACGTAGTAATCAAGCTGTCGCAGTCTGAATACAATGAGTTAAAAGCCGATGTAGAAGAGAAAGAAGCTGAACTCGAATATGCACGCGAGCAGATGAATGAAGCAAGAGCAGCAGGTGACTTGTCTGAGAATGAGGCCTTCCAGCATTACCGTGAAGTTGTGAATGGCTTAGAGGCCGATATTACAAAGATTAATACAAAGCTAAAGAAGTGTGTGATTGTACAGTCACAGAATACAGGAACTATAGGGTTGAATTCCAAAGTTGCGATCACAATATCTGAGGTGGCAAGTGGAAAGCAGGTTGCTGATGTTATTGCTACAATAGTATCTGAGGGGTTCGGCGGAGTTAGTGACGGTAATGAGGTAAAAATACCAGTTAACAGTGATATGTATCACTTTATTGTGGACAGGCGCGACGGAGAATTTAATATGATTGGAAAGGACGGTAGCAACTACAGGTACCAGTTCAAAATGATTGGAGGTTGATACCATGAATATAGTATTTGTACTTATTGCAGTCGTACTTGCTATCATCTGCTTGTTTGGATTCTCATTGACATTGGTATTCTATCATTGTTTTAGCTCTAATAAGCAGGCGATGGATAAGTATGCTCTCGCGTCAGTTATTGTGTTCGGTGTATTGTTCTATGTTCTTATGAAAGGAGTGATACTTCGATGGTAATTCTTTTGAAGATACTTTCTTTCCTTGAAGTTATAGTAAAGGCACCCACGTTGTTCACGTACTCTGTCGCCAAGTGGTTAAAGAAAATAGATAATCATAAGGTATTTCAAGCAGTAGTTGCACAGGAAGTTGTTTGTATTGTGGTAATGCTATCGCTGTATTTAACAGATGATATGAATATACTTGCATGGTTGGTATTTGTTGTTGTGATATTAATAGTAGTACCATTTGCAGGATACATGTTTGTTGGACAGCCGCACACAGGTGCACAATGGAACTATGTGATAAAAGGTAACAAGGAACTGTTTGAGAAAAAATATAAAAAGCAGATTGAACAGATACGTGGCATCGAGGAGAAGAAGAAAAAGAAGATTCAGCACGTAGAGAACAAGAAGTATAGAGAGGTTACAGAGTCGATTGTCAAAGGGATGGAGAAGGATAATAAAAAGATTGATGAAGTAGCTGGCAAGACTGCTATTTTAGATAAGCCAATCGTTAAGGAAGAGAAAGAGGACAAGGTTATAGAGTCGAAGTATAGTGGCTCTATACTTAGAAAACCATTTGTACCTGATTCCAGATATGAACTTGATGAAGATGAAGCTGAAGAGAAAAAGAAAGATGTTTTGAATCAGGAGATATCTGATGATGAAGCAAATAGAATTAGTAGTCAGTTTGATTCATTCAGTGTTGATGATATCATTGATACCTCTGAACTTGTTGAGGGTAGTATAGAGAGTTCTGTACGTGAAGAGAAGCTAACATCTGACGGATACACTAAACCTAATGATGTGGGTCTCAGTGCTGGTGAACATATGAATATTGAAGTTCTAAATGTCAATAGCAGTGACGATATTTGTGATATTGACATTGATGTTAGTCCTGACCAGATAAATGACTCAGATATCTTGAATGATGTTATGAAGAATAATATCGATGCAGACAATAGAAGTGCTGAGAAGATAGAATCGACTGTAGGTGTTGGTTTTCTTGGTAGTGATGTAGATGACGATGAATGTATATAAAAGGAGAGTGTGAAAATGTATAAATTTGACGGTAATTTGATAAATGACTCAAAGGGGGTTATGTCAATTTCAACACCATCTGCTGATGTCGTTGGTGGGATGTTGAAAAGGATTTTAACATCTGCAGACAATCTTGCCGAGCTGTACGATGCAATGATACAGCCTTATAGTGGCGAGAATGAATTCTACTCCATGCTAGCTGATGTGTCAGAGAAGTTTGACAATATCGATTTAGAAGAGATTGGTATGATTCGTAATGCATATACTTTTGGATCGATCTATTCTGCGGCCGACAGATGGATTATATCAGCAATGTATTCATTCGATGCAGATGCAGATTCAAGTGACAGCTACATCTCAAAAGCAATGTTCAGCAATACAATTGTAAAGAAACTACGTGAGATTATTGATGATTGTGAATTTGTACCTATGGACAAAATGGGTGCAATAGCTGCTTCATTGTATCATGTAATATCTGTACTGTATATGGAGATATACAACACATATGACGTAAGTAGATGGATCATACACAAACAGGACGGGCAGAGTTTCATAAATGATATCACTGTAGGTTACAATGAGTTTCTTATTCAGATGAATATGTCACCTGAGGAGATGGCGGATACGCTGTATGAGAAATTGCAGAAGTTTGTGTTTGTGACTAATGAGGTAGATAAAGATCCGGAAGTTTCAAAGAAGATAAGAGAGATGGTTCCCGGTATCTACAAAGAGAAGTTTGAAGAACTCATAGAACTTATCACTGAGGAGCAGGTTCAGGATATTCTTAATGGAACATTGAAGATTGACAAGAGATTCTTTAACAGTCTCGCTGAGGACGAGTTTGACGATGACTTCGAAGATGAAGAGTAAGAGGAGGTTGTTGGTGTGCAATTAATAAGTCCTGAGATACAAAAAGTTTTTGTAGATTCGTTGAAGAATATTTATGAAGAACTCGATGACATAATCGATAAGTTCGGTGGTATTGAAAATTACAAGTGTAACAATATGAAGCCGTACAATATAGATGTATCATTGCAGGATATTATAGACGTTGTTGATTCAGAGTATATTGCTCTGGCTGAGAATGTGGGTAAAATATATCATAATACAATAGAACTTAAGCATGTATGTGAAGACATTGTACATTTTTATAACAGGCTGAAGTATATAGATTCAATCGATTATACTGGAAATAATGAAGTACAAACAGAAATCATAGCGCTTGTATTGATGTTTGTATATAATAGTTGTAAATCAAGTGTGAACATAAAGGTATATAACATTCTTAGATCGATGTGTTTGTTCCCAACTGTTGGTACGTTAGTTCAGGTCACAAGTAGCGTTACAGCAGTGTAGAGTATGTGATATGCGTATGGGTCATAATGATGGCTCATACGCATTTGAATTTGAATACAATTAAATTTATATAGATTGGTGGTGTCCTTATGAGATTAGCAAGTGATATGACACAAGAAAAGATGAGAGATCTGCAAGACTTAATAGCAATTGGAAGATGTGATGAAGTAAAGAATGTTTTGTATGGAGTAGAACTTGAGCCATTTCAGACATTACTTGTGAAATGGATTTTAATTGTACGCAAGTTTATCTGTACACTTGACACAGGGCTTGGTAAGACTCTTATTGCGTCTGCTGTAATGAAAATATTACATGATAGCGGTGAAACAGATAAGTTTCTATATGTTGTTGAAAATGCGGGTCTTATACAGACAGCAAATAAAGTAATGAGTTATACAGGACTTAGGGTTGTTACATGCGATGCAACGGAAAGCAAGGGCTCAGTACTTGAATATATGAAAGATGATAGCTATGATGTGTTGATGATTAGTTATCAAGCTATACAAAGTTTTGATGTTGCGAGATATTTAATCAAGCATATTGAGCTGTTTGATACAGTAATGTACGATGAGTGTCAGTGGATATCGGAACTTAACAACAGCAATACATGGGAAATAACAAAGCAGATGAGAAGACATTTTAGAGATGTTGTGATGTTTTCTGCTACACCTTTTAGAACAAATCCAATGCAGTTATTGAAACAGGTTGAGTTACTTGACAAATCGATTCTTGGCAATATAAATGAGTACATTAATGGTAGAGTCAAAAGAGATGTTATGTATAATATTGTTGAGTGGTATGGATTGGATGAAATTAAAAAGGACCTGGTTATATATGTTAATGGTTTTACCCGTGAGGAATTAGGAATTAAAATTGAGTACAATCCTGTCGCACATGTTGTTATGCCTATTCAATATCAGCTTTCTGTGGAGCAGCATGAGATACATAAAGTAAAAGCATTTAACAATGCTGATTCTATGAAAGAATTGATTAGTATTGTATCAGAGGGAGTTGATGATTTTAAGCAGGGAATCATTTATTGTTCTACAAATGACAATAAGAGGTTACTGTTAGATGAGTTGAGTAAAAATGGTATTGATGCAGAAGTGATCGATGGCACAATAAGTGATAAGAGGAAAAGAGAGGAAGTAAAGAATAGGTACTTGGTTGGCGAGATACCCGTACTTATAATTAATGTCACGACGACATTAGACTTGCCTAGTTCTTATTGCATATTCTATGAACTGTGTGATGCAGGTACAGTCAATCAATTTGTTGGTAGATGTGTACGTGGTCTTGCCGATACTGAACTTGATGTTCATTTTATACTTGTTGATGATACATGTGAAATTGAATATTTTTATAACAATCTGTATAAAAAATCTGTATATCTTCAACAGGCTCTAGGTAAGGATGGTAGGTTGATGCATGCTATTAAGAAACAGGTTGACAATAATGTTGGGTGAACTGTTAAGTTGCAACTTGCCATTATATTAAATAGTAGAAGTAAGAAACAAATAATGAAAAGTGTTGTAATTGCAGTGAAATAAGAATACAGATTATAGATGGAGGGTTTAGCGTTAGTGCAGACTCTTCATTTATAGTATTCTTATCTTTCTTTGCAGATAATGCTAATTCTTTTTAGAGGGGTGCATATATGATTGAGCAAGTGTACATTTCGTATTTCTATAAGATTAGATTTTTCAAACCAAATTGCATACCAATAAGTACAGCGGTTTGGGATCCAAAGTGGTATCACATGAGTAATGGTCAGAATTATATTTATGTGGATAAGAATGGAGTGGTCAATGGTTTGAGACTCCCTATGCTTAGCCCTAGACCAGAAAATAATCATTGTATTAAATGTAATCATACAGGAGATCCAAATACATGCAAGTTTATAGTGGAATACAAAAAGCAACTTGAGATGTTAGATTTTGATATATTTATGGATAGACTAGAGCAGAATTTAACAACTGCAGTGAAAAGATATCTTGGTATTGTTGACATAGATGAAGTAATTCCTATATTTATAGTTCATGAAGCACCTGATAACAAGTGTAGTGAAAGAGTTCCATTAATGGAATGGTTTGAAAGAAATGATATAGAATGTATTGAGTGGATGGACAACCTAACCTGACATATAGATTGGTGGTGATATTATTGATAGGAGATTTTGAGACATATTTATTAGCTACAATGGAAGATGGTAACAAATGCCTTTATCTAAACGGCGGTGTAGTATCAAAGCGTGACGTTGAAACCTTGATGCATATGATATCTAATAGTTCAGCACCAGAAGAGATAAAAAGAAGAATAATGGAATTATATTTAACATCAGTAGATGCAAGAGACTGTGATGACTTTTCTAAAAGCGTTATAGATATTGTAGTTCATAAGTGGTATGAGGTTGCTACATATGGAATTGATGCAGGGTTGACAGAAGTGGTGAATTATGTCAATTTTCTATTATCATAATAAATAAAAAGCTGAGGTGAGAGATATAATGTACAATAATCGTAGGAGTGAAGATGCACTGAGAGTCACTTATGATGAGCGTCTTCGTGAAGCAATAATCGATATATTTGCTTGTCTTATTCCCAAGCAAGAGGATATGCAGGATTTTAAGTCTGATGCGGCATACAGATACTTTACTGAGTTGCAGAAGATATTATTTCTTGATGAGGTTCAAGGAGATATCTGGTTGATATACTATGCCTTTACTAGGTTATCTGAGATTAAAGTGTTCGATCAGAGTTTTGAGTTTTTGTTAGATAAAAGATCGTTCTCTAAGAGTCTTGAGAGTAATATTAATGACATGATAATGAACAACAAAGAAGCATTTATTCCTTTCCTTGATGAGAATGGAATGAGTTCCGATTTGGATATTCAGAAGTCATTAGAGGATGCATCAGACTTTTTATATTCTATGGCGCTTGAAACATTTGATGAAGCGCAGAGTATGGATATGGATGTGAATGATACACTTAAATATCTTGATATCCTAAAAGAGATACTATTAACGATGCTGAGTAGAGAAAGCTTGATAGCAGGCTCAGAAATCATAAGTGGAGATGGACGCTATATTGGTAGAAGATTCTATAAAGGAAATAAGGACTTTGTAGATTATCTAAAAGTTGCACCGAGTCTTGTGTCAGCCAGATTTAACGACTATCTGAGGACGAAGAGAAACAGCATCTCATTGACGGATTTGCAATCCTATAAAGCATTTGAAGCAGACAATACGACAAAGGTGCAGAGATTGTTTGAAATTGGATGGGAGCCACTTGATGATGTGTTCTCTATTTGCACAGGTGATTTGATTACTCTTATTGGTGATGAAGGTATTGGTAAGACGAATACTGCCATTCATATTCTCATGCAGAATATTAAAGAGGGTCATGATGTTCTCATGATGACTGGTGAGTCTTCTATTACCAAGATTGTTAACATGTGCATATCTAATTATATTTACTACAAGACAGGTTTGCAGTTCACGTGGAAGGAGATTTTGAATTATACAGAAGAGTCAGAGGAAGACCAAAGGCTTATTGAGTTATGGCGTTCAGATTTTCTTGAGAATAGTGGTATAGGTAGATTGCATCTCGAGCAGTCTTTTAATTATGAAGATTTTGATACACGTATTAAGGAATACCTTGTGCAGTATCCGAATATTTCATTGGTTGTAATTGACCACACTGACAGACTTGGCTCAACAGGAGATTTAACAGACGATGGATACCTTAGGGATAAGAAGTCTAAGGTCGACCATCTGTATAAGAAAGAGATTGAGCTGAAGCAGGACTACAATATTGCATTTCTTAACCTTGCACACAGCAGTTCTGATGCTGAGAAAGCAAGTGCTAAAGGGAAGAATCTCGGTGTGCGTATTGGTGCTACATCTTCTGCTACTACCAAGGATGCAGATTTTGTATTCTATATGTCAAGGGATCAAAGTCTAAACGATGGCTTCATTAAGTGGTCATGTAAGAAGATTCGTGATTATCAAGATGATATAAAGCCATTTGTTTTGAAGCGTATCTTTGAGGTCAGCGAACTGGAGTATGATGTTGACTATCAGCTTGCTGCTATAGAGGATGACGAACTTGAACTTGAGGATATGTATTAAGGTATGCTTGGGAAGACCACATGAGAGAACTGGGTGTTGCGACGTGGTTTAAACTACCAAATGGTGCAGGGGAGTGGTCATGTTATGGAGTGGTTATCCATTGACATTTTATATATGAAGAGAGGTAAAATTATATGAACAAAGAGTATAAGCAAGAAGTAATGGATGCTATTATCGACTGTGGTGGTACATCCAAGAAAAATATAAAGAGTATTCTTGATGATGCTCAGGTGTATGGTCTTGACAAAGATGAAGATACGGCCGATGCTTACAAAGTTCTTGAAGATAGTATTAGATAAATACTGTAATATATGAAGAGAAATAAAAGAAAGTGAGAAATAAAACTGCAGTAATGTTTATGCTGTCTGTGGTACTGTTATTTACCAATCTGCAGACAGCATACGCATATGATAATTCATGGATGCACAAGTTCTCAGATGATGATATGCAGATGTTATATCAGCTAGTTCATGCCGAATCAGGGAATCAGGATTTAACAACGCAAGAAGCAGTTGCTTCGGTTGTCATAAATCGTGTCATGTCTGAATACTTTCCAAATTCGGTGAGCAGTGTTATATTTGCTGATGGTCAATTTTCTGTGGTTGATAATGGCAGTATATGGTGCACACCGTCTGAGCAGTCAATACAGGCTGTAAATAATGTATGTGAAAACGGAGTTACTATAAAAAACAATATCTATTTCTTTCGTAACAGTCATTATCATAATGGATACACTGATGAAATGCAACTTGGTGTGTTATATTTTAGTAGCTATGGTGATTGATATTTGTACAAAACCTTAGGTCAGAAAAAGCTCAAAACCTTTTTATCATGTTATGCTCTCCAATTAAATAGTAGAAACAAAACAAAGAAAGAAGAATGAAAAATTTCTTTTGTGAAAATACATAACAGCATGAAAAGGAGAGATAACTATGTTCAATTTCAATCGTACAAATAAAAAATCAGCATTAGATTTCTTACAGAAGAAAGATATTGATGTGGCACAGGCTTACAGAACAAGGAACGTAAACAGCTTGACAGAGTTTTGCTCTCGCAATGCTGTGAATGCAATCAGAAATGATATCAAGAGACATATGGCAGACAACACTGAATTTTGTGGATGCCTTAATGGAACGAATGATAAGTACACGGCTGAGAAGTGCTTAACAAGAAAGTATGAAGTAATCTCTGAAGACGATAACAAATGCATCATCAAGAGATTAGTTAGTTTCAAGAATACCAAGATTGCAGGGATAGCAGTTAAGATCAATGAAGACTTTTCTGAAATCTTTACAATATTGAAATCTGAGAACGGCTTCGTGATTGACAGTGTAGTAGCGGCTTAAGGTGAATCAATGTAATAATATAAACAGTTGAGAAAGTGGAGGGTAAAACTATGATGAGCATGTTATTTATTGGAATTGTGATTATTGGTGGTATCGTGTATTATGGGCTTAAGGCTGCAAGTGAGAAGAATCCCAGCCAGAACAAGGTTGAAAGAATATTCTACGAGGAGATGTACAGTGACAGGTACTCGACCAGATAAGTCGGGTACCTGATATAATGTTGCGTAGCTCAAAGTAGAGCAACGGGTATTGAAATGTCCGACTAGATATTGGTTCAAGTCCAATCGCGACAACTAGCCGTGGGTGTGTACAGCCTGCGGTGAGTGCACAGTATTAACATCCGTGCGATAAAGGTACGGAGACTTAGAGGTGTATTGATTGCAATCAGATAACTGTGAGTATTAGAAGCGTGAGGTGTCCTCAGCGCCATGCGTGAATGAGAAAGCAGAACAAAAATCGGGGAGCCGCGATGCGGTTCCCTATTTTTGGTTTCTGGCTATGAAAACTAAACAGACATTTAACAACTGTCAATATAGAGCAATAAAAATACTTTAAAAATAATGAGATACTTGAGGAGGTATTAATATGTTTAAAAAATTATTTAAAAATGTAATTGGTTCCAATAAGACTAGTACAACTCGCATGATTGGCGCTGATGTTGGCATGTCTGGAGTATGGGCTGATATTCCTTGTCATGTACTAAGTGATGGGACAGTAGTATCAGAGTTCTCTGATAGACAGGACAGATGGGAACTTCTTGATGATATCATGCCGACACGACTTGACGGTACAAAGATGTTTGAAAGAAGCTCTCTTGAATTATTTCTGCGAATTGCTGCTAGCAGAATAAATAATGAACTGTACAACAGATTGACTGAGGATCAGAAATTTGATATCTTCAGTGATTACGTACAGTTGATATTGATTCCCATGTTTAATAAGTGTGAAAATATTTCGGATGAAGATATGAAGATACTTATAGATGTGTTATCTATGAATGTGTGCAACTATCTTGAGAACTTGCTGATAGAATCAACTTAACAACAAGAAGAAGAGAATATGTTCTGGAATAGAAATATAGAAGATAAATTGGCAGTTGAAAGTGGCACATGGAATGATATCATTGATGAGCTTGAGTAGATATAATACTTATCAATGTAAGGACGAATAAGTAACAAATAATATGGAATTGAGGTGATTAGATGAAACCCTTTGAGTGTTTATATGATGCGGCTGTAGGGAAGGATTTTGTTGTTGTTACACTTAAATCTTTAATTACAGAATCTCTCAAATTTGAAGAAATATATGACAGCAAAATAATTTTAAGCTACTTGCCAAGAAAGAGACAGAAACTTGGTGAGGGAAGATATCTTGTTCACATAGATAATGTGTCAGAATACATTACTTGTTATTCATATTGCTTGGATAACAAGGTTGCTTTCGTAGTGCCACAGGAGGAATTTAACAATCTTCTTTCTGAGTTCAAGGGATTGTTTAGAGTAGATGATGAAGAGGAGATTGTATGGGTCAAGCAGAGTTCATCATTTAACGACTATGTGTATAGAGAAAAGTTGGATTCTACATTGGAATTCAATATTTATCGGTACAATCATTTTTACACTACAGAGTTCTACAAGGTTCCAAGACCACCTCACAGAAAATCACCTGAGTATTACCAATTGCAATATCTTATAGAGCATGAAGATGATGAGAAGTTTCAAACAGCAATAAATTTCTACAAGTATATTAGAGAGATTAAATCTGTTGTTATGAAGCCGGTATATTCGACTGATGGTTTCATTGATATGCTTGGGAATAAGATAGCAAGAATGATTAAGCAGAGTGGTTCTGGAATGATAGCACTGAGGGTATATTTCAAGAACGGAAAGAACAGAGTTATGTTCACAGCAGGTATAAATGATTTCTGCAAGCAAGTATCTATGTCAGATGTTAAAGAAATATCGAACATAGAGCTAGTCAATGCTGTTAGGTGCCCACTAGGGTATACAGGCGATGTTGAGGTAAGGAGATATAACAGTGCAACAAATGAAGACACACTACTCATTGAGAGTAGAGTTATGAGACCAGATAATTTCAGAATGTTGCTACAGCAGTTCTGGGGAAGAGCTTATGAAAAAGAGGTTTATATTGTAGCTAAGGAATGAGGTGATGACTATGAATGAAGAACATTATGTTACATTCTTGAAGCCGGCATTAGAGAGTGCGTACGGAATCTACACTGAATTTGATGCTTGTAAGAGATATCAATATAATGCCAGCACGCTGCAATTATTAGAAGATAATATTTACATCATTAAAGATAAAGACGATTTTTATGAAACAGTAGAAGCTGTATATGAGACTTTTGGATGCTTCTTTTGCTATGTATCAGATAACATTGAAAAGGTGAGAGTATACAGAGACAAGTTAAATAATATATCTTCCGGTGTGACGAATATTGATGTTATTTGGTTACGTATACATAAGGAAGATAATATTCCGATATCTGTTGGCGGATATACTCCATACACTATGTTATTGCGTAATGGAGTTGAGATTGAAGGTGTCGGTAAAACAAAGATGTTGTGGAACAAATCGTTCTGTAATTATGTTCTTATAAATTCACTTGCAAATGATATAGAGCATGATGACAGTAGGATATCAACTGAGTACGTGAGGAGAGTATGTAATGCAATGAAAGAATCAGACATTTCTACCCTTCCCTATGTACTACACAACAGGAATGAGGAGAAGTTTAACAACTGTAAAGCATTTGCATTTTATATGAAAAATAATTTGTATACAGTGACATATAATAAATGCTATGAGGACACAGTGATGTTGTATAGAGAGAATAATAGATTTCTTGACTATGCAAAAGTTTTTATATATTGGGAAGATGTCCCCGCATTATGTGATGTTAGGATAATAAGACTTGATATGAGTGATGGAGCCAGCTATAAAATGAATATAACTGGAATAAATGATATTGCTGAGATGTATCAAAAGTTATATAGTCTTGGTGGTATATACAAAATTATAAGGAGATAATAAATATGAGTACAAAAAATGTTAGTTTTGGAATAGACCTTGGTACAACAAACAGCTGTATATCAATGATGCGAGCTGGCACAAGTGTTCCAAAGGTGATACCACTTAGGAATGGAAATACTCTTCCATCTTGCGTGATGCTGAATGAGGATGGTACGTTCACGGTTGGTATTGATGCATACAACAAAAGATTTGAGAAGTCTACAATATATTCTGTAAAAAGATACATGGGTTCTGACAAAATAATTCACCTTGAGAGCGGATCTTGCTGTAAGGATTTAACACCAGAGGAGATATCAGCTGAGATATTAAAAGAGTTGGTTATTGAAGCATCCGAATATGTTGGCTGTGATATTATAAAGGATGTTACAATAACGGTTCCAGCACACTTCAACGATGCACAGCGTCGTGCCACTCAGACAGCAGGTAGGCTTGCTGGGTTGAATGTCATAGGCATAATCAATGAACCTACATCTGCTGGGTTGTTGTACGGTATTGATAATGCTAAGTCAAATCAGACAATAATTGTGTATGATTTGGGTGGTGGCACATTCGATGTATCAATACTAAAAGTAACAAAGGAACTAAATAGTTTTCCTATGCTTGGTATTAATACAAATGGCGAGTACAACAAGACGGCAATCAATATCATAGCAAATGATGGAGATGTACATCTTGGTGGCGATGATATAGATAAGAATCTTGCAGATTATGCTGTTGAGCAGATTGCCAAGAGTACCAATCTAATAACAGATACAGTAATGTCAATAATGGGGGAAGTCGGATATGAAGAACTTCAGTTAAGAATTGAAAAAGCCAAGAAGAATGGGAGAGGTGTCATATTATATAAACTTAAAGGATGTGAAGAGGTACAGGTAAAGCTTAGCGGCGATGACGTTAATGAGAAGTGTTACAAGCCTGTATTTGATAAGTCTTATGAACTGATGACTCAGGCTATGGCTCAGGCTGGCATAACCCATATTGATCATATTGTTCTGGTCGGCGGGTCAACAAAGTCGTCTGTCATTCAGAAAATGATTATGGAGAAATTCCCTCACATTAATGTTATGAACTCATTCGAGCCTGATTTGAGTGTTGCATTAGGTGCATCAATATCATCAGCTTCAACTCTCGGAATTAATACTTTGGCAACGATAACTGATGTGGTTCCTATGAGTATTGGTGTTGTTGTGTTTGAGAGAGATGAAGATAATGTAATTAGAGAGAGGTTTGACAGGATTCTGAAAAAAGATACACAGTTGCCTTGCTCGGATAATCGTGAGTATGATATATTAAATGCACATAGCAGTGATATGACAATTCGTATCATGCAAGGCGAGGGAACATACAATTTCAATAACCTAATTGAGATTGGAAAGCTTCATATAGGCAAGGATGACTATGTCGGTAACAAGGCAGAGATTCTGTTCAAGTGTGACCTAAACGGTGTACTATCATGTGCGGTTATAATAGAGGGAAAGGAATTTAACATTCCAATAAACTATACAGCAAATGATAGTAAGCTTGTTGAAGATGATGGAATCGAAATGCTCGATAAGGGGCAGAGATTCTTTTATCAGTCACATAAGAAGAAACTGGAGAAGATGGGTGCATCAGTACTACAGTTGGAAAGGTTCACGCCAGGATTGGTTCAGACAAGTATCAGTATTGCAAAAGAAACATTTGATGGTATTGTTGAAGAGTTGAAAAACAATAAGTAGTAATAATATAACTACTAAAATAATAGTAATACCACCATTAAAAAGTAAGAAAAGTATACAGATAAGGAATGTGCCAATGTGCACATTTCTTGGTGGTTTTACTGGGTGTTTTCGGCTCAGAAACCATTGTGTGAAGAGGATTTCGAGTGATTGAACAATAAGGATAGATTTGCACTTTCTATAGTTTGCTCTATAGTGTTTTGTGCATGGGTTAGTATTGTGAGAGTCCCAAATGATGCGTTCATTTTGATATTGAACATGTTTGCTGTTATATTATGCTATCTTGCCGAATATAGTAATACCATGACAATGATGTTTATGCTACTACCACTATGCAATGGGATTGGTGGAGTTTGTGAATTGCTACTGTATGCCATGATAATACTTGCTATCAGAGTGTACATGAGCCACAAGTACCTATGGAGTGTTGTCGTAATTGTGATAATGTGTTATTTTGTGTACGTAGTCGTAGGAACACAATACATTAACTTCATAATAGTGCCAGCCATTATATTGATTACGATGTTTGATGGCATTATTGAGGATTGTAGAAATAAGTAATTTAACAACCATAAGAAAGGATGGGTATTTAATTATGATGAGCACTGAAATTAAAAGTATGAATAATATATCAAATGAAGAAGTATTTGATGCGATGAAGGCAATGTCTGATAAAGCAGGTGTAAAGCTTGTTGATATGGCTATAGCTGATGGTTTTGATAAATGAGGTTTTGCTTTTATAACTGATTGTCCTGATGGAAAAGATAGAGAACTCGATTATATAGTAACAGGATATTTTCTTGGTCTCAACGATATTGATGGAAATGATTACGATATTGATGATTATGTAGATGATTATGGTTGTCCACATTTTTCATTATACGTAATTGGTGAGAAACAAGCGGCTTTCGGAAAAAGTCGTGTCTATGAATATGGCACTGTCAGTATAGCTTGGATGAATGGTGGAGTAAATCTATTATGAGAAAGGATAATAATAAATTATGATGAATGATAAGATTAAAAACATGAATGATATGACCAAGGATGAGGTTTTTAACGCAATTAGAATTATTGCAGAAAAAACTGGTATAGTTATTGTAGATGCAGCAAAAATAAATGATACTGTAAATACATGTGCTATATTCATATCTTGTGATAATGACGAAGACTATAACATGTTTGGGTCATTGATAAAGGGGTACTTGTATGGACTAAATGATATTGACGGAAATGAGTATAACAACAATGATGTTGAGAATGAGTATGTATGCCCGAGCGTATTAATATATGATTATGATGATATCAAGTTTCGTAACAGGGGTCTGAGAAATATAAAAAGAAGTGAGTCTGGTCAAATATATTGGATGAAAAGCGGGCTATTATAATATGCCTCATAATGTGAATAACGAGACAGAAAGTAGCGATAAGAAGAATGTGGTACATGTAAATCTTATTGATGAAATGAACTATAGAAAGACCAATAAGATTCGATATTCAGAAGTCATTAAAAATAACTATATTGAATCAAATAATAAATATTTGATTATTCTTGGTCTGTGGGAAAGTATAGCAACATTTGCTTACAATAAGTTCAAAATAACTGGTGGATGTAAAATCGAAAAGGAAACTGAGAATATCAGGAAAAAGTCAAAATATCTGTGCGACCTAGTTGCTAATTTACATATATGTAGGAATTCAATTGCTCACTGTAACTCAAACATAGAGAACAAATTATTGACATTTTGTGAGACAATTGATGATTAGAAGACAGCAACATTGCAGAGTGATCTTAATCTACTAACATCTGGTACAAATATAGAAATTAACGCTGAGTATATTAAGAGGATATTTCAAATAGAAGGACAAGAAGAAGAATTTGTAGTGGACATGCCGGTATCTAAATTGGATAGCATTAAATCAGAACCGGTTGTTGATGTTGCATTTGATGAGACAAACATCAAGGGATTATCAAGCTTGTAATAACAGTAAGGTGGTGAATTGAGTGTCAGAAAGAAGAATGGTTGATAGTGATAAGTTGGAGACAGTAGAAAACTACATTGAGACACAGGTAGATTTAACAACCTACGTGAAAGACCTTGGATTCAAGATGGATGGAAACACAATGTCCTGTCCATTTCATGGTTCTGATTCAACACCATCATTGAAGATAAATGGACATAAGTGGAAATGTTTCGGGTGTGGTCGTGGTGGCGGTTATCTGAGGTTTCGTCTTGAGTTAGCACTACTCGAGAATTCTAATAAGACATATTATCAAGTTGTTGAGGATTTCGTCAGAGAGAATGCTGACGACTTCAGAGATATTGGTGGAAGTATTTATAAGACAGTTGAAGAAACACTCGAGGATAGATGGATAAGAATGGAAGACATAGCACATGAGAAGCCGAGAAAACCGGTAATGGTAAGTGTGCAGTCATATGACATAATTATACGCAAGGCAAAGAAATGTTCAAAAGATATTCAGATGCAGGTTCTTGCTGGAATACAATCTGGAATGCCATATAAATATCTGGAGAATATAATAAATGGAACAGCAATTACAGGCATGAGTCTTTCAGATTTAACAGCCGGTGAATTGTAATTATGAAGTAGGTGGTGATACTATGTTTGGGTTTGTTAACATGATGCGAGAATATGACGGTGAAAAGTCAGGCGAGGAACTTGAAGTTATTGCTAAACGCGTATTTGAAAAGTTTGAACAAAATGACTTAATGGATATAATAAAGGAACAGTATAGCAAGGACACTGCATATAATGACGATGATGAATTCGATCACAGAGTTATTGGTAATGCTGTTGCTGAAGCTATAATGGAATTTGAGGATGAAGAAATATCGCTTGAAATTGCTGAGGATATTATGCGAATTGCAATGCACAAAGATATTGATGAGACAGACGGTCATGCACTAGCTGATTGGGTTCTAACACAAGTGATACTTTCACATATAAAGGATTCAGGAAATCTTATAGATATGTACTTTGGGGTATTTAAGTATTATTCATAAAGTTTGGGAGGAATCTGAAATGAGAAAATTTAATATCAAAGTTATGGATTATGTGACAAAGGAACATCATGAGAATGTAAGGTTCTTGTTATCTGCGCTTAATTGTGTGAATGCAAAGTATGAGTATCATGATGATGAGGAAAAATGTACGGTTTTTGAGGTAGAAGTAAAGACTGACAAACATGCAGAGTTGATTATGGATTTGAGTAATTATGATTACTTCTCTGCAAGTGATTATAAAGAGAAGATACAATCGGCAGGTGATGATTTTATGAATCCACCTATTGAAGATTGATGTATGAAAGGAGATGATAGAGTTGAATGTAGGATGTAACAATCAATGTATGAAGAGGAGTGTGATAAGGAGTCCTGATATAAAACGTAGCAGAAAGTCAATTGAGGAGTTCTGGAACTATAATATTTGGAATATTTTCGACTTTGATGTGATTTACAGCAATGCAATAGACAGAGGTAAGCTGGAATCAGTTGAGGAAAATTTGAAGTCAGAGTTAAGACATTTCAGAATAAGAACCAGAGGTAGTTACAAAGATTCCAAAGTTGAACCAAGTATTACAATTATGGTAGGTAGCTGTGAGGAGCTGTTGACTGCCATGAGTATTATTTCTGAGACCAAGTCTGGTACTATTCATTCTAGTATGCTGACAGGGTTCTTGGAATACAAGAGAGAATATACGGATTCTGGTGATGAGGTGCCAGAAGAATGTATTCTTTCATTGATGCACAGAAACTGTGAATAGTGTTGAGGTGCTGAGGGAGTAACACGTAATCAATAATAAAGATTGCGAGGTATTTATTATGAAAAACAAGAGAATATTTAGAATATTGAGTATGGTACTTGCACTGACTATGGTAATGACCAATGTAAATTTAACAGCATTCGCTATGGAAGACGTGCAGGGAGTAGAAGTGAATAATGAGGTAGTAGCTGAGTATGATGCAGACGTCGAAGTTGATGAGGTTTCTGGTGATGCAGAAGTAGCAGAGTCTGAGCATGAGCATGAAAATGTGGTTGAGGAAGATTCCGGCGAAGCAGGTGAGTCAGATGGTGAAGGTGAGTCTGATGGTGTAGAGAATACAGAGGAATCCAAGGACGAATCCATTGAGAGTACCAATGGAGAATCTGTTGAGGGCGGCGAATCAGATGGCACCGAGGGTGAATCCATTGAGAATTCTGAGAACACTGATGGAGTAGAAGGCGAATCTGGTGAAAACAGTGAAGTAGATGGCACAGAGGGTTCTGACGAGAACGGCGAAGCTGATGGCACAGAGGAGTCTGATAAGATAGACGGCACAGAGGGTACCGAAGGTGAATCTGGTGAATCTGGTGAAGTAGATGGAACAGAGAATACAGATGGAAACGGTGATGTAGACGGCACAGAAGAGCCTGATGAAAAGGAAGAGAATACTGAAGACGGTACAGAAGAAGATGAAGAAGCTGAGGCTATTTCATATGAGATTCTTGATGGTGCAGACCAGACTGTAGCAGTTGGTGAGTCTGTGAAAGTTCGTGTCAATGCAGATATATCAAAGTTTCAGAGTGTCGAAGTTGACGGCGCTGAAGTGGAAAGCAGCAACTATGAAGTAACAGAAGGTTCTACAATCGTAGAATTTAACAGCGAGTATGTAGACAGTCTCGAATCTGGTGAACATAGTGTGAATGTTGTTTTTGAGGATGGCACTGCTAGTACCACATTCACTATTGAGGAAGATAAGGCTACAACACATACTGTAAACTTCTATGCATTGCAGGTTATCAGTAATGATGATATTGATGGTGCAGATGAGTCAGTTGAAAGTGAGGATATTGTCGAATATGTGAACGTTCTTACAGTTGAGGTTACTGACGGCGAAACCATAGAGGAATATCCTGAGATTGAAAATGTAGATGGTTATGAATTTCTCAATGGTTGGACAATCGGCGAGAACGGAAGTGACATTGACAATGAACATATTATAACTGAGGATTTGAATCTGTACGCTAAGTATAAAGAGGTTGATGCCAGCTACACGGTGACTTTCTATGTGTTGCAGGAAGTAGGTGTTGACAGTGTTGACAGTGTTGATAGTGTCAGCAGCAATACAGAAGACAGTGTGGATAATACCAATACAACTGACGTAGAATACGTACAGATTAAAACGGTCGAAACAGTTGACGGTAGAATTGAGGAACTGCCGGAGGTTTCCGATGTTGAGGGATGGAAATTTAACAACGTTTGGACTGTAGGTAGAAATACAGATGTTAAGTTCAATATAGATAATAATATTGAAGAAGATCTTGAGCTGTATGCTTCCTATGATGAGGATAGGGAGTGGAAGATTAGATTCTATGTACTTGAAGATTGTAAAGAGCTGGATGGTTCTGAGGAAACATCTGAGGAATCTGCTTTGTATAATAAATTTGAAGATAATATGTCAAATAATGACATTGAATACAAATATATTAAATATATGGAAATTGAGACAGTTGACAGAAAGATACCAGAGATGCCTGTCGTTGAAGACGAGCAGCCTGAGTGGTCTGGAAACTGGGTCGATGTTGAAACAATGGAAAATGTTAACGCGGATACAGTATTCGAAAAAGATACTGATATTTTCGCCGAATATATAGATGCTACAGCTGATATTCCTGATACACGTGAGTGGAATGTCAATGGAACAACATATCGTGCTGAAGATGCTGAATGCATGGCATTTATATACAAGGGTGATATATGCTATGATGTAATTAGATATAGTGATGGTATGGTGTTATATGTACAGTCTGAATATACAGCAGATGACTTGAACGACACTAAAATTGGAACTAAATACCTGAATTATACTGACGTAGTAATAAAGGATTCTGTAAGCTCGGTGTGGTTTGAAGATGTAATAACCGAATTGTGGGGTACCCATAATACATGGGATAACCATACTGGTGTGTACAGTAAATATATTAAAGATTATAACAGTGATACAGGAGGGAGTACAGTTAACATAGTAAACACAGAAGTAATCCCATATCACTTTGATGGATTTACCTTGGATGTGTCATTTAATAATGTTACCAAGATTGGAGATAGTTGTTTTATTGCTGATACTGGTGAGACTAATATAACAGCCGATTTAAGTAAGATAGTACAAGTAGGTAATAGATCATTTTTGTGGAACGTATGAAAAAGATATTTTTTTACATGGTAGGAGACATAATTTGGCGCAGTGTGTCTCAGTTGGGAGCTCTTTTAACAATGCAGTTCTTGATGATGGCGCTGTTGTCGTTCTTGATTCATTAAAAACTGCTGGGTCCAACGCTTTTAGTCGTATAGGATATAAAGATTCTGTATTATCAATTGATGATGCAAGAATATTCGATATACCGAATGGTTTACCTGTGCTAGAATCTGCTGGTGGTTGGTCCTTTAGTGGGGCCTTACAATATGTTAAGTTTGGAGATAATACAACTAATGTCGTTAATTATCCAAATATGATTAGCGCAGGTTTAAATGCATTGTCGTGGGACTTATATAGTGCATGTGTTAAGGATGATGGTTCACTTGGATATCATGCTACTATCGAGGTTATATTGGATATTCCAAACATAGTATCTGTTGGTAAATGTGCATTCGTTATGAGTGGTTTATCACAAATAAATGATATGCCAAAACTTGATGATATTTCTGATGGTGCCTTTACTAACATATACACAAGAAGTTGTTTACAGTCATACAAAGATTACAAAGGTTATCAGACTGTGATAAAACAAGATGAAAAATTTAATACTATAGTTGGAGTATATCCTGAAGACATGTATGATAGTAATAGCCCGTTTTATATGATACGGCCAATGATACTGGTTAAACTTGGTGATACAAATGGTCACAATTTAGATTTGTATAATAAGTGTGGTATTATAACGAGTGGTTATTCATTTAATTCAGAGGAAGGTAACTATCCGTATCAATTAGATATTGAGTATATAGGTGATAAATTAGAAATATCAGATGTTAGTGATGTTGGTTCATTATCGCTGAGTGATAATGATTTTAAAATAAAATCGAGAATGTCACATTATACAGAAAGCGGTAGAGTATTTGAGGATATTGAATTCACACCAGCTATGTGCAATTTCAAGAAGCTTAGTAACTTTACAGACGACGACTTATTAAAATTTAGCAATAACGATTATAGACTTCGTATAGAGGTTAACGTAACATTTACAGAATTTCAGGTTCCACCAAGTGTATTTATGGAATATACTAGAAATACAGGTTATGTGTTGATACCTATCAAGACAGTTATAGGTAAAGTTCCGACGGCACTCAAAATAACATATCTTGGCGACAATGAACTTAGAGAAGAGTCTATTGTTAACAAGGATGAGATCGCAATTGCGGCTACCTATCAAATCAGCTATAGTGACGGCACAACTGAAGAAGTAACAGAGGACCTCGATATCAATGATTTCAACTTGACAGATGAGGATTTAACAGTCAAGTACGGAACAAACACAATCACTCTTAATTACACAGAGAACGGAAAGACAGTGTCCGGTAGCTTTGAAGTTACAGGTCTATGCACTCATCAGAATACAACAACGACAGTGACCAAACAGCCGACATATTGGGCAGATGGTGAGGAAGCTGAAGTATGTGACCAGTGTGATGAGAAAATCAATGTCCAGACTGTAGCTAGGGTTGAGGATACAACAGCACCTGAAATCACAATAGCCATTGGTAACAATGAGTGGAAGAACTTTTTGAATAACATATCGTTTGGATTGTTGTTTAAGGAGAGGCCGGAAGCAAAGGTGTCAGTAACAGACAATGAGTCTGGAATTACTGATGTTGAATACTGGATAGCCGCTGTTAATGAAGAGTACCTTCGAAATCACAATTACCAAATAGTGCTTGGGTGTACTGCTAAGGATAATGCTACCACCGATTTTAACAACAGTACACTTATGTTCTGGATTGTAGAGGACGATGGTAGTCAGAATGTAGATGATCTCATATACAGCGGTAGTGTTAGTTATAGTGGTGAGCATAAGGCAAGTCATAGAGATACAATCGATATGTACAGTCTTAATAAATTTGTTATTGTTCACACACGTAATGCACAAGGTAAGGAATCTTGGGCAACTTCAAATGGTGTTGTTATTGATGTAAATAAGCCGCAGGTTGCGATTTATGATAAGGTTGGTGATGACGTAACAGGTAACGACATTGTATATGACAGTACTTCGGATGAAGATGGTGCTGTAGTTACATGCATCTCTGAGTTCAAAATGATTGTCCATGACGTGACAGCTATAAAATATGAAGTGAAGAAAGATGGTGTAGTTCTTGAAGCTGGTACAACGGATTCGTCTGATGTTTCAAATGTTGGACATGTAAAGGAGTTTGAATACACAGATGCAGGAACTTATGCTATTAAAATGATTGACAAGGTTGGAAATGTTACAACAGTTAATGTCGTACTCGATGAACTTGGTCATGATTATGGTGAACAGACAGAGACATGGTCTGCTGACTATTCTGAAGTAACACTGAAGAGAGTTTGCAGTCGTGATGAAAGTCATGTTCTGAACGAGACTTTAACAACCACATATGTAGAAACCAAAGCACCTAAGTGTGAAGAGACCGGTACAGGAACGTATACTGGCACTCCAACAAAGGACGGTTTAACATCCGTAACAAAAGATGTTGTTGTTGACGCAACTGGTCATGATTGGGGTACACCCGTGTATACATGGCAGAATAATGATTCTGAAGTGTATGCTAAGGCAATATGTAATAATGATAACAGTCATATCATTGAAGAAACAGCAACAGTAACACATGATATCATCAAGCCTGCTACTTGTGAGGAAGACGGTAGTCAGGGTAACGTGGCGAGGTTCACGAAAGATGTATTTGAAGACCAGAGCAAGGATGCGACGGTGATTAACAAGCTGGGTCATGACCTTAAAGAAACAATAACTGTACAGCCTACACTTGGCGGCGTTGAAGCCGTGAAGAAATATGACTGTCAGAGAGATGGCTGTGATTACAGTAAGACAACTACTGAAGTTACAAGGACGTTGACTGATGTAGAGATTCAGCCCGATACAATTGAGAAATTTGAGGGCGAAAAGGTAACACCTGAAGATATTGAAAAGGTGATTTTGAAGTACCATATCGTATTTGATGATGGAACTGAAATGGATGTTACATTTGAGGTTACACCGGATGAAATAGGTAAAGACGGAAGTATTGATGATGGCAAGGATGGTGTGCCTGATGGTTCTGTAATCATACCGGATAAAGATTTAACAATCTCAGATACAACCGTTACAGTTACTATCAATCCAACAACAGGTGACCCTGTGATTGAGAATGTTCCTATTAATGTTAGTGAGCATACGTACTCTACTGAATGGACGGTTGATAAGGCGCCTACATGTACTGAGGATGGAGAGAAATCTCACCACTGTACTGATGTTGGATATGAAGACCTGAAGAAAGATGTTACTAAGGTGGATAAGCTTGGTCATGACCTTGACGACGGGACTTATTATGAGCCTACGTTTGATAGGAATGGTTACACCGAGAAGAAATGTAAGAGAGATGGTTGTGACTATAGTGAAGTGATTCAGGATTTCCCGAGCACACAGCTTGTATCTGTAGCATCTATAAAAGGTAAGATTGTTGATACAAATGGCAACCCTGTAGCTGGTCGTGTTGTTGCATTGCATTCACTATTACAGGTGACAACAACAAATGCTAATGGCGAATTTATGTTTGCTAATGTTGAAGCAGGTAGTCACAAGCTGATTATGACTGATTACACGGATGTGTCTCAGGTAACGAAAGAGAATCTGGATTCCATTGATGTGTGTGCATATATTACATTCGATGTGGATAATCTTGGATTCAGTAATGTAGTAGCTGAAGTCATTCATGATGGAGTCATCGATTTAGCACACTCTTCTATTGGCACAAATGGTGATGTTACACTTACCATTAAAGCAGAGGAGAAACCTAAGCCCGATAAGCCTAGTGATGGCGGAAATAATGATGACAACAATGATGATGATGTCAACAAGCATGAGGAACCTGATAACACAACGAATTTAACAGTGTTTGAGTCACAGCTGACTCAACCTCAGTTGATTCAACCACAGTACAATCCTGTAATATACGTTGGAGATGATGGTAAAGTATTGCCTGATAAATTGCCTCAGACAGGTATTGACCCGTTCAATCCTGAGGGTAGTGTTGAAGCTGTTACCGGTAAGGGTGATGAGTTGGATGCTCCGACAGTTATTATGTTCTTGTTTGCACTGTTTATGTGTGGCGGGCTTGCCTGGTACGAATGGAATGACAGAAAGAAGAAAGGAGTAAAGTAGTGCATTTGTAGTACAGCGGTGCATGGTGCATGGTGGGGTTCGATTCCCCATCACCGCATTCCAAATAAATTAATGAGAGGATGATGACACACATGCTTGATATTATTAAGAGGTCAACAACACTGAATATGAAACCTGTAGATTCGGAAACTGGATTTACAACAAACATGCTAAAAGGTTTAAAGAGTATTGCAGACAATAACGATATGCATTTCTCATATAATGGTGATGGAATGTTTGCAATGAGTAGATGCTCAATAGTGGATAAGGATACTATGGAATCTATTGAGAAAAAAGTAAAAGATATATGTAGGCGACTAAAAATAGAAGTAGAGGTTGTGTACTATAGAGACAGTACAAGTGGATACTATTACGAAAAATTTGATGAAGACTATGATGATAGATTTAACAACGACAACAGGCGGGTAATTAATAATCCTGTGTATCTTGATGCAGATGAGATAAGAGAGAATTATTATCTTCGTTACGTCGGTCTTATTGATGTGAAGTATGATGGTAAAGAAATTATTGGCGGTAGAGTTAAATATGTCGCTAGTGATTATGAATATGTCAGCAAGTTGGAGAAAGATGGTATTATTGAGTATGCAGTATTTGTTGCAAATCCACCAAAGAAATATTCTATACAGTGCTATGATGCGAGTGTATATGGAGATGGTCCACTTACACAGGAGAAGATAGAAGAAATATTAAAGGGTGATAAGGATGAGCGTGAAAAGAAAGGAGTGTAAAATATGGAAAGGATTAATACAGGATATTTAACAAGAGAAGAGATATGTAAGAGGTTTCCTCATATGTGGGTTGGACTCAAGAATCCGACATATAATACAGATGATAGGTTAGAGGAGTTTCCACTTGGCGGTGAGGTAGTTGCAATTGCTCCAAAAGATGAGGGTATTGAGTTATTGATGATAACTAATGAGATCGACAATAGGATATACACCAATGAAGAGGATTTTAACACATTTAGCATTGGTGTAATAGAAATGGGGTGTATTAACGGTGAGATTTAGTTCTGAGATGTTATCTGAGTTTGTCAGACCGGTTATACGCTTAGATTCTGTATATAGAGGTTGTAAGGTATTGATAGACTCTGGTGCAGAATTTGCTGTTTGGACTGCAGGTGATAATGAGTTGGAAAGATTAGGTGCTAGGAAACTAAATGCAACTACAACAATAGGTGGATTTGGAGGAAATGGAGAAGAATGTAATCTATATAGATATACAGTTAAGATAGGAGAAATTATATTTCCGGAGTTGTTGATTGCATCTGGGTGCAGACATATAAATAGATTTCAGTTAATATTGCCTGCATGTATGTTTCAGAAGTTTGAAATGAGTATTGATTTTCCTGCAAGGAGGTTTACAGTAAGTAATATGTCAAATCAAATAAGCTATAATTATTATGTATATGATAAAGATGGCAATAAAATCATACTCACACAGGAAATATATGAAATCTCAGAATCAAATAATGACGATTTTAGACTTGACCCAATACCAGAGACAGATGCAAGCAGTATACACTTTGACGATAAACCGATAGGTACGCTTGGCGGTTTGAAGTGATTTGAAGAGATGCGTAATCATCTAGTATGAAGAGAAAGAAAGCACAGATGAAAATAGATTTAACAATGATGGCAATATGTGTTGGCGTTATAGTGATGATAGTTTTTAGTAAGCCGTTAGGATTGCTGATTATTATTGCATCAATGCTTATAGAGTGCATAATACTTGAGCCAGAAAGGAGAAGAAAGAAATATGAAAAAGAGATAGAAGATATGGAAGCCAATGAATACATAGATGATATGTATGGTGATTCCGATGATGAATTAGAAGAAGATGAATATGAGGAACAATAGTGAAATAATTATAATCAAGGAGGAATAAATGATGGACATTCTGTTTAGTGGTAAATTTATAAGTTCGCTGATAAGTGAGCACTGGGCATCAATATTGATTATCATATTGGTAATCATAATAATACTTAAAATGAAAGGTACAAGTTCTTCAGGCGGTGGCAATAGGCAGAGAGGAAGTAACCAGAACTATAGAGGTAATAATGCTAATGTAAAAATGAGCGGGCAGGCAATGTGGGAGAATGGAAAGTGGATGAATCGTGACCATAACCACATTACCAAGAATAAAGATAAATACAACAAGAGGTAATTGTATGGGTGTGAAACTATATAATGGAGTAGAATATAGAGAAAGTATTGAGCCAGCTGATGGATTCATATTCAGAATATGGAATTCTAATATCAGCAACTGGATATATGTTACTGAGGATGGGAATAATGCACTTCGTGTAGCCGACGAACTGGAAAGGCAAAGAACAAGTGTAGTATAGCTGTGCAAGGTGCTAGATGTGGTTCGACTCCACATCACAGCATTATAAATTTAACAACGAAAGGAGATAATTATATGATTATTTACGATAAATCAAAAATCATGACAGATGATGAAGTAATGTAACTTGGTGAAGGTAATATGGTTCTTATGTATATTAGAGACATTAACAATATTGAAGCTAATGACAATACTGTTCTTGGTATTTTGTAAAACGACACAACGGATAGAAACTTGGAAAGGGAATTTGTATTGAGAAAGAAAGCTGAGGGTAAGATTGTTACATGTAGATCAACATATACAGATGAAGAAATAAATGGTATAAATATGACAAGTCCACTGTGTCTGTAGATAAACTATTTATAAAAGCACAAGATAGTGGAATTCGAGTATTAACTGGATTAAGGGAGTGATTCATCATAAAATGAAAATAAGGGATATAGTTAAAATATTTCTAATAGTAAGTTGGTTCATCATATTGTATGGTAGGCTATTTATGTTGTAAAGTGAAATGTGGTGTGAGTTGTGAAATTTTTTATTAGGCTAATAATCAAGCTCATTCCTATATACATGTTTCTTGAATTTATTATGGCATTGTGTTAGTGTTTGGAATAAGCACATGAACATAGTACGTTAGATGGTTGGTGATAATATGAAAAAGAAAATAATATTCGTATTTGGTGCAATTACTTTTGTTCTGGTGGTTGTAGCTGTATTGAATAGTAGATATAGTAATAAAGAAGCTGGTGTAGAGTATGTACAAACTGAGAAAGAAGCAGCTGAGGATAATAAGACAATCGAAGAGGAAGTTCCAGAAAAGACACAGGAAGAGGTTGAAGATGTTCAGATACCAGATTTTAACATCGACGATGATTGTGAGGAAATGTTATGGATTCCATCGTGTAATATATTGTCACATATAAGATATGGGTCAGACATGTCAGCAATAAGAGATGAGCACGTTGGAGTGTTTGAATGTTCTGGTGACATTGGTGTTGGGAACTATGCATTGTTGGGACATTCCAATGAAGAGAAGAAATTTGTATTCAGTGGAATGGAGGACACAATTGGAGTAGGTGATGATGTATATGTATTGTTTGAAGATGAGTATTATTTATTCTCAGTATGTGAAACTATCATTGTGAATCCAGATGATGTATGGATACTTGAAGAGCAGGATAAGCCAATGCTTACAATAATGTGTTGTACAAATCATGGAAGTCAAAGATTTGTTGTGTTCTGTGATTTTGTTGATAAATATAATATAGAAAGGAGAATTAAATATTGTTAGAAACATTAGGTAATATAAGAAGCATTGAAGTTTTACTCTTTGCAAGAGTTGAGGTAAGATACTGGCTTTGGATATGTGTATACATTTTTGTACCATGCATTGTACGTGCCATATACTTTATATCTCAGAATCATTACAGGGCAAGGTTTACAGTACTTCCAGTTATTGGTGACATGTTTTTCTTTGATGATACTATACATAGGATGGAAGTTGTTGCATCATTTGTATGTCTGGTTCTTTCATACATAACATATAGCACTGTGTTGCTATCGTTGTTCTTTATAATAAGAATAGTGTACTCAAAGGCTCTGTGTGAGATTAACTTTAACAAACGTATTTTTGTGTTGTTTGGGATAAGTAGTTTATACAGAGTATTTGTGATGCTTAGTGAAGTTTATGAAGAAAATAAAAGTAAAAAGAAAAAATCAAAAAAGAAAAACATCGAGGATATTTCTGGTTTTGTTGGAAGTAGTATTAAATAATAAAAATATGGTACTGTGACACTAGCAAATCATATGACAAGATTGAGAGTGTAAAAACTACCAGATATATTTGAGATGTTGGAGGAATATTGATGAATGATAAACTAAATAATGAAGATGTGATGGATAAGATTGGAGAAATCGAAGAGGACTTTAACGACCAGATTGAAGAGACCGGCACATATAACGGATATGATGACGATGATTATGAGCCTGTGTATGGAAATATTGAGGAAGTGTCAGAGACGATTCCAGATGACGTTGTAGAAAGCATGATTGGTAATGCGACGAGCGATGAAGGGTTTATACATAACATGCTTGAAAGGTCTGGATATACTGATAATCATATAGTACCTGATGTTGAAGATGAAGAGGTTGAAGTAACTGGGGATAATCAGCCGGATGAAGTTGGGGATGAGAGCGGGTACGAGGACGATGGTACGTTACAGCAGGTTCTTAGTGATAAATCACAGGCAGTGTTTAGAAACATTGATATAAAGAAGATAGCAACAGTCGCCGGTGGTCTAATACTTGTGATTGCTATAGTATTCCTGCTCAAGTCTGTATTATCTGGTAAGTCAGACAAAGAAGATGACAGCACAAAAGATGTAGTCGAGCAGGTAGAGAAAGATAAAGATGAAGAGTACGATAATGATAACAGTGATGTTGATACTGGAGAAGATAAGCTGTTATATGTAAGTGACTCGATGTATTATGATTTCGGTCTAGAGGATTTCTTTTACTGTATCGATATTTATAGTGTACATGAGATGACAAGAACTTCACTTGGTGATGGCCTGATTGAGATATCAGCTGAAGCAATGATGGATACTGGTGATATTATTTGGATTGCTAATCTGAGTGATGGCACAGGATATATTCTACTTGAAGCTGGTAAAGATAAAAATGGAAACATGAAATATGATAAGTATATCATGGACAATCCTATACTCTTTGATTATGCTGAAATTTCATATGAGTTATTTATGAACGAGTTTCCCAGTGGAATCAATACAAACTTTAACAACTCTGTGGATACATCAGATGAGGAAGACATGGTTGTACCTGAGCAAGAGCCTATTGATGATAAGCAGTATATGAGTAACCAAAATGAGGAGTGGTTCAGTAGCATTGACAACTCATATGGAAGCATCGATAATATGATATATGAATCTGGTAGTGAGTTTCCAAAGGAAAGGCTCATAGTGACGTATGGTACAAACAATGCAACAGCTTATATCTATGCAGATGGTACAGGTTATGTAATGTACGAAGGTCAGGATACTAAGCTATGGTATAACAACTATGTTGATTTTCGGAGCTTCTATCAGTTCTATCTTGAGAGGTTCTATAATAGTAATAACGAATCTGAATCTGATGAGACAGGCACAGAAGAGGAAGAAAATCAGGAAGAACAATCAATTGAAGCGGATGGCAACGAGGTTGTTAACGTGCCTGATGGATACACCGTATCTCTTGGTCTCGGAAACAAGAAATTTATTTGGAACAATAGAGGATTTCTTGCAGATGACTATACATTTAACAATGATGGGTTGGTGGTTAAGGTAATGGATGATACCAGTCCAGTCGAGGGATATAGGTATTTTGGAAGTAAAAAGATTGATTCTTCAGAGTATAAAGACGGAGTTAATTTCTATATTGATGGTGTGTGGTACACATGGATTGATGCACTGTGTAACTTTGGAAATCCTGGTACAGTGAACGATACAATGAAGAAATACACAGAGGGAAGTGCGGACTGCTGGAAAGAAACAGGATGTTTTTATAACTATTTTGGTTCAACTAAGGTGAATAGTGTTAGGATTGAACCAAATGGTGAGATATGGTTTTTAATGGATGGGTTTGCTGATGAGTACAAACTTGAAGACGTCGAAGCATCATTCGGAGAGCCAAAATATGTAGCAGAATAATCGCTGGTGTGGTGACTGTGGTAACAAGAGTAATATCTTGTTACCGCAGATGATTACACCAACATACTAAGGTGGTGATATTGTTGACAATTAGAAAATATGAAGATATAGTAAAAATGGATACTGAGGACATTAAACTGGAGATGTTACAAATATGGCATGAAGTTGACTTTAACATCTTGACAGAAGAAGAAACAGAGATTGTTAAATTACAGTTGAAATTATATCGTGAAATACTAATGGATAGAC
>ERZ777011.638-NODE-638-length-51164-cov-7.131738_pt1 | contig 51164 bp, 40 predicted proteins | sample MGYA00374964_ERZ777011 | MGnify/ENA primary metagenome ERZ777011 (study PRJEB29310, sample SAMD00008975) | mouse gut metagenome | study: EMG produced TPA metagenomics assembly of the Metagenome analysis of fecal microbiota from mouse which was promoted...
GAGCATTAGCCTTCCAAGCTGAGGGTCGCGGGTTTGAGCCCCGTCTTCCGCTCTAAAAAGAGGAAAATCGAAAGGTTTTTCTCTTTTTTATTTGCCAGCTCCAACTCAGTAGAAATGGAAAACGCGGCGCCCCTTCACCACTTGGGATTCCTATGCAGGTTGCCAAGAATTGGAAGGGGCTTTCAGGCGTTTTTTTTGAATCTACACGTTCAGAGAATTCCAACCTTGCGCTTTTAGTTCGACTTCTCCTCCGTCACGGCCTACCAGATAGTTGCCAAGATCGGGCTTCGTAATATGACCTATCACCTTAATACCTCTCAACTCAGATACCTTATCATGGTCGGTTAGAGGAACGGTGAAAAGGAGTTCATAATCTTCACCGCCATTTAAAGCTGCGGTTACCAAGTTCATATTAAATTGTTCAGCCATTGCAGCAGTTTGATAATCGATAGGAATTCGATCTTCATATACACGGCATCCGACATTGCTTTCTTTTGAAATATGTAAAAGCTCGGAAGAAAGGCCATCCGATATGTCCATCATAGCCGTAGGGACAACCCCTGCATCGCGAAGCATCTTGACTATATCCTTACGCGCTTCCGGTTTTAACTGGCGTTCCAACAGATATTCCTTACCTGTAAAATCAGGTGTAAAATCTTTTTCACCTTTAAAGACCCGCTTCTCGCGCTCTAATAATTGCAATCCCATATAAGCGGCGCCTAAATCACCAGAAACACAGATCAAGTCTGTTTCTTTGGCTCCGCTGCGAAGAACAACCTTACCCTTTTCACCTTCTCCAACACACGTGATGCTGATGCAAAATCCAGTAAGAGAAGAGGACGTGTCTCCTCCGACAATATCGACTCCATATACATCACAAGCCAACTTCAACCCGGCATAAAAATCCTCTACATCTTCAACGGAAAAACGTTTGGAGATACCCAGCGATACAGTGATTTGCTTAGGCTGGCCATTCATTGCATAAATATCGGAGAAATTTACAACTGCCGATTTATATCCAAGATGTTTCAGCGGCACATAAGTCAGGTCAAAATGAATACCTTCCAGTAACAGGTCTGTGGTCACAAGAACTTGCTTATCTTCATAGGAGAGGATTGCAGCATCGTCACCAACGCCCTTTATCGTACTATTGTTTTTTATTTCGATTCTGTCCGTCAAGTGGCGAATCAAACCGAATTCGCCTAACGTTGATATTTCCGTTCTGTTACTCATATTTGTACTATAAAATACTATTTTTTTTGAATGTGATAATATGTTTTTTTATTGTCTCGTCAAAACTCTGTCCATTGTAAAACTGAATTACAATCGGCAAGCAATATAAAAATTTCTTCCAATTTTCCGGAACAAGCGGATTGTTTTTCAGACGTGCCGCATCTTTTTCTGTTACCAGAATCAGTCTTCTTGCTGAAGTCATTTTTTTGAATGCCGTATCCAATTTTTTTAAATCCGACTTACTAAACGTATGATGGTCCGGAAAAATTACGGGTAACACTTTGTCTGAATACTTTTTTGCCTCACTGATAAACGGAAGGGGAGCCGCTATACCTGATATCAATAAAACCTCATCTTCTTTTCCTATGTCCTCCCGCTTCAAGGGACGAGCTTCCGATGGGAATACAGGTTCGATTTCTCCATAAATGATACGAGTAAAAAAAAGCGACTGATGAGCCTGCAATTTCATGTTTTCTTCAATAACACAAAAATCCATCGGCATCATGTCCTTGCGGCATTTAGTCACAACTACGATATCTGCTCGGTTTATATTGCTTATCGGTTCGCGCAAGCGTCCCACGGGCATCAGTTTGTCATGATAAAACAAGCGATGGTAGTCAGTCAATACTATTGAAAGGGAAGGACGCACATACCGATGCTGATATGCGTCGTCCAACAAGATTACTTCTGGTTTCTCCTGCTCAGGTAAGGACAGAAGGTTCCGAATACCACGGCGGCGATTAGCATCGACAGCAACAAGTATATCCGGGAATTTGTTTTTCATTTGAAAAGGTTCATCCCCGATCTCCGAACTGGAGCATTCCGAACCGGCAAGAACAAACCCGGATGTTTGTCTTTTGTACCCTCGGCTTAACACTGCAACACGATATTTATCTTTCAGCAAGCGTATGATATATTCCGTATGAGGCGTTTTCCCCGTTCCTCCTACAGATAAGTTTCCTATGCAAATCACGGGAATAGAATATTGTTCGGAATGCAAAATATCCCGGTCAAAAAGTTGATTTCGCAACCATACTCCGATTCCATATAAAAAAGAAAGAGGACTCAGGTAGCAATTGAGTTTTATTTTGTCGTTTTTTTGCATATAATTTTTTATCTGCTGACAAATATAGTTAACTTATCGGTGGCTATCGGCTTTTTATTTGTTTATTTCAAAAAGAATATCGCATATTCAACATAAAATTGCACTTGCTTATTGGCTCCAAATGGGCAGGTTATAACCTTTTTACGCGTAATTATATTACCTTTGCATCATGGGAAAGAATAAATTAGCAAAGTTTGACGACATGGCGGCCTATCCCCATGTGTTCCAATATCCGTTTGCTGTCCTTCAAGAGAAAGGATTCGAGTTGAAGGGGCATTGGCATGAACGGTTCTTTAAGAATGACAACCCGATCGTGCTTGAATTGGGTTGCGGAAAAGGAGAATATACAGTAGGTTTGGGAAAGCTGTTCCCGGACAAGAATTTCATCGGGGTCGACATCAAGGGAGCCCGTATGTGGACAGGAGCGAAAGAATCGCTTGAAGCCGGAATGACGAACGTTGCGTTCCTCCGGACCAGCATCGAACTGATCGCCCATTTCTTCGCGGCTGGAGAGGTGGCCGAGATCTGGCTTACCTTCCCCGACCCGCAGATGAAGAAAGTGAACAAGCGCCTTACCTCCACCCGCTTCATGAAGATGTACCGCGAGATACTGGTGGAAGACGGCATCATACATCTGAAAACAGACAGCAACTTCATGTACACCTACACCTGCGAGATGGTTAAGGCAAACCACTATCCCGTACTATTCAGCAACGACGACCTGTATCATTCCGGTTTGACGGACGACATCCTCTCTATTAAGACCTATTACGAACAACAATGGCTGGACCGAGGGCTGAATATCAAATACATCAAGTTCGTCTGTGAAGAACGGAAAGAGCTGGTCGAACCGGAAGTGGAAATCGAATATGACCCGTACCGCAGTTTCAACCGCAGCAAGCGAAGCGCGCTGGCTTCCGGCAAATAAAATTCAACGGGCAATTGACAATCGGGGATACTAATAATTTATAACAATCATAGCGGCAAGGGATAAGGGACAAGCAAAAGGAATCTTCCTGATTGTCAATTATCAATTGCCAATTATCAATTAAAAAAATCATGACACTCTATCCAAAACTAATCATGGACGCATTGGCCAAGGTGCGTTACCCGGGAACAGGGAAAGACCTTGTGACGATGGGCATGGTAGAAGATAACATCCGTATCGACGGCAACAAAGTAAGCTTCTCGCTCCTTTTCGAAAAGCCGAACGACCCGTTTATCAAATCGGTAGTGAAAGCCGCCGAAACGGCCATCCTCACTTATGTAGGCGAAGAGGTGGAAATCAAAGGCAACATCACGGTAGAAGCAAAGCAGGCAGCCCGCCCCGAACCGGACAAACTGCTGCCGGAGGTGAAAAATATCATCGCTGTATCTTCAGGCAAGGGCGGCGTCGGCAAAAGTACCGTGGCGGCCAACCTGGCGGTGGCACTGGCCTTACAAGGCTACAAGGTCGGTTTGCTGGATGCCGATATATTCGGGCCCTCGCAGCCTAAGATGTTCCGTATGGAAGAAGCCCGTCCCTATATGGTGGAAGTTGGCAACCGTGAGTTGATCGAACCGGCTGCCAACTACGGAGTGAAGCTACTGTCCATCGGTTTCTTTGTCAACAAGGAAGATGCCGTCCTCTGGCGTGGCGCCATGGCAAGCAACGCCTTGAAACAACTGATCGGCGACGCCAATTGGGGAGAGCTGGACTATTTCCTGATCGACTTGCCGCCGGGAACAAGCGATATCCATCTGACAATGGTGCAAACATTAGCCATCACCGGCGCCATCGTTGTCAGCACACCGCAAGAGGTGGCACTGGCCGACGCCCGTAAAGGAATCAGCATGTTCATGGGCGAGAAGATCAACGTTCCCGTACTGGGGCTGGTCGAGAACATGTCCTGGTTCACCCCTGCCGAACTGCCGGAAAACAAATACTTCCTGTTCGGCAAAGAAGGAGGTAAACGCTTGGCAAACGAACTGAACATCCCACTGTTAGGACAGATCCCCATCGTACAAAGCATCTGCGAAGGCGGAGACAACGGAGAACCGGTCGCCCTCAACCCAGACAGCATGACCGGACAAGCATTCCAGAAGTTAGCCGAAAACATCGTGAAACAAATCGATTACCGTAACGAACATTTAGATCCGACAAAACGAGTGACCGTTACCAAGAAATAAAATTCCGGAACAAAAAAAGGGTTGTCCCCAATTGAGGACAACCCTTTTTATATTCCGGATTATAAAAACTATCTATCCTTTATTGGCCAACTTCGGCAGCCGCCTTCTTGGCAATCTTTTTCTTCTGCAATTCGTAGGCGATAGGAGTTGCCACAAACAGAGTGGAATATGTACCGACAACGATACCTAACAAGATAGCGAACGTAAAGCTACGGATCGTCGCACCACCTAAGATGAAAATACACAATACAACAACCAAAGTCGTTAATGATGTATTAAACGTACGGCACAAAGTCGAGTTCAACGCATCGTTGATCACCTGGTAACGGTCGCGCTTCGGATAAAGACCGATCGTTTCACGGATACGGTCGAATACAACCACGGTATCATTGATAGAGTAACCGATGATAGTCAGGATAGCCGCAATGAAAGTCTGGTCGACTTCCATAGAGAACGGCAATACCTTCCAAAGCAATGTATAGAATGATATAATACACAAAGTCGTGACAGCTACGGAAGCAAATGCACCTACAGAGAAGGAGATGTCGCGGAAACGAAGCAGGATATAAGCCGCCATACAGATCATGGCGAATACAACTGCAAGGAATGCAGCATTCTTGATATCGTCTGCCATACTCGGTCCCACTTTCTGCGAGCTCTGGATGTACTGTCCCGTGAACTGATCCAGCGTCGTGCCTGCCGGAAGCAATGACTTCACACCTTCAAACAATTTATTTTCGATTTCCTGGTCTACAGAAGGATCATTGTCGTCGATCTTATAGTTGGTAGACACGCGGACCTGGTCGGGAGTACCGATCTGGATAACGCTGACGGAACCATCCAACTGGGCATCTAACATATTGCGGACTTCGTCAGTCTTCACGTCCTGGTCGAAACGGATCACATAGTTACGTCCACCGGTAAAGTCGATACCGTTGTTCAGACCGATAGTAGACATGGAGATCGCACCTAAAACGATGATACCTGCCGGGATCAGATAACCCACCTTACGGGCAGCCAAGAAGTTGATCTTCGGATTCGTCAACAGGTCTTTCGTGATAGAAGTCATAAAGGTTACGTTCTTCAGCTTATCTTTAGCCAACAACGCTTCGTAAACGATACGAGTCAAGAAGACAGCGGTCAGGAAAGATGCGACCAGACCGATGATCATCGTCGTGGCAAAACCACGGATAGGACCTGTACCGAAATAGAACAGCACGATACCGGTGATGATAGAAGTCAAGTTCGAGTCGAAGATAGCAGAGAATGCGTTGCTGTAACCATCGGCGATTGCCTTGTTCAACGATTTACCGGCACGAAGTTCTTCTTTCGTACGTTCGTAGATCAACACGTTGGCATCGACAGCCATACCCAATGTCAATACCATACCGGCAATACCCGGCAATGTAAGGACAGCCTGGAAAGAAGCAAGGATACCCATCGTGAAGAAAATGTTCAATACCAAAGCGCCGTCGGCGATCAGACCGGGGATGATTCCGTAGAAAGCACACATATAGATCATCAACAGAACCAAAGCCAAAACAAACGAGATGACACCAGAGTTGATCGCTTCCTGACCCAGAGACGGACCGACAACATCTTCCTGCACAATATGTACGGAAGCAGCCATCTTACCTGATTTCAACACGTTAGCCAAGTCCTTCGCTTCTTCCGGAGTGAAGTGGCCTGTGATCTGGGAACGTCCGCCGGTGATTTCCACCTGCACGTTCGGAGCAGAATAAACCATATCGTCCAAGACGATAGCAACCGCTTTACCGATATTTTCTTTTGTCAGGCGAGCCCATGCCTTAGCACCTTCTGCATTCATGGCCATGCTGACCTGCTGTTCGGAACGGCCGGCTTGCTGAACGAAGTCTGCGTTAGCATCCGTTACAACGTCACCACCCAAAGCTGGCGTTCCGTCGCGGTTCGTCATCTTGATCGCATACAAGTAGAAATACTGTTCTTTTTCATCGATAGCCTTCACGCCCCATTTCAATGAAAGGTTACGCGGCAGGATATCTTTTACCTGCTTCATGTCCAGGTATTCGTTGATCTTGGCGATGTCCTTCTTATCGGCAATACCGACAACCGGACCGGGAGCCAACTGTCCGTTATACTGGTTGATCTGCAGGAGGGCGAATAACGGATGTTGTTTGGCAAATTCTTGCATGCTCTTGGCAGCCTGTACTTCAGGTTTGTCTTCACCGATCTTGGCCAGCAAAGAATCTGCGTCGTTGGTTGTTTCGGCAGCGGCATTGTCGGCAACAACTTCAGATGTCGCTTCGGTAGCAGCAGTTTCCGAACCTTCGGCGGCAGTATCGTCTGATTTCTTGATTGTGGCCAACATATTGTCAACGGCAACCAACTGCTGGTAGATTTCCGGCAAGTTGTATGTTTCCCAGAATTCGAGGTTGGCACTACCCTGCAACAATTTACGCACACGTTCCGGTTCTTTCACACCCGGAAGTTCAACCAAAATACGGCCGGCAGTTTCCAAACGCTGGATGTTCGGAGATACCACACCGAAACGGTCGATACGGGTACGCAAAACGTTGAATGAATTATCGATAGCACTCTTCAGCTCTTCCTTCAACACGGCGATTACCTGTGCATCCGAGCTTTGAGGAGTGATTTTGTCTTTCAATTCGAAAGTACTGAAAATAGCGGACAGACGGGCGCCGTTGTCCAACTTCTTATACTCTTCTGCAAATAGATCAATGAAGTCCTTCTGGCTCGTAGCTTGGTGCGCGTATGCCAAATCCAATGCTTTGTTGAAGTTCTCATCCTGGTTGTTGTTCGAAAGCGAGCGAATTACATCAGCCACATTCAATTCCAGAACGACGTTCATACCGCCCTTCAAGTCAAGTCCTAAACTGATTTCCATTTCACGGCACTGCTTGAGCGTATAGCCCAACCATACCTTCTGAGTAGATAACGAGTCCAAATAAGAACTCTCTTTTACCGGATCTCCACCTGCATACTCAGCGGCTTTACTGTTGTAATGTCTTGTCACGAACGAGAATGACAGATAAAACATACAGACAAGCGTAAGTAACACCGCAAAGACCTTTACAAATCCTTTGTTTTGCATTTGAATCTTACGTTTATGTTATTATTCGTTTTTTCACAGGGTGCAAATATAGGCTTTTTTTCTTTGTCCAACAGTAATTAGATTAATTTATTTGTCACACTCTTAGTTTATTTCAACCACAATTATATATCTTTGCCCATAAAAAAACAGAAGTAAAAGAATAACCATGAAGCAACTTTTATTATTAGCACTATTTATCCCGGCCCTGCTCTGGGCTCAGGACGATTCCAAGTACTTAGCCGGAGCGGTTCCCGTCGAGAATGGCAAAGTAGTATTTGCAAAAGAAATAAACGCTCCTTCTTTCTCAAAAGACGAAGTATATGACAGAATGCTGGACTGGGCGGACGGCTTCTTCGGCGAAAACGGCAGCCGCGTCGTCTACTCCGACAAGGCGAAAGGCGACATCGCCGCTGCAGGACAAACCAAATTAGTGTTCCAAAGCACGGCCCTTTCCTTGGACCGTTCGGAAATGACCTACCGCGTCACGATGGAGTGCGAAAACGGCAAGTGCATCATGAAAGCAGCCGGCATCCGCTATGAATATAATGTATCTTACCAGCGCGAACCGGAAAAATACACTGCCGAAGAATGGATTACGGATAAATATTGTTTGAACAAAGATAAAACCAAACTGAACCGCGGCAACGGCAAGTTCCGCAAGAAGACGGTCGATTTCATGGATGAAATGTTCACCTCGGCCTCCGCAGCTTTGGGCGTGCAGGCCGTAACCGACGTCATTCAGGCAACCGCGGCGACACCGGCCCAGGCCGCCCGACCGGCAACTCCTGTTCCGGCAAAAGAAGGATATGTGGCTTTTGCTGCCGACAAAGTTCCATCCACATTATTGCAGATGCTGCCGGAAAGCGACATGCAAGTCGCATCGGCCGGCAAACCGGATACCAAAGATACATCCGCCCAATGGAAAGGCACGGGCAATATGTTCGGCAAATCAATCGCCTCGATCGCCATCAGCAAAGACAGCCCCGTATATAAAGAAATAGGAAACAACGGCACATACAGTCTCTCCTTCTTCAAGAAAGGCGAAAGCGGGGATGCCTGGCTGATCATCGACTGCCGCAAACAGGGAGAAACGGCGGAAGGCGGACAGATGACCGTCATCGGTGAGATCGTAAATGTATGGATGAAATAACGGGAATGATGAAAAAGCTGTTTTTCCTTTTGTTAATCCTGTTCCCTGTGCTGGCAATGGCACAGGGACATAAAGGCGAAGTCGACGAGTGCGCCCCGATGAAAAACGGGAAAGTATGCTATCGCGACACTGTCCACATGGACGGCATGAGCCAGGACCAGATATTCGAAGCAATCAGCCAATGGGCGAAGAAAAACTATGCGAAAGATGTATTCCTGTCGAATGTAAACTACAAGAAGTCCAAAGGAATCATCAATGTCTCTTCCAAAGTAGAGATGCTGCTGAACGATACGGACAAGACGATCATCAAATACAAGATGAAGATCAGTTGCCATGACAACAGCTATTCGGCAGAAGTAAGCAATATCGTTTATCAATACGACCCTCAGAACAACAAGAAGTTCAAGACCTATTCAGCAGAAAGCGTAATCGCCAATAATGGCGAAAGCAATACGGTCGCACTGATCAAGAACCCGAAGCTGTTCTGCAACGCCACGTTTTTCTTCGTCGAGAACCTGTTCGGCGATATTCTCGATGCAGTGAACGAAGTGGAATAAAACCAGAAAAGATTACTTCCCTAAATAAAAATCCGCAGGTAGCATAAAGCATACCTGCGGATTTTTCGTTTGTACCATACTGGTACAAAGTCGTTTCATCGGCATGAAACGAGTCGTATATCATAAGGAAGGTTTCGGATCATCCTTACCTTTCTCTCCCGGATTGATAATATTCTTTACTGTTTCACCGATCGGCAGTTTATCCAGTACGCCCAAACTCGGAGCGACCGTCTTCACCAATTGGTTCAGGAAGTTGCCGGTAGCGCCATTTCCGCCGTCAAAAACAGTAATATTGCCCAGGTTGATATGCTCGAAAGCCTTAACCTGCTCGCCTGCGATTTCTTTCCACTGGTCGACCATCTTATACTGGATCGCGATCGCCGGATTCGATTCGGCAGCTTCGACCATCGCCCGAAACCCGTCGGCTTCGGCCAGCAATGACTTCTTCTTACCGTCCGCTTCGGCTTCCAGCTTCATACGGATGGCAGAAGCTTCGGCTTCGGCCTGTGCCAACAAAGCTTTCGCACGTGCTTCCGCCTCGCGGATCGTCTTTTCGGCAACGGCATCGGCCTGCAGGATGGCTTCCTGTTTGGCGATTTCGGCAGGAACGATCTTTTGGGCTTTCAAAGCCGATTCGACCTTTTTCGCCTTTGCCTCTTCCACTTCCTTCTGTGCTATCTCGCGGGCAGCCTGGACAGCGGCTTCCGAACGGGCGGCGGCTTCGCCGGCTTTCTTGTCGGCATCCGCCTGCGTCACGGCAAGCTCGGAATTAGAAAGCGCGATATCCTTGCCGGCCTCATTTCGTCCGATAGCGGCTTTCTTCCCCGCATCGGCCTTCTTGATTTCCATATCGGAGTTCAGTTCGGCAATACGGCTTTCCTTTTCAGTATTGGCTTTCTCTATATTGATATTTTTCTCGGCCTCCGCTTTTGCAACCTGCGATTCCTTTTCGGCATTGGCAATGGCTACCTGAGAGATACGGTCCTTATCGGCATTGGCTACCGAGATTTCCTGTTGCTTCTTCGTTTCGGCAATAGCGATATCCTGGTCCTTGCGGGTTTCGGCAACCTTTGTTTCACGTTCCTTGATCTGGTTGGCTATTTTGATGGCCCCCAACTTTTCCTGTTCTTCGATGTTGGCCTGCGCCTCGTTCAACGCCTTGCTTTCGGCTTCTTTACCGAGGTTGACAATATAGTTGGCGGCATCGCGAATATCACTGATATTGATATTCATCAGATAAAGGCCGAACTTGCGAAGTTCCGTATCGATATTCTCGCGTACCTTGGACAGGAACTTATCACGGTCGGAGTTCAATTCCTCGATCGTCATATCGGCAATCACCAGACGCATCTGCCCGTAAACGACATCCGTAATCAAGTTCTGCTTGTCTTCCGCCTGCAATCCGAGCAGACGTTCGGCCGCGTTCTGCATCACTTCGGGATCGGTACTGATCGCGACCGTAATGGTTGTCGGCACGTCCACACGGATATTCTGGGCAGACAAGGCGCCCGTCAGTTTACAATCAATCTGCAAGGGTTTCATAGAAAGGAATTCGTATCCCTGGATGATCGGCCATACGAAAGCAGCACCGCCATGATAAAGTTTGGCAGACTTTTCCCCTGAAGTCTTACCATAAACCACCAATACCTCATCACTCTTACATTTCCTGTAGCGCGAGAGGATACCGATAAACGAAATGATGACCACTACAACCAGTATAGCAATCATGATTAACATCTCCTGTGTCATAATTTAATAGATTTGTTATTTACTGAATATACATGATTCCCGATTCCACCTTGACGATCACAGCCCTGTCACCGGTCCGATACTTCCGGTCCTCAAGCGAACGGACATCCATTTCGCGCAAGGCTCCGTTGACGGCAATCTGCACGACATAACAATCCCCGCCACGAGCATAGATCGTGCACTCGCGTCCCAACAAAGCCTCCGGCCTCTCCGGCCTATTCTCTTTTTGCAACTTCCAGGCTTTCTTATACAGATACCAGAGCACCAATACAAAAACAAGCCCAACCAGAATACCGGCCGTGTAAGACATGATATCCGTCCCTTGCGAGACATACATATACCAGCCCATGCCGATACAGAAATGCGTCAACCCCTTAAAAGAAAGGACACTGCCGATATCGGTATCCATATCGACATCCGTATCTATGTCTCCAAAAAAGATAGAAACAACAAACTGAATCAAAAAGATTGCCGTAGCAACGATGGCCACCGTAAGGAAGATTGTGCTTGTCATGATCGCCCGAATTTAATTAGGCTGGTAAGATATGAAAAAAATCAAGAATGAAGAACTGAATATTGAAAATTCTTTCGGCTTCCAACCGATTAAGTTCGGAACAACCGACTTGCCATTGTCATTTATCCGTTTTCAACTGCAAATAGCACCACAGCGGATAATGGTCGGAATAGCGGACCTTGTCGACCGTGCAGTTGATCGGTTTCATGTTGGCGGAATGCAGGATGTTGTCGATCCGGAACCAGAAGAAGTTTTCATTATAAGTGACTCCGACACCACGGCCGGAAGCGGCATAAGCATCTTTCAGCGGCCCCTGGATCGTACGATGTGCATAAGAAATCGGAGTATCGTTGAAGTCGCCGCAGACCAATATATAATCGGTATCGATCTTTTTAATTTCCTCAGCGACTGCTCTCGCCTGACGGGCGCGTATCCGGAATGCGGGACCTAACTTCTGTTCGATAGAACTTCTCAAAACGTCGAGCGTTTCGGAATTCAGGTTCTTGATAAATGCGGAATAATGGCTCCGGTCCTCCATCGTCAGCTTGAAAGACTCCAGGTGGTTATTGATCAAAGTCAACTTCTTTCCGTTTATATCCAGCTCATGAATGGACGAGCCGTTGAAAGAACTATCGTACTTGATCTTACGCGACTTGGAGATCGGATATTTGGAGAACACAGCTATATTGTATTTGAGTGTACCCGAGGTTCCGACCGGAATGACAGAACGATACCGGTACATCTTCAAGGCATTGGCGATCTTCCGGTTCGTCAAGAAATTCTTCGATGCTCCCACTGCATATTCCTGCAAGCAAACAATGTCGGCGCCCGATTCGGCAATGTACTGCAAAATAAGATTCGGCGAACCCTTCGAATGATCTTTATATCCGAATCCCATGACATTATAGGTCAAGACTTTCAAGACATTCTCCTTCGGCACTCCGTCCACTCTGGCATGGAAAGGGAAATAACGGGTCACAGGGCCTTTGGCGATCAGAAACGAGCACAATCCGACCAAGGCGAACCGCCATTCACAACCGAACAGCCAATAAACGATGAAACTGAAGTTCAAAACGCAGAACACCGGAAACCCCAGGCCAAGATAAGAAAAAAGCACACTTCTTTCCGGCGAGATCCTGTCAGAAAAAGCCGAAGCAATGAATAGCAGGACAACTATCACGTGGGCAGTCCCGACTACAGACTTAAACAGAATCCTGATCGCTTTAAACCGCTCGCTCATTTTTTGCTGGCATCAAATAGTTTTTTCTTTTCTTCAGCCGAAAGGCTCTCGTAGCCGGAACGTTTTAATTTGTCCAATATGGCATCCAGGTCGACTGTTTCCCGATGTTTACGGGCATTATATTCATAATCGGTCTCCGGACGTTTATAGGTCACGCGCATCTTGGGTTTCCGCTTTCCCAGATTCGCCACCCTGTCGAGCAGGCGGTTCACAGGAACTGTCAAATCTTTGCCCTCCTTGATCCGGGCGGCAAACCAGATACCGAACAACGCCCCGCCGATATGGGCGATATGCCCACCGGCATTCGTCGATGTAATGGCCAGCAAATCTATCACAAAGGTAAACATGGCCAAATAAATCAGCTTGACCCTCCCGAGCAGGAACAGGCCGATCTCCAAATCTTTCCGGTAGAAAGAGACGGCAAACACAATCGCCATAACCGAAGCCGACGCTCCCATCAAATAACCATAGGCGGCAACCGTCCGGAAATAAGGGAATATGTTATATGCCGCCAGGAACAAGACCGCCCCCGCAATGCCTCCTAACAGATACAAACCGCCGAATTGCCGCTCACTGAAGAAAGTAAGGAACAAACCGCCGAACCAGTATAGCCACAACATGTTAAACAGAATATGCAGAAGGTCGAAATGCGTGAACATGTAAGTGATGATCGTCCACGGCCGATACAGTAGAAGTTCGGGAGACGAAGGCATCTGCAAATACTGCAAGAACGGGAGACCACCCAGGTTGAACAGCATCAGGACCACACCCGTCAACCGTATAATGACAAACAGCCCGACATTGATATAAATCAGTTTCGCCAGGATGTTACCGGAATTGAAAGTCCGCTTGAGATTAATAAAAATATCGCCCATTGCCTATATCTTTCTTTTTCCAATACCGAACCAGGAAATAACCGAAAAGCATACCGCCCAGGTGTGCAAAATGCGCCACGGAATCGCCGCCGTTGTTAGCGACACCCATGTATAATTCGGCCAATCCGTAAAAGACCACGAAGTATTTCGCTTTGATGGGAATCGGGATGAACATCAGATACAGCGGGACATTCGGGAACAGCATGGCAAACGCCAACAAAATACCGAATACGGAACCTGAAGCGCCAATCGTAATCAGATAGTTCAATGAAGGATCACCCGCAAGCAACTGCGCCAAAGACAGCCCGTTCGTGCTTGCGAAAGAATGGACGGAATACAACCAAACCAATTCCTGCGTGATGGCCGCACCGATACCCGCCACCATGTAAAAGATCAGGAAGCGTTTCGGCCCCCAAATATTCTCCAGCACGCGCCCGAACATATACACGCCGAACATATTGAAAAACACGTGTGCAAACGAATGGGTGTCGTGCATGAACATATACGTCACGAACTGGAAAGGATAGAAATCCTTTACACCCGGAAAATGCAGCCCGAACAACCGGACCAAATCAATCCCGACTTTGGGCAGGGCAAGGCTCGCAACCCAAAACAGCAGGTTGATGATGATAAGATTTTTCGTAACCATCGGGATGTTATCCAGAAACCCCGAACTATTTTGATTCATCATATATTTATCAATTTAAGGACAAAGGTATATATATTTTGGTAGTTTTCTGACAAAACAACACTAAAACATAGTAAATCAATAAAAAAAACTCTTTTTTTCTTTGCGGTATATCAAAATAGAATTACATTTGACACCGGCTTTTTAGACTATCACACGAATTGTTTAATATATTAATTATCAAACCATCATGAACAAAACAGAATTTATCAATGCTGTAGCGGAAAAATCCGGCTTAAGCAAAACTGACGCAAAGAAAGCCGTCGAGGCTTTTGTTGAAACAGTATCCAATGAATTAAAAGAAGGCGGCAAAGTAGCCCTTTTAGGTTTCGGTTCTTTCTCTGTAGCTGAAAAATCCGCACGTAAAGGCATTAACCCGAAGACTAAACAACCAATCGAAATTCCGGCACGCAAATCAGTCAAATTCAAAGCTGGCGCCGAATTGACAGAAATCATCAAGTAAGTTAGTCTTACACTCCCAATAAGTAAAAAGGTATTCCGATTGCGGAATGCCTTTTTACTTATTCGGCTGAATATTCCAAGATACTCACAAAAATAACTCAAACAAATTAAATAATTCAGAATATTCAGTAACTTTAGAGCGATTCATTATTAACTTTTAAATATATACAAACATGAAAAAAAGAACCATCTGTTTAACAATTGTTGCTACAATAGCTATAAGAAGATGTAGACACTAATCCTGAAATCGACCCCAATTCTAATTAAATTCTATCAGCCATGTGCAACAGAAGCTACACATTAATACGAAGTATCCTTCTGATCATACTCGCTCTTCCTCTCGTAGCAGAGGGAAAGAGCCCGGTCATACGGATCGACATGAACAATTATCGTGTCGGGGACTTCGACAAAGAAATCAAACAGATTTCCTGCCTCAAACTGAAAAAAAGCCACTACGACACGACTCGTCAATTAGTCTTTTATAAAGACCGGATCTATGTGATGGGATATACGATAGCCGGGGCCTCCGTCTTGATTTATGATTTAGTCGGCAACTTTATCAAGGAGATCCGCCTTCCGGATGCAATCGCAGTCAATAGCATGACCGCCATTCCTCAGCTAAACGAACTATGGATCACCAGCTACTGCAAATTCATCAAGAAATACCAACCGGACGGCAAGCTCATCAAGAAAATCAGTTTACCATTCCCCTGTACCGGACTATATCCGACCGGCAACCACGAATATTTAGTCTATTCGGGAGGAGCCGGAAAGGCCATCGAAAGGCATGCTTTCGCCTTGACAGATTTCAAGGCGATACGGGAACTATTCATTCCGATGCACTTTCAAAGGGATGTCTCCCACAATTTTATCGGTACTTACGTGGCCGATCCTTCATCCGGCAACCTCTTGCTGTTTCCGGACAATATCGACACGGTCTACACTTTCGATAAGCAGAAGAAGGAGCTTTTCCCCTTGTTCCACCTTGATTTTCACGGAGATTTCATGAAACTGAAGGATGCCCCGAACAGCGATCGGGAGATGAGCGAGATCATAACACAAAAACGATACATCTATAGCCACAACAGCCTGTCGGTCGCTTCCGGCAAACTGTTCTTCCGAACGCTTGGAAAACACTCGCATCTCTACTCTATTCGCATGACTGACCGGCAAGTAGCAGTTTTCAATGATTTGTTTGACAATTACCCATTGGAATATACGCCTTTCTTTCATTCGGACGGGAAGAAACTATATGCGGTCATCCAGGAGAAAAAGATTGTGGAACATTACAAGAAGCACAAATGCACCTATCCGGCTCTGCAAAAAATATTACCCTCTCTGTCCGCCAACGGACAAGAACACTATTTAATCACCATCGAGCTCAAATAAATATGAACAAAAAACTCCTTTCCATCAGCGGACTGCTATTGCTCCTTTTCTCCGCCTGCAACACCGTAGATACGGGTGTCCTGCTAAACCATTTTCAAACCCCGCAAGAGGACCGGACCATCCTGCGCTCACCCGGCTATTCTCCGACCAATATGCTATCATTCCTTTAGAGACAACCGACGATTGCCTGCTCGGAGCAATCACCAAGATAAAAAAACACAAAGGCCACTACTACATCTCGACAACCGACGGAAAAAGCCTGTATCGGTTCAACGAACAGGGCCAATTCATAAATGCCCTCCACAAACAAGGGCAAGGACCGGGCGAATACATCCGGATCGAGGATTTTGACGTGTATGAGATTGACGGGAAACAGGAAATATGGATATCCGACAACAAGAACCTGAAAATCTATGATGCGGACAACGGCTCATTCAAGCATCAGATCAGTTTCCCGTTCTTCATCTACAAGTTCAGGAGATTAGAAAGTTCGCATATCTTATTAGTGACCAATAAAGACAAGACGTTGGCACTGACCGACGAGCAGGGAAATATCCTCAAGGAGGAGCTGAAAAAGGAGATTCCCTACATCATGTTCCGGCCGGTACAATTCGTCAGACATAACAACCAGTATCTTTTCCAATTGGGCATCTCCAACTCCTTCATCGCATTCGACCGTTCAGACGAGACATTCAAAGAGGGGATGTACACGAACGAGGCTTCTTTCCTTTCCAAAGAACAATTGCTTGAGCTTTTCAATACCCAAGGGATGGAATACATAGCAGCAGCCTACAAGCAGTCTTTCATCGACAATGTCATCACCACCGGAAAAGCAACCTGGTTGATAACCAACCATAAAGGCGCGCTCTTCCTGACACGCTGTGACAAGGACGGGCAAGTCTCAACCCGTATGCAATATGGCAGTCTGTTTTCAACGCTGATTGTCGGCGATAGCGAAGAAAGCATTTTGCTTTATGCCGACTTCGAGCAACTGGAAGAAAGCGGCTTGAACTTGCAGGATAAAAACGGGAAAACGATAGAAAGGGAAATAGACGACAATCCCTGCCTGATCGAGTTTTTCTAACCCCTCCTTCCATCTTGAAAGGGGAAACACCAATCTTATGGTTTTTACAAAATAAACCTGTACCTTTGCAGGCAAAATAAATCCGAACATATACTAAACGAATATGGTTATCGAACAACAGATTACCGGTGCGATCATCGCCGGCATAAAAGAACTGTATGGCGCCGATGTGGCGACCGAACAGGTACAACTGCAAAAGACAAAAAAAGAGTTCAAAGGACATCTGACTCTGGTAGTTTTTCCCTTCCTCCGCATGTCGAAGAAATCTCCGGAACAGACAGCCGGGGAAATTGGCGAATACCTGCTCCGGCATGAACCGGCCGTAGCCGAGTTCAATGTAATCAAAGGATTCCTCAACCTGACCATCGCCGGTTCCTGCTGGATCGATCTATTAAACGAAATCAACGGCCAGCCGTCATACGGGATCGTACCTGTCACGGAACAGTCTCCGCTGGTCATGATCGAATATTCCTCCCCCAACACCAACAAGCCGCTCCACCTTGGGCACGTGCGCAACAACCTGTTGGGCTACAGCCTGTCCGAGATCATGAAAGCGAACGGCTACAAAGTAGTAAAGACGAATATCGTGAACGACCGCGGCATCCATATCTGCAAGTCCATGCTCGCCTGGCAGAAATGGGGCAACGGCGTGACTCCCGAAACGGCCGGCAAGAAAGGCGACCACCTGATCGGTGACTTCTACGTCCTTTTCAGCAACAAGCTGAAAGAAGAAACCGCCGCCCTCGAAGCGAAAGGCATGACGAAAGAGGAAGCCGAAGCGGCTTCTCCGCTGATGGCCGAAGCACGCGAAATGCTCCGCAAATGGGAAGCCGGCGACAAAGAAGTACGCGCTTTGTGGGAAATGATGAACAACTGGGTGTATGCCGGATTTGACGAGACCTACAAAATGATGGGGGTAAACTTCGACAAGATCTACTACGAATCACAGACCTACCTGGAAGGCAAGGGCAAAGTGCTGGAAGGGCTCGACAAAGGCATCTTCTACCGCCGCGAAGACGGTTCCGTATGGGCCGACCTGACCAAAGACGGCCTGGACGAAAAACTGTTGCTCCGTGCCGACGGGACTTCCGTCTACATGACACAGGATATCGGAACCGCCAAACTGCGCTTCGACGACTATCCGATCAACAAAATGATCTATGTGGTGGGAAACGAGCAGAACTACCATTTCCAAGTCCTGTCCATCCTGCTGGACAAATTAGGTTTCGAATTCGGCAAAGGTCTTGTGCATTTCTCTTACGGCATGGTCGAACTGCCGGAAGGCAAGATGAAGAGCCGCGAAGGAACGGTTGTCGATGCCGACGACCTGATGGAAGAGATGATAGGCACAGCCCGCGAAATCTCGCAGGAATTGGGCAAAGTGGACGAAATGACACCGGAAGAAGCCGCAAACATAGCCCGCATGGTCGGCCTCGGCTCCCTGAAATACTTCATCCTGAAGGTGGACCCGCGTAAGAACATGACCTTCAACCCGAAGGAATCGATCGACTTCAACGGCAACACCGGTCCGTTCATCCAATACACATATGCCCGTATCCGTTCCGTTTTGCGCAAAGCAGCCGAGCAGGGCATCGTTTTACCGGAACAACTGCCGGCAACGACTGCCATTTCCGAGAAGGAAGAAAACCTGATCCAGATGATAGCCGACTACGCTGCCGTCGTTGGCGAAGCAGGAAAGGAATACAGCCCCGCCCTTATCGCCAATTACACGTACGACTTGGTGAAGGAATACAACCAGTTCTACCACGACTTCTCCATCCTTCGCGAAGAGAATGAAGAAGTGAAGGAGTTCCGCCTTGTCCTCTCCGCAAACGTAGCCAAGACCGTCAAATCGGCCATGTCGCTGTTGGGCATCGAAGTTCCCGAACGGATGTAATCAAAAAAGAAATAATAACCCATAGCTTTACGGTTGCTAAAGCTATGGGTTAGCAACCGTAAAGCTATGGGTTACATTTAATGCGACTATCTGTCTTCTTTCGCCCCCTTCACAAACGGGAACAAATACATCAGGCTTTCTTCTTACGCGCCGTTTTCTTGGCAGTGGCGCTTTTTTCCCCTGTTTCCGCAATGATCTTCTTGCAATCTTCAAGCGTCAGGGCAACCGGATCGGTTATCGTCTTCGGAATACGATAATTCGCTTTCCGGTAAGAGATATAAGGACCGAAACGGCCTTTCAGGATCTCCATCTCCGGCTCTTCCTCGAACTTCTTGATAAAACGTTGTTCGTCTTTTTCCCTCTTGCCATCGATCAAAGCAATGGCTTCCTCAGCCGTGATCGTAAGCGGATTCAAGTCTTTCGGAATAGAGACGAATTTACCGTCATGACGGATAAACGGTCCGAAACGGCCGACAGCCGCCACCATCACCTTACCTTCATACTCACCGACCGTACGGGGAAGGTCAAAAAGTTTCAGAGCCTCTTCCAATGTGATCGTGTCGATGGACTGGCCTTTCATCAAAGAGGCGAACTGGGGCTTCGGCGCCTCCTTGTCTTCGGCATGGGCAACTCCGATCTGAACGACAGGGCCGTAACGGCCGATCTTCACAAACACAGGATTGCCGCTCTTCGGGTCCATGCCGAGTTGACGTTCCCCTACCTTATGTTCGGTCTTGACGGCAGCCGTGGCCTCTACGATCGGATGGAAAATCTTATAGAATTTATCGATAGCCTTTGTCCAGACCAGCTCGCCTTCCGCAACCGAGTCGAATTCCTTTTCAACGCTGGCCGTAAAGTTGTAATCCAGCACATCCGGGAAATACTCCATCAGGAAGTCGTTCACCACCGTACCGATATCGGTCGGCATCAGCTTATTGCGGTCGGCCCCGACGGTCTCGGTCTTCACCGTCTCCTTGATCTTTCCCCCGGAGAGCGAAAAGACCGTGTAGGTACGTTCCGTGCCTTCCTTATCCCCTTTCACCACATATTCGCGGTTCTGGACCGTCTGGATCGTCGGTGCGTATGTGGACGGACGCCCGATACCCAGTTCTTCCAGACGACGGACCAAGCTGGCTTCCGTATAGCGCGGAGGACGCTGCGTGAAACGTTCCGTTGCCACGATATCATTCAGCGACAATGCCTCATGAAGCTTTACCGGAGGAAGCAGGCCGTTTTCCTGCTCTTTCTCCACATCGTCATCATTGCTTTCCATGTAGACCTGGAGGAAACCTTCGAAACGGATCACTTCGCCGACAGCGACAAAACGTTCGGCCTGCCCGCCGATACCGACCGAAATAGTCGTGCGTTCCAATTCGGCATCTGCCATCTGGCAAGCGATCGTGCGTTTACGGATCAGTTCATACAATTTCTTTTCCTGCGGAGAGTTTCCCGCCTCCACATTGCTGATATAAGTCGGGCGAATCGCTTCGTGAGCTTCCTGCGCCCCTTTGCTTTTGGTATGGTATTGGCGGAACTTGTAATATTTCTCACCGTATGTCCCGAAAATAGCTTCTTTCGCCGTGCCTAACGCCAAGTCACTCAAGTTCACGGAGTCGGTACGCATATAGGTGATCAACCCGGATTCATATAAACGTTGTGCGATCATCATCGTCTGCGACACGGAGTATCCCAACTTACGGGCCGCTTCCTGCTGCAACGTGGAAGTCGTGAAAGGAGGAGCAGGCGATTTCTTTACCGGTTTTGTCGTGATGTCGTCAATCGTAAACGAAGCATTCTTGCAGGATTCCAAAAAGTCTTCCACCTCCTTCTTGTCTTTCAGGCGGCGATTCAGTTCGGCTTTCAACACGGTCGTCCCGTCAGGCAGGATGAAATTGGCAACCACGCGGAAAGACGCCTCACTTACAAATTCATTGATTTCCCGCTCACGTTCCACGATCAGACGCACAGCCACCGACTGCACACGCCCGGCCGACAGGGCAGGTTTTACCTTACGCCACAAAATCGGCGAGAGTTCGAACCCCACGATACGGTCCAGCACACGGCGCGCCTGTTGGGCGTTCACCAGGTTAATATTGATATCGCGTGGCGTTTCAATAGCATGCAGAATGGCATTCTTGGTAATTTCATGGAAGACGATACGTTTGGTATTTTCGGGCTTCAGACCCAGTACTTCATACAGATGCCAGGATATTGCTTCTCCTTCACGGTCCTCATCGGAAGCGAGCCACACCTGTTCGGCAGACTTGGCTTCGGATTTCAGTTCGCTCACCAGCTTCTTCTTGTCGGCCGGTATCACGTACTGCGGAGCATAGTCGTGTTCGAGGTCAATACTAAACTCTTTCGTCTTCAGATCGCGGATGTGACCGTAGCTCGACATAACCTTATAATCTTTTCCGAGGAACTTTTCAATGGTTTTTGCCTTAGCGGGCGACTCCACTATTACCAGATTCTTTTGCATAATAACGTCTTATCTATTTGAAATCGGGTGCAAACTTACACAAAATCCATGATTTATGGTTTATCATTTATGATTTATGACTTAAATTTGCACTTTATCAGCCCAAATCGGCATCTATAATTCAGTAATTACAAATCATAAATCTCGAAATGGAAACTATTAAACAACTCATTACCGACGGTAAAACAGACGAAGCAATCCGTTTGTTGGACGAATACATAGAAAAAAACGCCTCCTGCGATGAAGCGTATTACTTACGTGGCAACGCCTACCGCAAAAAAGGGGATATCCGGCAAGCCTTGAACAACTATCTTACGGCGATGGAACTCAATCCCGACAGCCCCGCACAAATCGCCCACAATCAACTGATTTCAATCATGAACTTCTACAACAAAGACATGTTCAACCAATAAGAAAGGCCACATCTATCACAGACACAGCCTTTCGAGATTAAATAAAACTATTATGAAAAAAAAAATTACTTCAATAAAGAGCAAGGACAAAGATTGTCTTTTTCAATATCTTTGAAATAGTTGTATGTACCGACTTTCAGTTCCGCACAAGCAGCCTCGTCGGCAACGATAATCCCCTTCGGGTGCATCTGCAAAGCCGTGATGGTCCACATTTGGTTCACTGCGCCTTCGACTGCCTGCTGCAAGGCGCGGGCCTTGTTGTGGCCGTTCACCATGATCAGCACCTCTTTCGCGTCCAAGACCGTAGCGACACCGACTGTCACGGAAGTCTTCGGGACTTTGTTGACGTCGTTGTCGAAGAAACGGGAGTTGGCAATGATCGTGTCGGTTGTCAAAGACTTGACACGGGTACGGGAAGACAAAGAAGAACCCGGTTCGTTGAAAGCGATGTGCCCGTCAGGACCGATGCCGCCCAGGAACAGGTCCACGCCGCCGGCAGCTTTCATCTTTGCTTCGTAGGCAGCACATTCGGCTTCCAGGTCTTCTGCGTTTCCATTCAGGATATTCACGTTCTCCGGCTTGATGTCGATATGGCTGAAAAAGTTGTTCCACATGAAAGAATGGTAGCTTTCAGGATGATCTTTCGGCAAACCGACATATTCGTCCATGTTGAAAGTTATGATATTCTGGAAAGAGATCACGCCCTGCTTGTTCAGTTCGATCAGGTTCTTGTACATGCCCAAGGGAGAAGAACCGGTAGGCAAGCCCAACACAAATGGTTTCTCTGCTGTCGGATTCGCTTTCTTGATCTTCGCAGCCACATAATTAGCAGCCCACTTTGAGAGTTGCTCGTAATTAGGTTCAATAATTAGTCTCATACGCTTTTTTTAATTTAGTTCTTTCGCTTCTAAAAGTAATACCTTTATTCTTTCTGACCAAAAAATTTCCGTTTTCAATCCACGTTTTTCAATTTCTTGGCCATTTCTTCTCCCAAAGCCCAGCATTCTTCATATTTATCCGCTTTCATCGCTTGTTTCTGCTCGACCGGAACACCCACGGCATCCCATTTCATCTTCTCGCCGAATGCCGCCAAGTTTTTCACCGCAGCTCCCGCCCAGGTGAAAGAACCGAAATAACCGTAAAGACGATGTTTCACTTCGCGCGTTTCGATCTTATCGAGAATAGATTCGATTTCGGGGAACAGGCGGTTGCTGTAAGTCGGGCTACCGATAATCACGCCTTTATACTTGAATATATCTTTCAAGACATAAGATGCCGGACTCTTGCCGACATTGTGCATGACGATATTCTTCACCCCGTTGGCAGCCAAAGAGGCAGCGATCACTTCCGCCATCTGTTCGGTATTGCCATACATGCTGCCATACACGATTGTCACACCTTCCTCACCTTCATAACGGCTCATGCGGTCATAAATATCGATCGCCTTCGCTGCACATTCACGCCAGACCGGGCCGTGAGTCGAACAAATCGTCCGGATATCCAGTGCCGACAACTTCTGCAAGGCACGCTGTACAGGGTTTCCATATTTACCGACGATATTGGAATAATAACGGATCATCTCCTCCCAATAGTGTTCCACATTCATTTCAGAGTCGATCACGCCGCCGTCCAACGCACCGTAAGTACCGAAGGCATCGGCAGAGAACAGGATTTTATCAGTCGAATCGTAAGTGACCATTACCTCCGGCCAATGCACCATCGGAGCCATATAGAAAGACAATTGGCGACGGCCCACATCCAGGGTGTCTCCTTCTTTCACTTCATACAATCCCGTCGAAATACCGTGATAGCCGTCCAACATGCCGAAAGTCTGCTTGTTTCCGACAATCCGGACATCCGGATACTGCTGGCGCAGCAAACGGATACTGCCCGCATGATCCGGTTCCATGTGATTCACAATCAGAAAATCCAAAGGACGCCCATCGAGAGCATCCGCTATTTTTTTCAGGAAAATATCGGAATAACACACATCCACCGTATCGACCAAGACCGTTTTCTCATCCACGATCAGATAGGAATTATAAGATACGCCGTAGGGCAAAGGCCACATATTCTCAAAAAGAGCTTTTTGCCGGTCGTTTACCCCTACATAGTAAATCTTATCTGCTATTTCTTTTAACTTATACACTTTGATAATTAAAAATTAAAAGTTGAAAATCAAAAAATCAATTCTTCTTCACCCTCTCTCCCAACCGCATGGCACGCCATGCGAAGTAGATACCGGCCAAAACGAACGGGATACTGAGCCATTGCCCCATATTCAGCATCATATCAGCCTCAAACGCCTCTTGGTCGTTTTTCAAGAACTCGATGAAGAAACGCGAACCGAACACGCAAACCATAAACACGCCGAAGATAAGCCCCTCCTTTTTCCAGGCATCTTTCTTAAAATAAAGCCACATGCAAATAACAAAAGTCACCAAATAGACGGCTGCTTCATAAAGTTGCGTCGGATGGCTGGGAACAGAAAAGACAGGTTCCACTCCTCTTTTCCAGGCGTGCAGGTTCTCTATAAAACGGAAACCCCAGGGTAAATCTGTCGGATGTCCGTATATTTCATGATTCATCAGATTCCCTAAACGGATCATGGCAGCCACAAGGCCGGTAGGGACTACCAGTTTGTCGAATGTCCAAAGCATGCTCCGGTGGCTAACCCGCTTAGAATAAAAATAGATGGCGATAATTATACCTAACGTTCCACCATGACTGGCCAGCCCGCCTTCCCAAACTTTTAAAATTTCAACCGGGTGAGCCAGATAATAGTCCGACGCATAAAACAGGCAATGACCCAAACGGGCCCCGACTACCGTCCCCAGCATCGTATAAACCAGCAAGGAATCGATCCATGCCGGATTGAGTTTCTCCCTTTTCCACATCTTCTCCACGATCTTGTAACCGATCAGGAAACCGATGGCAAACGCCAGTCCGTACCAGCGTATCTCACGCGGACCGATGGAAAAGATGGCGGGATCAGCCGTCCAGGTAATAAAGTCAAGCATATTAAACGAGTTTACGAATTAAGTCTTCCCTTTCGCCGTAAAGCATGTCGATCACCGGCAATTCGATCATCGTGTAAGCACCGGGCTGTTGCTTGAAACTTGCACGGGCGACACAAACCAGAATTTGCGCCGTAAGAGCCGGATTGTTGATCTTCATGTCAAACTCGATCAACTGGTTCTGCGTTTTGCCGGAAACACCTTTCCGGACAAGCTTCACGCCATGTCCCATATCTTTCAGGTCGTCCACACAATCAACCTGGATCACATGCGTTTCGTCGTGAACAAAATAATCATCCGCCTTGATCGCTGCGGCTACCTTATCAAAATCATATCCTTCCTCCACTTCAATATAAACCATACGACGATGAACGCCTGTCCCCATCGGGATTGTCATGGACAGGGCTGCTTTTACACCTTCGATAGCTTTCACGGCAACGGTATGTCCCATGCTCATGCCCGGTCCGAAGTTCGTATATGTAATTCCTTTCGGAACGATCGCCTGCAACAAAGCACGAACGATAGAGTCGCTTCCCGGATCCCATCCGGCAGAGATTACAGCAACGGTGTTATGAGCTTTCGCAACAGCATCGAGCGAACGGCGCAAATCGACAATACCTCCGTGGATATCGAAACTATCCACCGTATTGATGCCTAAAGAAAGTATTTCTTTGGCGTAAGCCTCTACGCTACGGGTCGGGGTTGCCAGAACTGCCACATCTACTTTATCCAACTTCGTGATATCATCGGTGACGGCATATCCTTTCAATTCATCCGGAATATCATTCGGATTACGACGTACAACACCGGCTACTTCAAAATCGGGAGCAGCTTCGAGGGCCTCCAATACATACTTTCCAATATTGCCATATCCAACAATGGCAGCTCTAATCTTTTTCATACTTTAGTTTTTACTTTTTCTTCAGCCACAAAAGTAGTTATAATTAGGGGATTGACAAAAGAAGGGTATGTTGTTTTTGTTTAAAATGAAAAGAGGTTCCCTCATCCTATATTACATAGGATGTTTTTAGTATCTTGCTCTTTGAAATAATAAAGAAAATGACAAACAACAAACTCATATACATCGAAGACGATCAGATCTTAGGGAATTTGATTACACAAGCCCTGGTCAACTATGGATTTGAAGTCGATTTCAGGAAAACATTAAACGGGCTTCAAGAGAGTTTGGCATCCCTCCTGCCGGATTTGCTGATATCGGATATCGAAGTAAACAATCAAAACAGCCTCGACATCCTTCCCGCTATCCGCTCGCAATACCCGCAACTACCGGTCATCATAGCCTCCTCACATACGGACGGAGCCGAGATCGTCCGCAGTTATGGCGCCGGAGCCAACCATTACATCAAAAAGCCGTATGACATTACGGAATTGGTATTTCAGATTCAAAACCTATTGCAACAGTCCGAAAAACAACCGGTAGCGATATGGACAATCGACACTTACCGGGTAGACACAGCCAAACATCTTCTGATTTGTCCGGATGAAAAAATTGAAAAACTACTTCCGAAAGAATTTTTAGTTTTGGAAATGCTATACTCCAATAGAGGACAGGTAATAACGCGTAAACAACTGCTCGAAAAAATATGGGGCAACGATTCGAGTGACGAGAGCCTGAACAACATTGTCTCACAACTTCGGAAGAAATTCCGGTCAGACGAACATATTCATATCAGTACATATCCCTGTATCGGATACCAACTGGATTTCTGACGGACACCCCAACCGGGAGAAACCGAACCCGATCCAGCCTCTCCCGGTTGTCAAATCCGCCGATCAGAAATGAAACCGTATTCCAGCGTCAAAATGTAAACGAAAGATCCCGGTATGCTCCTCGTCTCCATAACCCGCAGCGTCCTGCTTCGGCAAAGAGCCGCCGATGTATCCAAGGTTCGCTCCGATCCCGACATGGTCAGACAGGTAATATTCCGCCCCGAACAGGAAATCATACCCCACACCCGAAAGAGATGCGCTCGTGCCTTTCGCCGACTCCCGATACTTGAAATAGCCGATACCGAATTTTTCCTCAATTCCCCAACGGCCTACTTTTTGTTTCATCACAAACTGAGGCGCCACGTATGCAAGCCCCACTTTGACATCCACATTCGAATACGCATAGGACGACTTATAGCCCGAATACATCAACCCGGCACCAAAGCCGCTCCTTGACACCCAGTCATACCCTAATTGCCAATCCATACCGTTCTTGGGATTGCCTGATGCACCCGACGGTAAATAACACTTACTGGTTATAAAAGCATACCCGACATTAGCATAGAACGTGCTGTGCTGGAAAGCGCTTTTAACCACACCGGTGGTATTTTTATCTCCTGCCGGAGCAGACAAATCGGCCACCGTCCCCGTTTCCCAATTTGCCATATCGCCGATCCAAAGCATATCGCCGGCGATCTGATGGCAACTGCTGCCAAACAGCGACGGCTTCCGGTGATCCGTCAATGCCAAAGCATTTCCGCCATTTTTCGCCGTTTCCTGTTTGGCCAATGCCACGACCTGCTCATAATTACACTTAGTCGAAGCCCCACCATCCACGACTCGTACACTTCCGATCCACTCGGCCGTTTCCGGCACGGTTTGCCCGACTCCATACAAACGGACTTCATCCATTGCGGCACGAGAAGGATACTTCTTTTCTATGTGCGTCAGCACTTTGGGGGCGCAACTGCCTAAAAAGAGAGGCAGGAGCAAAGAAAAAATCAACTTTTTCATTCTTAATTATATTTTTAATCAATCAAAATTGAAACATATATTTTTCAACAAAACTCAAAGCCCATGTTGTTCTCCCATACGGTTGCGTATCTTTCTGCTTCTTTAAATAGAACAGATAGTACATATAATACAATACATCAATCATGGCCGATAGTTTTTATAAAATTCATCATTTGCCAAACAGCACTCGGTACATCGGTTCGACATATTCTTTCATATCTTTTGTCACTTCAATCATTATAATAGGTATTACAAAACTCATGATAAAGAGAAGTATTGCAAAGATGGCTGAAAGACGAAAGCTTCCACGAATAAGGGGCTTTTTCTTTTTAACGACATATTTTCCTCTTTTTTTTATACCATAAATCCAAATTATCAACACATTGCCTAACAATAATATCATATTATGAATCCCAACAGGTACATGATATAAAAAGAAAAAGGTAGAGATAAACTCCACAATGCTTACCTCCCAAAACATGAATATATAACATAAAGTTCCAAGTGTATTTAAATGTGGAAAATTAACTGTTATTTTTTTTGAGTAGAACAAATAGTACATATAATATAACACATCAATCATGGCCGATAGTTTTTATAAAATTCATCCCAATACAATTTATTATTCCAAAAAAAATCGGAATAATTATCCATCCTGCTATCTTTGTTCGTAAATGTAAGAATTTATATCCCAAAAACTTAAACTTTTCTCACTTATCCTCCTAAAAGGCAACCTTTCTGTACGAAACTGATCATACACATAACAAAACGGGCTTTTAACAACGATGACTTCTGGTGATCCGTCAATGCCAAGCTTTTCCTCCATTCTTCACCGTCTACTGTTTTGCCAATGCCACAACCAGTCCCACTCCATACAGGCGCATATCATCCACTCAATACACTATCGCATAATAAAAGGGAACAGTCGATCCAACGAATAACGATCCGTATCATTTATTTCATTGGGAGAATAAATAGAATATAAATAATTATTTTTGATCAAATATACGAAATTACAATCTAAAGACAAATCTTGTAATAACAACTGATTTCCATATTTTACCCATTTCCCTAAAGACAAATAAATCTTAGTTTTACCAACCAAATAATAAATCCGATAAGAAAAAGCAATATCCAAATCGATATGAACACATCCATTCTTATAATCACCCAGCTGCAAAGGTATTTGATTTAAATTCAGAGCATTCAAATAAGAATCATTATCCCTTATTTTTCTCTGACATTCTTTTTTCATATCCAACATTGAATGATTTTCAGAATAGTTAGACTTTCCCTGGTCAATAAAACATTTATTCTTCATAAAGTAATATCCTTTATTAACAAAAAGTCCCTTGCCCACTTTAGTCATCACCAAATCACATCCAGCCCGAATATCTTTAAATATGATCTTGTTTCCCTCAAATTCAATGACTCCAAAAGACAAAAACAAGATATACCTATCACAATCCCCTTTTTCAACAATTGTAATATCATATTCATTTTCCTTATCAAATATCTCCAAATAACAAGATATGTCGATTTCCGAAAAAGGATTTTCTAATTCAAATTGACTAACAAGATAACGATTCATTCTTCAAAATTTAAAATTCAATTTAATAAAACTATCGCATAATGAATGGATACATTCGATCTTTATTCGGAAAAAGATAGTATAAGTCTGTATCTTCCTGATAACGGATACGAATCAAATCACCATTCCTTACCAACAACAAAAACGAATATTTCAAATTTGGATCATACAATTTTAATGTATTACCATTCTTTTCCCATATTCCTTTCGATATTAAACAACGAAAGCCATATCCTGTATCAAAAAATTGTTGATACTGAAAATTTATTTCAAAAGTCAATTGATGCCCATACATGCCTAATTGGAAAGGAACAACTTCATTCGACATTTCATCTTCATACAAATGTTCTCTTTTAACCCTTCTACGCTTTCCTTCATCAATGTCAAAAGATAAATATTCCTCATCAATAAAATTTATCGATTGATATACAAATTCTTTTCCCATTAAAAAATAAAAACCTGTACAACAACTAAAATTTGATTCTTTTTCTTTCAAAATGATCTGTATCCCTGAAAGAACATCATTTAAATACACAATATCACCTTCCTTCCTAACATTACCGTAGGAAATAGACAAATCGGCTGGTGCGTCAAATTCAGGTAGACGTATATTTAAGTAATATTGTTTCCTTTGTTCCATTATTAAAAGGACAATTTCTACTCTAAACTTATTTTCAATCTTTCTATCATATTCAATTATCAGATTTGTCAAATCTGATAATTGATATTCTTTATATTGAACACTTTCCATAATTGTACACTTTTAATTCTTCAACCATTTATTACGGTCTTTTACCAAACTTTAGGCATAAACGCATATCTATAGTAAAATGAAGAGCCAGCCAATTATATTAAAAATCAATAACTAAACCTATTTAATAAAACTATCGCATAATAAATGGATACATAACACCTAATGAGTGCCGATCCGTATCATTCAAATCGTTCGGAGCATAAATAGGATACAAGTAATCTGACTCGATCAGATATACGAAATCGCATTCTAAAGATGTGTCATGCAATAAAAGCTTATTCCCGGTCTTTTCCCATTTTCCTTCTGCAATCTTAGCAGCATATCGTTCTATCAAAAAATAGATTTGATAATTAAACCCCTTATCTAAACAAACATGAAGATGTTGATTATAATAATCACCTAATTGCAGAGGAATTTTATCCATACTCAATTTACTTAAATACCGTTTTCTATTTTTCTCTTTACTTTTATATTCTTTCTTTATGTCCAAAAAATATTCATACTCAAAATAATTATATTCATCCTCATATACAAAAGATTTTTCTTTCATAAATAAGAATCCTTTATCTACAATAAGATCTGAATCATTCTTCCTTAACACTATAGTTGAATTAGTCATTACATCATTTAGAATAAAATGATTATCATCCGTATCTATCAAACCAAACGATAGAAACAAACATAAAACAATATCACTGCCAAACGCATGTTCTTCCAGAGTAATACAAAACTCCTTTCTTGTTTCCAGTATAAGCAGATAACACGTAATATTCCTACTACAAAAAGGATTATCCATTACATACATACGAACCAATGGCTTTTTAGAATTATTTTGCATATAAAAATATTTTTACGTTCAATCAAAAATTATACACCAAATTATTACCACGAATATCTTAAAAATTTCGGAATAGTATAACCATCAGGATAATACCCCCAATTATTTAATCTGATTGCAGTTTTGTACATAGAGAAAGCAGCCCCCATGTTTCTTCCCCCCACATAAGTTCCTACAGAATATCTATATGCGACACTTTCTGAAAAAGAACTATTAAAAGTGTTACCAAATGCATAATAATGATATGCATGAATCAATTCATGACCTGCAATTGCTTGAAAATCTAACATATTATTTACGGCATATTTGGGGGATATACGAATTAAGCTCTTTCCTGTAGAAAATCGTTTAGTAATTCCTCCAATTGTATTACCTTTATTATCAACATAAATACCATCAGAAGTCATCCCCAAACCATTCCCTGCTTTTGTCGTTATCCGCTCTATACCTATATCCCCTTCACTCACTCCAAATTCTTCGAACATCCTTGCTTTTAGTTCTGCTTCATTACTCTCCACATAAGTTCCACTATTATTGTAGTTTTTAGCATTTACCTTATATCCAGACTGTTGTTCCACTGAACCTATTACAAAATTAGATGTCTTGGAACCATCCCAAAAACTATATCCTTTCGCCATATCCGTAAAACCACGGATCAACCCTCCAGATACACCACCAAAAGCAGCAGCAAGACCTCCTCCCATCAGTCCCGCCTTCAAGCCTGCACCAAAACCAGCACCAGATAACCAGGCATTTCCTGAACAACCGACAAAACCGCCACTAAAACCACCAGCCAAGCCAGAAAGGCTACCATTTATAAAGCCACCTGCCGTTATTGATCCGGCAACAGCACCTCCGGCCCATGCACCTGCGGCTCCAGAAGCTGCACCGACAAACAGACCTTTAAGCATATCCCCAGCCAACCCCCAGCCACTCTTATCACTGGAAACCATTGCCGTACCCATACCGATCCAACCACCAATAATAGCCGCTACAAGTATAAAGCTTTCTCCATTAGGATCTTTATACGACAACGGATTATTCAACGCATACGAATATCCATTATAAGACTGCGTAAACTCTGGAACCTGGATGATCGGATCCGGGCTTAGAAAACGTCCCAACAAAGGATCATACAAACGCGCATTCATGTTGATCAAGCCAAACATTTCCAAATGCTCGTGTCCCGTAAAACCACGGTCGAACTTCATCTCCGGCAAATCGGAATAATTATCCCAATTCGTAGCATCGCGCCTAAGCCCCCAAGCATTAAAGTTCAGTCGCTGCACTTCGTTTCCGGAAGCATTCGTTATCAGCCAGGGAGAACCCAAGTGGTCGTTATGGAAATAATACATTCCGGCATCGGACGTTCCTTCCGTATAAACAGCCACAATCTGTCCACCGCCGTAAATATAGTAATTTTTACGCGTTGTCCCGTCTTTTTGGATTTCTTCATACGGTCCACAGTAATATTTAGTAAATACGGTCGAACCATTCTGTACATATTGGCTTTTCACACGACTATTCTCACCATTATAGGTCAGCGTATAGGCTTTATTCCCTTCGGAAAGTCGTACCGGCAAGCGGACACTGTTATAAGTCACGGATAAATCCAATTTGGGTAACACTTCATTGGATGTAGAAGAAAGGCTGCTGATCGCATGCGGATGGGAAGCCTCATACTGATAGGTTCCGGCATCTGCCTTAAACAGGATATTGCCATTCTCGCCATACTCTACCCCTGTCGTTAAACGGTTCATACTGTCATAAGTAAAATTCTCACTTTGGGAAGTGTTTTGTTCGTTGCGATTCTTTATATTGCCACGGGCATCTATATTTTGATAACCAATATTCAATAAAGATGTCGTTCCCTTTGCTGCCTTTATCGATGTAGGAACCCCTATCGTATTATAGGCATAAATCCCTTGCATACCATTTCCCAAGGCAGTTGTCAGAACCTGACCTTTGGCATTTTCGTCATTTTTTTGCCAAACCGTTGTTTGACTCGGTTGCCAGATTATTTTATACAAATCGCCATTGACATATTCGTATTTTATCGACTTCGAATTCGGGTAGGTCGTTGTTTCCAATTGCCCTTTACTATTATAAACGTATGAAAACTGGAAAGATCGATTATCGACTGTTTCTATTTTAGAAGTTAACCGTCCGTAAGTACCATAGCGAAACTCTGTTTTGACACCACCATAAGCGATCGAACCGACCTGTCCCTTATAAGTAGGGTCATACGCATAAGAAAAAGTTTCCGTCCCTCTTTTATACGACTGGAGTCGACCACTGTTTTCATAAGTATACTCTTCAACCTCTCCACGAGCATCCGTTTGCTTCTTCAGATTCCCCCAACCGTCATATTCATACAAGATAGTTCCGGCATTGGGGTCTACCAACTTCGTACGCCTGCCTAACAAATCATATTCCATTGAATAAACGGCCGAGCCGCAAACGACCTTGGTTACATCACCCGTAGGTCCATAGGTATAGGTTATTTTACCACCCGGATCGGTTACTGTCTTCAATTTACCACCGGCATCCATTTCCCGAACAGTCGTATATCCTTTTGTTCCATCAACAATGGTAGTCTGGCTTCCTGAATAATTATATGTGATCGTACCTAATGGTGTTATCTGTTTGCTGATCCGGCCATAGTCGTCATATTGACTTGTGTGATATTGGATAGAAGACGATGCTCCACCGGAAAAATACGGTTCAGATACTTTGATGGCACGCCCTTGCGCATCATACGATGTTATCGTGTACACCTCTTTACCGGAAAAGTTTTTATGGCTCGTTTGGATTTCCCGGCCCAAAGCGTCATACCAAGTCTTCACGACCTGACCGTCTCCCGTTGTTTCAGTACGCAAAACCATCGAGTTTGCAGGGCTGCCATTGCTCCAAGTCCAACCGGTAGATATGGAATTATCGGAAGCCGAACTTTGAGACATCGTTTTTATTTTTCCAAACCCGTCATAGGTATAAGAGGTTACATCCCCGTTTATATCCGTCTTGGAAGACAATAACCCCGAGACAGGGTCATAAACTGAAGTCGTAACCTGCCCTAACACATCCTTGTGCGTTTTTACGAACCGTCCGTTTTCATACGTATAAGATTCAGATCGAGATGCATTTCCTACTGTCACAGTTTTAGTTAATACATTCCCAAATGTATCATAGGCATAAGTTGTTACCGATTTATAAGCAACCTGATTCGGTTCGACTGTTTGCGTTTGCAACAACCCGTTTGTATTATTATACACATAATCGACTGTATTTGTCAACGAATTTCCTCCCACCGTGCTGGCATTCACGCTTCTGCTTAGCAAACCGATCATCCAGTCCGTCGTATTATTACTATAAGTATTCGTAACTTTCTGCACATCTCCATTCCCATAAGTAGCCGTTTGAGTCAGTATATTACCATATTTGTCATAGGTATAATCCGTTGTCACAGACTGGACCAGTTTGTTTGCGGTCGGTTCATAAGTTTGTTCTTTGGATGATATAGCCTGATAAACGAATGTTCCATACACATCCAACCTTGTCAATGTATTCGTATAATCAGACTGCATCAATTTTCGATTTGTCGGGACATGGGTCTTCTCTACATTTTTTATCGCAGCTTGATAATAAGTATCGGAAAACTCTTGTGTGATAGTCGTTTTTACCGAAGTGCTCTGATCGGTCATGATCGTCTTCGTAAAACCTAAAAAACCACGCCCTCGTTTAAAGACTTTTGCATTTTCATAATTGTATGAAATAGTGTTCATTCCTCCGATACCGTTACTGACACTTACACTCGAAACCAGCTTAAATGGAGCAGTAAAAGACATACAGTCATAATCGGAAATATCGGCCGAGCCACCAGCAGGGAGAGTTCTCGTATATACGGATGAATCAGCCATCTTTTTATAAGAGACAGTGGTTACATTACCATGCGAATCCGTTACCGTTTTCAACAAATTGGACAAATCGGCCTTTGGCATATACAATTGGTATCCTTTCCAGGTAAAAGGCGCAGAAACAACCAAAAAACCTAATTTCCCATCCCCTCTCGTGTCTATAGGATAAAAATTCCATTTGTCGGATCCATAAGTAGAAACACTTGTGTATTCTTTGAAGTTACGACCATTATCATATCCAATAAAACATTTGAGAGCGCTTAATTGATTTGATGTTTTATCAACCGCAAAAAAATCATCGCAACCATCACCATTCAGATCACACACATATATATCCTTAGAATATGCCGCGAATTTTTTAGGGAAATAATATCTCTCAAATTCAGCCCCAGTCGACAACAAAGTCAACCATTCACTCCATTCCGTATTATTCCAACCTGTCAACAACAAATCGATTTTCCTGTCACCATTAAAATCACCGAAGCTGATCTTGTGTTTTTTTGTTGGCAAGCTTCCGGTACGGGTTCGATACATAGAACCATTCCCGTTATTATCCAAGTAATCATAGCCATCATCCCTCAAATTCATAATCTCGGCCAGTCCGTCACCATCAAAGTCCCAAACTTCAACCTGATCCCAATTCATTTCCGACAGGATTCGTCCCGTCGAGGTTGTTTTGAATGCAGTCATAGTTCCGGAAGAATAGCCTGACATATATATTTTATAATCCTCAGATCCGTTTTTACTTGTATAATAGATGAACAAATCCATTGCTCCGTCACCATTAAAATCTGCAACCCGGACACTATGAGGACGAGATTCGGTAGTAATGGCAGGACCTGCCTTAAAACCACTTCCCGTTCCATAATAAATAAAATAATTATAGTAAGCGACAGAAGCAGGACTTACATCAGAGTCACTCGACAATGAATCTCCAGAAACAGCAGGTATTTCCTCTTCATCTGCAAAACTTTTAGAAACAGTCTCCCGGCAAGCCAAAAAATCAGTAATTCCATCTCCATTGAAATCACCTGCTACCGGTTCTTTATATCTTTCCGGAAGAGTCCCGCTTCCTGAATAAGACAATTTATTTCCATCCGTATCTGCACAAAACAATTTCCAACCGGTCCAATCGGCATCCTCCATAGGCGTAGCCAAAAGATCTGTCCTCCCATCGCCATTGTAATCCCCTAAAGAGATATAAGCTTTGTTTATATAGTTCTGAGCGTTAGTCGATTGATCATAAATAACCTCTTCATGTGTATAATCCGTATTCTTATACCAATCGAACACAATCGGTTTGAGGACTTCATTATTAAGGCCGGTCACTGTTATTTTAGATAAAAGATAGGTGAAATCATTTCCATCATAATTATAAGTCATGGAGTATTTACGATATAATGATGCTCCATAATAAACACCGATTTCACTTAGTAGTTTGCTTTCTTTAAATTTGCTGCCCTGAATATAATTCAAATTAACATCATAGTTTCGGCTTGTATAAACAAATTTGACTGTACAATAAGGCATACTGCCTGTACTTCCGGTATAATCAATCTGTTTCAAACGAATTTCTCCATTTGTTTCATCTTTATCGTAAGTATATGTGTAGTAATTACCGACACGATCCCTCACCTTGCTTAACATCCAAAACGCAACCTGATCCGTGTGAGGAGATTGTGCACATAATCGGGAATCCGTAGTATTCCCATATTCCATGATCAATCCATCTTTTGTCCGCACTTCAAAATGAGCAGAAGATGTATTCGGTGAAAATATCTTTATTTGCGAATAAGGATTCATCTCTGTCCTGTATTGCTGTGTCATCCCATCATACATCAAACGATTTCCATCGAGCATATATTTGTCCGTATCATCAAACTCTATATCACTGATATATCCACTATGAAATACAGTCGCATTAGCCCTTGTGATGGAAGAGATAGACGAAAGGGAAAAACCCTTTCCCATAACCCCATCTCCGGAAAAACTATTATAGACAATCGATACATCAGGTTTCAATCCTGCCGTACCAGAAGGTAAATCAACCGGAATATTGTAGGTAGCGTTGCCAACAGGACCAATATCGAAAGAGCCGGAGATATTCGATGTATTCTGAGACATCCCACATACAGAAACGCCCCAAAATAACAGTATGCATATTATATGTTTATTCATAATTTATATCAATCTTTTATTGAACAGTCTGCGCCTGCCGCAAAATTCTATTTCCAGCCGCATCATAAGAAAATTTAAAGATCAAAGGTTCTTCTTTCTCATTAATACTAAGAATTCCCCCTTGAACCACTTCGAACGCTCCATAAAGAACTACATAATCGGGAGCCGTAAGCATTAAATTTCCCATATCAGAAACTGTCACACCACGCACGATAAGAGAATCACAACCAACTATGGAACGCGAAGATGAGACTGTTTGATTTTCAAGAATACTCACGCATGAACGAGCAGAATAAACCTGTGTGGTATCTGCCGGTTCCACTGCCTCTATCGAATTTGAAAAACAAAACAGTAAAAACAATAAAAAACAGGCATTGATAAATATATTTTTCTTCATACCGATCTTACATTATTATTTAAGGTCAATCGTTCTAATTAACAAACTTCTTCAATGCATCAGCTTTCTTATTGTCCACAAAAAGCGTATAGACAAATGTCCCAAGCCCTATCTCCGACGGATTGATTTCAACGACACTGTTGTTGCCGGTCAAGACGACCTTCTTCAACAATTTCCCGGAAATATCAAAGATTTTCAGATCTGCGGTATTATAAGTTGCCGGCAATGTATAAGAAACGGAAGCACCTGCCCTGTTATATAGTTTCGCTCCCTCAACCACGCTCACCTCTTCGTTGGAAGTGGATCGAAACATGGATTTTGTTTCAGCCGGCAAAAGACTTTGCAGTGTTTCGATCTCTTTCTGCTGGTCTTGAATAGTTTGTTGCATTTGTTTCAAACTTTCTACTATCAGGGGAATAAAGCCTATGTAATCTATAGACATGACTCCTTTTTCATCTGTCTGGACCAATTCCGGTAAAACTTTTTGAATATCTTGGGCCATAAAACCGATACGCCTACGATTAGCTTCCTCTTCTTCCCGCCGCTCTATTTCTTTTTTTATTTGCTCATCCCGCAGTTCTTTCTCTGTCAAAGCATCATTGACTTCGTTAGCCATTGTTCCAGATGTTTCAGGAAACGCATTTTCTTCCGATTTACGATATTTTTGAACCTCTGATAAACGATAAGTATAAGAAACTCCATCAACTCGTGATAAGATATCTATAGGATTTTCTATCGGTTGGATATTATCTTTCATGCGAGCATCAGATGTTATATTGACACCATTCACACGAAGATTAGTATTAAAAACAAAATTGCTATTTTTAGCAGGATCATAATAAGAGACAACAGAACTTGCTTGCTCGCCATAAGTCAAATAATAGCCTAATTTACCTTGAAACCACAATTGGTCAGAATCCGTATTTCCATATTCACCCCAAAATGTATTTTTGGATTTAGGACCAAAATCTCCCAACGCAATAATAGCACCGGTCCCTATTTTATCATTCGACCCCAAAACTAATAAAGTAGCCACTTTTCCTTGATCTAAGCTTGGTACATTCTGTCCCGCTTGCACACGCCCATCCGACAGAACCCGCAACTGGGCATTGACACTGGTAAACAAGCTTGCTAAAACCAAACACGAAAATATTTTTATTGTCTTCATAACTTTCCTAATTAATATTGACACTCTCTTTATCATTATATCATTTAGATTCAATCGAATCACAAACCTCGCCCCAATACCATTTGCCTGTATTCGAATCATACACCCATTTACCACCACTTCTACCATGATTACTTTCGCCCCCCATTATGGCATTCATTTCTGATTTAGATAACTTTTCCAGTTTATTCATCTCTTTTTGGTATTAAAATTTATGCAAATGACAACTTGAAGTGAGAACAGCAACATAATAAAAACATCATATTTTTCATAATACACGTATTTTTTATAGCTTTGTCAACTTAGAACAACAAATACTATGAGCCGGACAATACTCATCTCCGCATCGGAATGCTGACACTATTATTTTCCCAAGTCTACTGGCTGACAAACATGTATTTGGATAAAGAAACCGACAACAGCCGAAAGTCATTATGGCAAACAGGAAATGCACTGAAATATTCGGACAACGATGTTAAAACCACGGTTATTTTGTCTGAACATGACAATTGCGTTTCTATCGCTATCCAAGACACCGGGTGGGGCAGCATCGCTATTTTTCGGGTAGATACAAAATACAATAACCCCTATTTGAGTTTTTTTCTATTTCAAATAAAATTCCGGTTCAATTCGGTTTGACCTTTTATCTTGTTTAGATGGAATTGGTTGACAATCGGAAATATGAAGTAGGCAAAAAATGAAAATTCATTGTTTTTTTGCTACGTCAAAGAGGAGAAAACAGACATTTTGGAAAACCTGAACTCCCGGAGAATCGTCTGTAGCTTTCAAAAACAGAAAGCAATCCGAATATCGGAAATAGAATCCGGGGGGTTCATCAGCATAAAGGTTGACTTCATCGCCATGACGACCGTCTTCGTGAAGATAAAGACGGTCGTCATGCTCAACCAAGACGGTCGTCATGGATAATGAAGTCCCTCTTTATGACAACGACGACCGTCTTCATTGCGATAAAATCCTTTTTTTGCAACAAAAATGCGGAATTTGCAGCAATCTATAAAGGATGTAATGTATTATTAAATAAACAATATTATACAATAAGCCTGCAAGATTAAGACAAACTATCTATTGCCAAACGGGACAAAAGTCCCAGCAATGCAGCTATCATATAGAAAGGCAAGTTTATCAGGCGGAAAGCCTTACCATCATTCGTTATTACCAGATCTATAAAAAATATTACCAGACCAGCCAGATTATGAGAACGATAAGATGATAGTCTGTGACAGTCTGTTTCGTTAATATTTATTGTGTATCAAGCAGTTGCAAATTTACTATTCTCTATAAAACTCACTAAATCCCCCCTAACTGAAACCGTTTATTTACGCAGAATTTGAGAGATTGCATATTGCCGTTGACCCCATTGCATACAGTACTATTACTTTTATTAATAGTCAATGTAAATATCGCCTCATATTTTAATACCCAATTTTTGCCAATTCAGCTTGATTGTCCATACGATGTGCATCATATTCATGATCTCGGCTCAATGAGTCGAAGATTGATGCGACATCTGGGTACGTGTAGCGTGTCTTATCTGCATATTTCTTGTATTTCTCACTTCGTGTCCTTTCAATTCGTCCTCCATCGTAGGGCAGACGTGAGGTCATACCACGATTGTTAAAGAACTGGCATCGAAAAGAATTTAGGATTGATTTGTCACGACCATGTTCACTATATTTTGTCAATAGTTTACAGAGAACATCCTGTGGGTAGTCTTCCCTGTCAGGAATGTTGCCTAACAATTGACCAAACACTATCTTTGCAGCACAAAAATACTTCTCTCCTTTTGCAAGAGACATAAATTCATCGGCATATTTCATCAAAGCATCTTCATCTAATGTCCCGTTTTTTGTCAATCCAGGGCAACTTTTTACATGGCCTTTGATAAAACGCAGTGAAAGCAACCCGATGTTTCTCTCTGAATCAGAATAAGTCTTATCGTCAAAATCTTCATCTCCACGGTATGCAAATGATATTAGTTCTAACAAACTTTTTGGCTCTGTGTAAATAGAATGATACAGGCGACAATCAGAATCCAGATGGAAAATTTCGCTAAGTAAAAGTTCTAAACTAACTATTTGTTCATCTTTGACATTTGGATTTTTATCAAGATATTCCAGTATTTCTTCTGCATCATGCTTGTACTGCTCAAATTCTGGTGTTTTAATATTATTCAGCCATCCTTGCAAGGCATTAAAGGCTGGTGCAATAGGAATGTCCTTCCCACCATAATTAATACGGCACAACAAAGATAATACATCGCCAGACCTACCCACTTTAAGCATTTGCTCTGCCATTATGTTCAGTGTATCGTCAGAATAGCACCAAACAGATACGGTCTTCCAATAATTTTCCTTAGCTTCTTCTGGTAGAGTTTCGACAAATCTAGTTAATTCTTCATTTGTTCCGATGCTAATAAGAATATCATTCCGATTATTATATTTCCTCACTACTTTCCAATAGCGTTCTTTGTTTGTGTTGAATAAAGAGACAAAGAATCCTGCTAAAAGTTGATTGTCAAAATCTTTGTTTATAACAAAATCAATCATCGGGTATGTGGTCTTGAATTTTGCAAATGCAAGACCTGTTTGATATTTGTCTTCAGATTTCTCTGCAATCTTTCTTAAACCATCGAATCCTATCCGCTTGTACAGTTCTTTCACGGCGGCTACTCTGAAACTCAACTGCTTTTCTGTCCACTTACGTATATCATCCTCTCTCAGACGTAATTCATGTACAGGCAAGAAAGCCTTAAATTTCCACAAGTTAGCCTCAATAATATCATCTGGCAATATGGCTTCTAAGAGATTTCTTAGCCAGTTCATCTCATCATCACCTATACACCAATCTGAATTACGAGCTTCTTCAAAATGATATATTTTTTCTCTTATTTTGTCACAGAACTTATTTTTACCTTTCAGAAAATCTATATTTGAAGAAATCGCATCTTGGACTTCTTTCCTAAGATGAGCAGGCAAGTCAGGAGCAGTCGCTGTTTCCAATATGCATTCAATAGCATCATTGCTATAATCGCAATTTTTTATCAACATTCTCACTGTAGCTGTTAATGCTGTCAAAAACTCATCCATTGTCACGGCTTTAACGTCTTCTCCGAAATATCTCCATCGCATTATACGGCCATTAATGCTTTGTGATTGACGACTATAGTCCACTAAACATCTACAAAGTCTGAAAACAAATGGTCTAAACTCCTCTACCATGGATTCGAGTACCATAAAACATTGCTCTATGGTTGCTTTTGTTTTAGGCATCCAGAGACAATATATTTTGCACAACGACTCAAAAGGATTTCCAGCATACCCTTTTTTCTTCCCTAAAGACGAGAGTTCAAACAGGATTCGGCTAATTCTGGAAAGATTCTCTGCAGACCAGGCCAAATCTTCCAATGCAGATAAAACATATCCATAGTGCGAACTATTACCCCACAAGGAGGTATGCTCAAAATTTATTCGAAACATCTCACGGATGATAGAATTATCGCTCATCACATCATCTTCAATTTTCTGAATAAAAACCTGAGGCGAAGCTTCTGCTAAGAGAGATATCAGATTATGTTTGCAATAACTAAACCACCATTCTAAAGTGTTTGTATTTAATATTGCTCTAACCTTTTCGTCAACCCACGGAATCAGTTGAGCATTTTTGTCACCTCGAAGAGCCAATAACACCAATGTCAAGAATAACCCTTCTTTAGCATAATAGCTATACTTCGTATTATGTTTTTGATAAAATAAAGAATCAGTCGTGGCTGCCTTTTTGTCATCAAAATCAATATCATTTGCGACTTTGTCAATAATGACAGAGAGTCTATCTAAGTATTGGGGTGTGATAAAATCTATTGCATAATTTATAGCGTCAAATGGAGATATAACATACCATAGATTATCAATAAGTCCAAAAGGACTGTCGTTGCCTTTAGCAAATGTCTGAATAACATTTTCGAATTGGCAATATTCCATCCCAGAAAGCTCTTCAATTAGTTTTTTGTCCCCTTCCAAATTATTCAGCCAACGTCCTATCAGAAGAGCCGGAAGCAATTGGTTGATATTTTCAGGCTTCGCCCAATCAGGGTTGTTGCGTTCAAAACCAAGTTTCCTTCTCAAGATAGCTGTGCTTCGCCCTGTATCAGAACAAAGCTGCCTTGCTTGCGTTTCATTAAATCCGCTTTCTTTTAAAGCATTAATAAAATCGTCAGGCTCTGGTGTTCGTAGAATGATAGACACTCCACTTCTGCTTCTTGCAGATGGATGTGTAACATACACCAAGCAATTCTCGTTTGGATTAATGTTTTTATCATCTCCACCAGAGATAATAACCATATTGGAAAATTGTGAAGCCAATAAGCCTGTGGTTTCATTGTCTTTTGCAATAACCACTCTGTTTTTAAGATTGTCATCTCCGCATTGTAATATAGCAGCCACGACAAATGCGAGCGATTCTTCTACAGAATGGGAACAAACATCTATTGCTATATGATTTTCTGTTTTCTCCAGAAGTTCTTTGACAGATTCCTCGCGTCCTCCAACGGCAACACTATAGCAAAGTTGTTGTCCTTTATCGTTGGTTGACCATTGACGCCAATACGATTCTATACTCTGAATTTTCTCTCTGTGGGAAATGTTAAGTTTTTCTGCCACCCATAAAGCGACAGAAGGATAATAAGATAGCCAATCCTCTAATTCTACGGCTGTTATCACCTTAACCCTTTTCCACTTATTCAGTTTATTTTTGTCTGCTTCCCAAGATGGCGCTTTGGGCCATTCGCGAGGAGTGATGAAAACGAAGGTACATTCTCCTTTCTCAAATTCTAATGGGCCATTCGTACGTTTTGTATAATCGTCATTAGCTTTTGTTGCCACTTTCTCATTCGTCCCCATCTCGATAAGACATGTACCAGCTGGCAGATAAGTGTCATTGTCTTCAGAAACAACAATGCCATCCCATCCGGCAGAATGAGTGCTTTCTTCAGTCGGTATGTACACCTTTGAAAGATGCGGCTTAGTTGCATGCACCAATCGGCGTATTAACTCAGGAAGCAAACCACGGATTTCCAACGTGTCTGCCCATCGTTTGAGGTCATTGGCCTTAATGAGTTTCATTCTACTTTAAAATATATCTTGCCTAAACGCTTGTTTTTTTAACGGCAGTGTTTCCTTAAGTGTGTCTGAAACTAGTTTGTTTCAGAAGCGAATATGCAAAGTTAATTCAATTTTTTATCAACTCAATCATAAATGCTAATTTTGTGTTACAGCCGGACACGGCTCTTTCATTAAAAATGCCTCTAATTTTCAATGTTTGTGGGTATTAAGCGGTTAAAAGCTATTTTTAACTTACCCCAACAAGGCATTCCTTATATTTATAAAGGTTGATTTTGCAGTAAATGTAACTTATTCAAATTGTTATCAAACAATGCCAAGGTTAAATGAAAGAGCCGTAGCAGCCCGACGAGAAAACAAGTTCTACTAAGGATAAGCCGCCACCAACAAGTTGTGTCCACACAGGAAACAATGAGCCGTTAGAAACCATCTCAACCGAGTCGGTTCCACTATTTTTAGGAACGCCATTCAACTAAGAAAACCTTTATATCCCCTCCCTGTCTTGGAAAAGCGTTTTGTTGCAGATCTATTACTCACAAAGGAACAAATGCAGATTACATATTGACGATATAACCAATTATTTATAAAAAAGACGCTCTTTTTTGACGTGTTTCTCCGGGATTCTCAGGGTTTATTTATACCTTTACACCGAAAAGAATGTCTTTTATGGAAAAAGAAATGATTAACAGGCTGAAGATTGTGCTTGCCGAAGAACAAAAAAGCAGTAAGTGGCTGGCAGAACAATTAGGAAAAGACAGGGCTACTGTCTCCAAATGGGTGACGAATACCATGCAGCCTGACGCAAGAAACCTCCTACGTATAGCAGAGGCTTTGAATATTGATGCAGGTAGACTGCTCAACCAAAAACATTTGAAGAAATGAAGGAAATAGATATTATCCAACAGATAAAGTCAGGTGAGGTCAGTAAGGTGCAGTTCAAAGAACGGCTCCTTGACAGCTACGACATCGGCTGCGAATTGGTGGCATTCAGTAATGCACGTGGTGGAACACTGGTCGTTGGTGTGAAGGACAAAACCGGTAGTGTCAATCCTTTGTCGTATCTGGAAGTACAGGAAACGACGAATACACTTGGCAACATCGCATCTGAGAATGTTGTTCCTGCCATCCTTGTTGATGTAGAAACTATTTCTGTGGATGACGGAAGCCTTGTTGTGGCTCATATTAAAGAAGGGGTGAATAAACCTTACCATGACAATCGTGGCATTGTGTGGGTGAAGAACGGTGCCGACAAGCGCAAAGTGTTCGATAATGCCGAGCTTGCCGAAATGATGACCAACTGCGGCAGTTTCTCGCCTGATGAAGCAGGAGTAAGAGATGCTACGATTAAGGACTTGGACGAGAATACCATCAAAACCTTCCTAAGCAACAAGTTTGAAAAAGTATTGGTGAGAAAAGGTCTGGTGGGCGATGCTTTACGCGAAGCCTCTTTAGATACTGTCTGCTCCGCTATCGCCAGTGGTCACGATGGAGAGAAGCTGTTGCGTAACCTACGCTTCATTCGTCCTGACGGAAAAATCACAGTGGCAGCAATGCTACTGTTTGGCAAGTATACCCAGCGTTGGCTTCCGGTAATGACAGCAAAGTGTATCTGCTTCGTTGGCAACAATCTTGGCGGTACGCAGTTCCGTGATAAGGTGAATGATGCCGACATTGAGGGCAATCTGCTTCATCAGTTTGAGACTATTATGGATTTCTTCACCCGAAACTTGCGCCATATACAGGTTGGGGATGAATTTAACTCGCAAGGTGTATTGGAGATTCCATACATCAGCCTTGTTGAGTTCACCGTAAATGCTTTAGTGCATCGCTCGCTGAATGCGACAGCCCCTATCCGTATATTCATCTTTGACGACAGGGTGGAGATACACAGTCCCGGAACACTCCCCAATGGGCTTTCTGTAGATGATATTGTTGTGGGAACTTCTATGCCTCGTAATATGTTCCTTTTCACAAATGCCATTCATTTGCTCCCCTACACAGGAGCAGGTAGTGGTATGCTTCGTGCCTTGTCTGAGAATATGAATGTCTCGTTCACCAATAACGATAGGACGAATGAGTTTGTGATTACTATAAATAGGCCAGTAGGTAACCAAGTTAATGGCAACTTAGACACCAAACTTAGACACTTGGACACCAACCCTGACACTGGACTTGGACACTCTGACACAGACTTAGACACTAACTCTGACACTCTCAATGCTTACTTAGACACCAAGCATCCTAAAATAACAAATAAGCAAAAGGACATTGTAAACTTCTGTAGTGTGCCACGCAGCAGCAAGGAAATTCTTGATAGAATAGGAGTAACGAATCATAGCAAGAATAGACAAACATATATAATGTCACTTGTAGAGGCAGGTTATCTTGAAATGACCAATCCCGAGCATCCCAATGCAAGCAATCAAAAATATAGGAGGAGTAAAAAATGAACTCACATATATTTACCAACAGAAATGGCAATACACTGATGCACGAATTTGAAAGAGTTACAAACAAAGACAAACTGTACAATAGTCTCTAAAAACACAACGATATGGAATACGGAATAGTTTATCTTCTGACAAACCCTGTGATGCCAGGACTGGTAAAAATAGGCATGACCACACAGGAAGACATTGATAAACGGATGAAGGAACTATATACCACAGGAGTTCCCGTTCCGTTTGAGTGTAAATTTGCGTGCAAGGTCAAGAAAAGTGATTGTCTCAAAATTGAGAAAGCCCTTCATAAAGCCTTTGAACCTCAGCGCATCAATCAAAATCGTGAGTTCTTCCGTATCAACGTGGATCAGGCACAAGCCATCCTCGAACTTTTCCATCATGAAGATGTGACGGAAGAAGTGACAGATGAGATACAGAACGACCTCACTGATGAGGATAAAGCTGCCAGCACAAAAGCACAAGCAAAACGTCCACCGCTCAATTTCTACGAGATGGGATTGCAGAAAGGTGATATTCTCATCTGGAAAGATGATCCGTCAATTTCTGTCACCATTCGTTCAGAGCGCAAAGTGTGTTATCAAGGAGAAGAAACTTCTATTAGTGCACTTTCTGCTAAGCTAAAAGGCTACAAGGTCAAACATATACAGCCCACACCACACTGGCTTTTCAACGACCGTCTTCTAAGTGAAGTCTATGACGAAACGTATCCATTTGAAGAGTGAAGGCATACTATAGGCTGTTTCTAAGCCTACTCAAGAGTATATCAAGAGCATAAGAAAAGGAAGCAAAACAAAAAAAGATAAAAGAGACATTCAAAAAATTCTAATGTATTATGGCAACGTGGCAATGTACAGACATTATTATTAATGGATTACCTGTAAAAGCGCAGACTCCCCTCATTATTTCTGCAAGTAGGAGTACCGACATTCCGGCATTCTATGCTGATTGGTTTTTCCATCGTTTACAGAAAGGGTATTCAGCATGGACGAATCCGTTCAATGGCATAAAGTCGTATGTCTCGTATAAGAAAACTCGCTTCATTGTATTTTGGTCAAAGAATCCACTACCATTGTTGCCATATCTGCATATCCTCAAAGAGCGTAACATTAAGTGCTATGTTCAATATACCCTGAATGATTACGAACAGGAGAAGTTAGAGAAAGTACCTTCTCTTGCTAAACGCATAGAAACATTCAAGTTACTTGTTGAGCAACTTGGTAAGGGTGCTGTTATTTGGCGGTTTGACCCCATGATGCTGACAGATGACATATCTGTGGATGACTTGCTATGGAAAGTTCAGAATATTGGTGACCAACTAAAAGATTACACAGAAAAGTTGGTATTCAGCTATGCGGATATTATTATGTACAGGAAGGTGAAACATAATCTTGAAGTAAGTGGTATATCATACCATGAGTGGGATACAGGGCAAATGGAAGAGTTTGCTGACAAGCTATCTACTATGAATCGTGAACGCAGTTGGAACTTCCAACTTGCTACTTGTGGTGAGAAGATTGACATCTCAAAATATGGCATTCAGCATAATCGCTGCATAGATGGAGACCTTATCACTCGTTTGGCTTGGGACGACGAGGAACTGATGGACTTCATGAAAGTAAAGATAGAGAAAGTTCCTGCGCCAACGCTTTTTGGCGAGTCCCAATTGCCCCAAGGAGCAATACTTCTGCCTCATAACCATTACTTCATCAGTAAGCACAAGAAAGACCAGGGGCAGCGACCATTCTGCGAATGCATGGCCTCTAAGGACATTGGTGAATACAACACTTGTCCGCATCTTTGCGAATACTGTTATGCTAACACCACAAAACAATTGGCATTGCAAAATTGGAAACAGCATATAGAGAATAGATTTGCAGAAACAATAGCAGGAAGATAATTATGCCATACGCAGAAGATATAAAACAATGTAATAGTATTGATGACATTATTGATTATTGTCACAATGCTTTGCCCGAAGAATATAAGGGAAGACCTTGGACACATCCAGAGTTGAATCATGGCATAAATCTATTAGCAAGTGATGTGGCACTAAATTGTTATATGTCTGCATATGGAGATATGCATGTAACCAAGTGTCGTGCCGCAATGATGAATTTCCCATTTAACGATATTCAGGGAAGTATTGAGATAGTTGATTGGGGATGTGGTCAAGGCATAGGCTCTGCTACTATAATTGAAGTATTAAGACAGCGTAATTTATTTCAATGGCTACGTAAAATAACGCTTATTGAGCCTTCTTATAGTGCCATCGAACGCGCCAACGATAATATCCGAACTCTTACGCACGGCACAGTTGAAATAGATGTGAAGAATCTTTTTCTTCCAGCAAACGACATTGTTGAAGGAGAGACTCTTAATTCTATTGGATATAGATATAATAATATCATCCATGTTTTTTCTAATATCTTGGATGTAACTGCTATCGATTTGGGAATGGTTGCAAAGATGGTGGCATCTGCGCAAGGGAAACACTTTGTTCTATGTATTGGTCCCCAAAATGGTGCGGCGTATAGAATTGAGAAATTTTGTTCTGTTTTTGGAGAACAGAATTATTTCAGCCAGATAAATAGTGTACGTTATGCACGCACAAGGAGAACAGCACATCCCTATACATGCATGACAAGATGCTTTGAATACAATGGTGCAACAATTGACCTTAACAAATTAGCTTTGGTGGATGAAAGACATGAGGCAATATATAATGAATATGATTTACGTTTGCAGATACAGAATCATGTGTTATCATCTCAAAAAGCAAGAGTCGCATGGAGACTCGAAAATATTTTGTCTGTGGATGACATAATGTATATTGATGCAGCAGTAAACGAAGTGGCTGTAGATTTTATTATCGTTAGACCTAATAAGGGGATTCTTCTACTGAACATATTCGAGGAGAACCTTAATGAGTGTACATTATCAGAAGATAAAAAGGAAATAAATGTACATGGGCAACTATATCAATCTCCTATTGACCTTATAAACCTATGTCAATTGAGCATTAAGGATGGTATAGAAGAACTTTTGATGAGTACTATTGAAGATAATCGGAATTTTAGTCTTATCAAAAAGGCGGTTGTGTTCTCAGAAAACTCTATTGACGAAATAAAAAAATTCTTTGAATATCAGAATAACGTCTTTAATTTTACCTTTATCTTCGGTAAGGAGATTATTGAAAATAGAGATATATCACAAAATTTGTATACTACCATAGGTTTCTTATACAACAACAATGCTTTTGACGATGTTGTAAGAAGGAAATTGGCTAGGATGATATCTCCATCCTGGCATTCATATCAGGAAGGACGCATTGATATGCAACCTATTGGTGCACAGAAGCGACTATCGGAAAGTAGTATAACACAACAGAAAATAAGTGGTGTCGCTGGTTCTGGAAAGACTCAAGTACTTGCCTTTAGAGCAGTGAATGCCATGAAACGCACTGGAAGTGATGTCTTAGTGTTGACCTATAACATTACATTAGCAAATTACCTGAAGTTTAGGCTTTCCGAGATTCGGGAGGATTTCTCTTGGGAAAAAATAGACGTATATCCTTATCATCAATTTTTTAGAATACGTGCTGCAGAATGTCAGTTACATGTTGAATTTGGCTCATATCAAAACGAAGCCTTCTTTGATAATTCCAAAAGTCATAAGAAATATTCTGCGATCTTCATTGACGAGGTTCAAGACTATACTACGGAATGGCTTCGCATCGTTATGCAGAATTTTCTCTTGGAGTCTAATGGTGAACTGGTAGTATTTGGAGATCCAAAACAAAATGTATATCAACGACCTTTAGATACAAATGGTGACATCCGATTAGGTGTTATTGGAGGACAATGGAATCGGCAATTAACAACCAGCCGAAGATTTACTAATCCGCGCCTTGCTAATCTTGCCACAGCATTTCAAGCACAATTTATGGCGAATTTACCTGTTGATAATATAGCTACGGAAAATGCCATGTCAAACACATTCAATTTTCAAATTTTAACTTATATTAACCTGAGACAAAACAATTCCTTTGAATCCATAATAACTAATATTATCAATATCATTTCCAATGACAATAACGAAGCAAGAGATTTTGTTGTACTTGCTTCGTCAACAAAATTGCTTCGCAATATTGACATCCTTTATCGGCAAAGGACAAACGAACAAACAGAAATGACATTTATTTCAAACGAAACTCTTGAACGGTTAAAGCAAATACATCAGGTTACTGATGAAAAGGCAGCCAATTGGAAATTTAATAGGGATTTTGAAGCTCTTGAACGAACAAGAAAGCAATTGTTTACGACAGACAAACGTTGTTTGAAAATATCTACCATACAAAGTTTCAAGGGCTGGGAATCTCCTTCCGTTATAGTTATTCTAGAAAATGACTTTGTTTTGCACAATGCGACATTTCATCCAATGTCACCACAAACGATATATACGGCGATAACACGTGCAAGGGAAAACATGTATATAATTAATATTGATAATGATACCTATCACAACTTCTTCTACAATCAAACATTATGAATAGTTTCACAACAATAGAAAAATACGCCATCATAAAAGTTCTTTCATACATTATGAAAGCAGATGGTATCATTCATCCTAAAGAGGAGAAATACATGGAAAAATCACTCATGTTTGCCCCCTTCCGTCCACTTTAAAGTGATCCCTTAAATTCACTTTAAAATGATCCCCCAAAAGTGAGTTTGATTTTTGTTTATCCGGTCTATAATTTTATTTTATTTGTTAAAAACAAATAAAAGTCATTTATGCCCAATAAACAATTAAGAATGGAAAAGATTCGTCAAGTGTTACGCTGTTACTCCCAGGGTCATGGGACCAA